>VFSW01002652.1_pt1 | contig 27003 bp, 25 predicted proteins | sample 5358111 | NCBI WGS metagenome assembly VFSW01 (sample SAMN11554181, study PRJNA540505) | mine drainage metagenome | isolation source: sediment from site ElyBrook_90M | place: USA: Ely Copper Mine, Vershire, VT | collected 2017 | reverse complement strand
GGGTCGAGTTCGGTTACGCGGGAGGGAATCTCGCCCATCGCAATGTGCGTGGCGCCGGGAAAGGACGCGATCGCGATTTCTTCGGGCTCGCGCACGTCAAGGATCAAAGGCCGTTCGCCGCGCCGCAGCCGCTCGTTGAGTTCCTCGGGGAGAATTTCACCGACTTCCATTTTTTTCTTTTTCACCATTTCGACTGCCATAGACCGCCCAGCGTCCCGGCGCCCGATAGGATTCTCGGTTGGGTGACGCCGCCCTGTCAATGTAGCATTGTCGGTGGGCCACTCGGATGATCGCGCGTGAACGACAAATCGCTCTGATGGTCGAGGCGATCGCCGAGGCGCAGCGGGCTGCCGCCGAGGGTGAAGTGCCAGTCGGCGCATTGGTTGTAGCGCGCGGCGCGGACGGCACGGACGACACGATAGTCGCGGCGGCGCACAACCGCCCGATCGCGCTGAAGGATCCGACGGCGCACGCCGAGATGCTGGCGCTGCGCCAGGCCGCCGCCGCGCTCGGCGCCTATCGGCTCGCGGGCGCGGCGCTGTTCGTGACGCTCGAGCCGTGTGTGATGTGCGTGGGCGCGATGGTTCACGCGCGGATCGCGGAGCTTTACTTCGGCGCGCGCGACGAAAAAGCGGGGGCCCTCGGTTCGGTGTACGATATCGGGCGCGACGGCCGCCTCAACCATCGGATCGAGGTTTACGGCGGCCTGATGGAGCCCGAGTGCGCGGCGCTCCTGCGCGATTTCTTCCGCTCCCGCCGCCCATAGAGTGCTCCATCTGAGCGGTTGACTCGGACGTGGTCGATTCATCAAAGTAGCGTTGTTGTGAACGACATCATCTGGGCATTCAGTGCTGGCCATGTTTGCCGTCTTACCGGTCTCTCACTTGGTCAGCTTCGATACTGGGACCGCACGAAGTTCTTTTGCCCTCAGTACGCTTCTGATAACCGACATGATCCGTTCAGCCGCGTCTATTCCTTTCGGGATTTGGTCGGGCTCGAAACTCTCGCAACATTGCGGAAAAGAAACAAAGTTCCACTTCAAGAGTTGCGCAAAGTCAATTCGTGGCTGCGCGAACAATATGAAACGGAAACTCCTTGGGCTAGCCTTACCTTCGCCGTCGAGGGCCGCAAAGTTTTCGTTGGAGCTCAGCAAAATCAATCCTTCGTTGAAGCGCTCAGCGGGCAAGAAGTCCTCTTGGTACGACTGAAGGAAGTTGTCAGGAAGCTCGAAGAACGCATCGGCCAGCTTCGCAATCGCCCTCGGCAAGAAATCGGCGCCATTGAACGGCATAGGTTTGTGGCAAGGAATGCGCACGTACTGGCGGTAACCCGCATTCCGACTGTCGCGGTGTGGCAACTACACGAGGCCGGCTACCCGCCAAGAGCGATCATCCGAGAGTTCCCCACGCTCAAGCTTCGCGATGTGAACGCCGCGATCGCCTTCGAGCAGCAGCGGCGGGCAAGTTGAATCCAGCCCGCTGCGCATGCGTCTGCTAATCGACGAAAACGTTCAAGATTCGATAGCGCAGTTTCTCCGCGAACGAGGACATGACGTGTACCTCGTCAGAGAAGTGTTGTTGCGTGGCGAGCCTGACCCCGTGGTCGCGCAGCTTGCAGACTCTTTTGGAATGGTCGTTGTCACTTGGGACAAAGGTTTTAGAGAATTGGCGAGTCGAGCTCCCCACGGACAACGGCAACGATTCCGCAACCTCAGCCGCATAACTCTAAAGTGTAATCAGGCACGAGCGCTGGCCCGAATTCGATATTATATCGAATCGATCGAGTTTGAGTTCACGCAGGCGCAGAAGCGTGGCGATAAACGGCTAATGGTCGAGATTACAGAGACGACGTTCGTGCTGCTGTGAAAACCACTTTATGTGACGGAGCAGCCATGCAGCGATTTCGAAAACTGGCGGCAATGATGGGTGTCGAGCACGCGATCATCCTCGCGCCGATGGCCGGGGGGACCAGCACTCCGGCGCTGGTCGCGGCGGTCTCCAATGCGGGAGGGTTCGGCTCGCTCGGCGCGGGCTATATGACTCCCGACGACATCGCGAAGGCGATCGCGGAGATCCATGAACGGACCGACAAACCGTTCGCGGTGAACCTGTTTGCGGGCGGCTACGACGGCACCGGCTCGTCCGACACCGCGGCGATGCTCAAGCGGATCGCTCCCTGGCACGATCGACTCGGCCTGCCGCCGCCGGCGGCTCCCGCCGGTTCACTGCCGCCATTCGAGCAGCAGGTCGAGGCGGTCCTCCGCTCGAACGTTCCGGTGTTCAGCTTCACCTTCGGCATCCCGGCTGCGGATATCATGCGGCGTATGAAGGATCGCGGAATAACGCTGGTCGGCACCGCGACGACGGTGGCCGAAGCACGTGCGTTGGAACGTGCCGGCGTCGACGCGATCGTCGCGCAGGGCAGCGAGGCCGGGGCCCATCGCGGTACCTTCATCGCCCCGCTCGAAGACAGCCTGGTCGGAACGATCGCGCTGGTGCCGCAGATGGTGGACGCGGTCTCGGTCCCGGTGATCGCTTCGGGCGGAATTATGGACGGCCGCGGCATCGTCGCCGCCGCAGCGCTCGGCGCAAGTGGCGTTCAACTGGGAACCGCCTTTCTGACCTGTCCGGAAAGCGGCGCGCCGGCGGCCCACAAGGCCGCGATTCGCACGGCCCGCGACGACGGCCCGATGCTCACGCGCGCGTTCAGCGGCCGGCTCGCGCGCGGGATCCCCAATGCGTTCGCGGCGGAGATGCTACGCCACGAAAACGACCTTTTGCCCTATCCGGCGCAAAACAACCTGACCCGCCCGATGCGTACCGCGGCGGCCAGGCAGGGCAGCGCCGATTGCCTCTCGTTATGGGCCGGGCAGGCGGCGCCGCTCGCGCGCGAGATGCCGGCTGTGGAACTGGTCGTGCAATTGCTGCGCGAAACGGCGGCGACGCTCGCATCGATCGCGCAATAGTTGCGCGCAATAGTCCCGGCGCTCGTCTATAATCGGACGCGGACGTTATGGGCAACTTCCGATTCTATCGCCGGATGCGAATCTTTCCGGGCCTCTCGATCAACCTCTCCAAGTCGGGGCCGAGCCTGACCGTCGGAGTACGCGGCGCCCATCTCACGATGGGTCCGCGTGGCGTGCGCCGAACCGTCGGCATCCCCGGCACGGGCATCTACTATACTTCGCACAGCGGCTACCAAAGCGGGGTTCATTCCGCACACGTCGAGACCCCGATCAGCCCCGAGCAACAGCAACGCGCGCACAACGTCGGCGGCCTGCTCGCGCTCGTCGTCATCGTCGGAATCGCGCTGATCATCGGCGTCGCAATCGGTTCGGCCAGTCATTAGACTGCAAGCGGCGGCGCGAGAGTCGGTGAAACTGAGCTTGCGACGGACGATGGAACGCGAGGCCACGGCTAGATTCCTCAAGGCAGCTCAAGCGCCGACATCGGAGGCGCGGCGCGCGGGTTGGTGAAGATGCCCAGCGAGAAAGCCAAAGACAACAAAGCCCTGGCGGCGACCTGCGTCGCCTGCAACAAAGCCGTCTCGACCGAGAGCATGGTCAGCCTGCTCGGCCGCGAAAACGGCAAATACAAACAGTTCGACGTCTGCCTGGAGTGCGCGAACGGCGGATGGCGTCCGCCCGGATTCGAGGGAATCTACACGGCGCGTCCTATATAGCGCGGTCAAATCGCGCGCCGCGCGTCAGGTCGCGCGCATCGAATTCAGCCGTATATCAATCGGCTGCGTCAGCCATACATTCTGCGCGCCTCGGCCGCCAATTCGGCGCGGAAGTCGGGATGGGCGACGGCGACCAGTTCGCGCGCTCGCTCGCGGAGCGACTTGCCGATGAGTTTCGCCACTCCGTACTCGGTCACCACGTAATGGACGAACGCGCGCGGTAGGGTAAAGACCGTCGCCGGCGGAATGCTCGGCGTGATGCGCGAGACCCGTTTGCCGGCGTTGAGCGCGCTGGCGGGCAGCACGATGATCGATTTGCCACCGGCCAGCGAGGTGCCGACGCCGAAAGCTATTTGGCCGCCCGTCCCGGTGTACATCTGATGGCCCACCGATTCGGAGCCGACCTGTCCCGTGAGATCGACGCACAGCGCGTTGTTGACCGAGATCAGTCCCTCCTCGCGCGCGATGGTGCGGATGTCGTCGGTGAAATTGAAGTCGTAGAGCTGGAAGGCCGGATTGCCGTCGACGTATTCGAGTTGCTCGCGCGGCGTGCCGGTCGCGAAACCGCTGCCGACCACCAGGCCCGGAAAAATCTTCTTGTGCTTTCCAGTCAGCACGCCTTCGCGCACCAGGTCGGCGGCGCCGACGGGAATGATCTCCGTCTGCATCCCGAGTTCGTGATGACCGCGCAGATGCGACATCAGCATCCCGGAGGTCGAGCCGACGCCGACCTGGATCGTGGCGCGGTCGGGTATCAGCTCGCGGGCGACCAGCGCACCGATGGTATCGACGGTTTGCCGCTCCTCCTCGGAAACCGGCACGGGCGCGATGGCGGGCATCCCAACCGTGCGCTCGACGAAGTAATCGATCTCCGAAATATGCATCGAGTTGTCGCCGCCGACGCGAATCGAGCGCTCGTCCACCTCCGCGATCACCAAATCCGCGTTGCGCGCGCACAGCTTCGACATGATCTGGAAATCGCCGAAATTGACCTCGCCGTTGGCATCCGGCGGCGAAACGGTCATCAGGTAGACATTGAAGTCCGTAAGGCCCGGCGGCAGATGGCCCGCGCGGTAGTAGCTGACCGGCACATATTCACCCATCCCGCCATGGAAGAGTTTGCGATCGATCGGCGAGAGATAAAACGACTCCAGCCTGAAGCGCTCGCCCAGGCCGGGCAGGTCGAAGGCGAACAGCGCCGCACTATAGTTGATGACCACCCGCTCGATTTCCATCAGGCGGCCGGCCAGCGCGTTGAACAGCGTGAACGGCGTCACATGCGCGATCGAGGCGGTGATCCGGTCCCCCGACTTGATGTGCGCGACCGCCTCGTCGGGCGTGACCAGCTTGGCGCCGAGTTGTTCGCGCCAATTCGGAGCCATCTTTATCGCGGAAGCCATATAAGGTCCCCTCGTGATTCGCACCTGAAGCCTGGCCGGAAGCTATCAGACCCGCGCGAAGCCGGCTAACGCGCCATCCGGTGGCATCGGCGCGGTGTCAGATCAGGTTGGGACCCGGCCAACTCCACGGCTTCGCGTCCACGGCTTCACGGGCCCGGCGTCTGGCCGAGACGGGCGAGCGCGCTGCGCAGCGGAGCGTCGGAAATCTGGATCAGTCCCTCAAACGGACGATCCAGTTCCAGGATCAGGAAAATCGCGCCCGCGACCGATAGTGCGCAGACCAACAGGACCGCGATCACAGTTGAGTTCGTCGGTGCAAAGAGACCGAAGGTGATGAAAATCACCGTGAACCAGAAGACCAGTACGACCAGAAACGGCATGGGGATGGAGCCGCCGGTCTGCTCCAACAGCAGCGAGCGCGCGTGCCCTAGATCCGCACCGATCTGGATCGCCTGGTCGTGGAACGAGCGCTGGGAGTCGTTACGCGGTGCGAGTTGCTGGATTTTCTCGGAGAAGCTGTCCGCGCTGACGTTCACTTCCGCGGAGTCCAGGTTCGCGGGTTGGTAATTGCCTCGCGGACCAATCCCGCGAGCAAGCAGGCTGCGGAGCAGGCGGCGGGCATCCTTGGTCTCCGGTCCGTAACGGGCCAGCACGCGGTCGAGCTGAATGATGTCGGCGGACATCTGGATGACTTCGCCACTCTGCGTATCATGCGAACTCTTCGCCGAAGCGATTAGCAGCGCCAGCACAAGGGCCGCCATCGTCGCGATCAGACCCACCCCGAGCTTTACGATGTCCTTGGAATCCGCGCTCAAATGATGCTCGGGCACAATGAACCGAAGAAGCATCCCAAGCATCGCGCCGCCAAAGACGCAGGCGAATACGATCCAGCTGATCGCAATCGAACTCACGGTGCATCTTCCCCATCTCTGAAAACCGTGCAGGCGGCGCGTTTTCTCATCGACGTGTCGTCGCGGATCCCGGTGCGACTCCTGATTGCACTACAGCGGACCACTGCCTTTTACAAGATTCGCTTCATTCCTGAGCTCGCTTGTAGCCGGCCTGCGAGTCGCAAAAGTTAATTCATATGTATGCGCGAGGCGCGCGAGAACCGATGTCGTCCAGCTTGACTGCGGGCGGGCAAACATCGATGCTGCCTCGTGCGGAGAGGTTCGGGAGTCTGGTTTAACCGGCGTGACTCGAAATCACGTGAGCCCTTGTGGCTCCGGGGGTTCGAATCCCCCCCTCTCCGCCATCGAGTCCTTCTCCGTTTGCAATTCCGCGAGAAATGATCGAAATACGCGCCTGCGCGGCTGATTTCGCACAGCTTGCGGTAGCGGAGAACGCTCCGAACCGCGGATTGATCGATTTGCGGCTCGTTTTATCCGCAGAAATCAAATTCGGGGCCACGACAAAAATGCGCCGGACCCAAGAATTCGGCGATCGCAGATGAGCAAGCGGACGCCGCTGGAATCAACAGGTCAGCGCGGTTGGTGTGGATAACGCGCCTCCGGCCTCATTGACAACCATTCGTCCGAAGCGTCCCATTGATGCTGAAGTATTTTGAGGACGGTGAACGCCACTCGACAATCGGCAACTAACCCTGAATATCGTAGCAGCCGCTGTTTGGAATCGCGCTGCATTCGAAATCCCCGACATCATCGGATTTGACGACTACCGGCTTTTCGCCAGAAGTCTCGCCAAAGATCTGTCCGCAAGAGCTCCCGACCGTCCGCCCGACGCGCTGACGTTTTTTCAGTATCCGAATTTCAAGCCGGACAAGCCGGACAATCTGCGGCAAATGGCTATCCTGAGTGCGCCCAACCTCGCACTTTTGAGAGCCGACGCAGGAATGATCATAAAAGTCACCGATGCGCTCCTTTCCGATAACGTCTGCTCATACCGCCTGAACCGCTCGCCCATCCGTGGAACTGCATGGGGCTTTGACCGCCGAAATTCATGGAAGGATCGGTTCTTCGCGGGTGGGATTGAGATCCTGGATAAAGCCGAATTTCCGTTCATGTGTAGGACGGATATCAGCAAATACTATCCGTCTATCCAGATTGACCTCTTGCAACAATCGCTGTTGACGAACGGCTGCGATGCGCGGGCTGTGGCCCGCATTTTCGCAAGCCTGAAATTCTGGCAAGACTTCTGCCGCCTTGACGGTTTGCCGATCGGCCCGGAGGCGTCGTCCGTCTTCAGTAATTTTTTTCTGCGACCGATAGATAGCCTGATAGCGACTACCGGCGCGCAGTACAAAAGGTATAGCGACGATATGCTTATCTTTAGCCGCAACAGGTCGATGGGCGAGGCCGTCGCTGAATCCTTGGATGATCAATTGCGCTTTCTGCAACTAACTCGGTCTATTGAAAAAACGGAATTCTTCGATGATCCGGCGGACGCCAGGGCCAACTTGCAGGACGCCGAGATAGACTACATGGAAGGAGCGACGACCTATGACCAGAACCTCGGCCTGTGTACCGTCAAGCGGAACTTCCGCCAACTACTCCAGACCGCTCCGAACGATCTCAGGGTGTCACGCTTGCGTTGGGTGCTGAAATACCTGACCAACCGTCATGAGCGCGATGGCTGCCTTGAGATTTCCCAGCGTACGGATTTGATGAACATTGACCCGAAAATAGCGACCAACTATCTGGCCGTCGCTAAGTCGGATCAGCGCGTTCTGGAGAATTGCATGCAGCGCTTGGCGCAGCCGCGAGAAGAACGATTCGACGGTCGTACGCGTCACCTACTGAGCGTGCTGTCTCCGGCGAAGACACGCAGGCCGGAGGCCAAGGAGTTCGAGCGAATTGCCTGCGATCAATCCGCGCCTTGGCCGACGCGCAGTTGGGCATGGAAGGCTCTGGCTCGCGCCGATGGAACCAAAGCGTCCCGTCTCATGGAAGCGGCCAAAGTAGAGGCCGAACCGAATATTCGCAGGGCGATTGTCGCCACGTTAAAGCGCCATTCGCAACTTCACCAGTGCAGGAAATTTTTGCGCGATGAAGTTAAAACTTGCCCCGCGAACAAGTACACGGTCGAGTGGGTGAAGCAAGCCGCCTAACTTTCATCATGGAATATCGCGGCCGACGTTCCGGGATGAGCAAACGGCCTGAATCATTTCGAGGTCGGGCTCCGCACTCGGCGCTTCGGAGAATGATCTCTTCTGCCTCGCCGCCCGATTGATGGATTTGAAGGGCTAGGTCGCCTGAGCAGCGATCGGGGCCACGACAAAAATGCGCCCGACCACGGGAATTCGGCGATCACGGATGAGCAAGCGGACGCCGCTGGTTACTTCCGCAACCAGACCCGGTGATCAGTGGGACTTCGTCAGGAATTCCTGAGCGCCTGCCCTAGCCCGGTCGGATCCCGATCGCGTTCAATCCGCAAGAAGACGCTGTTGCGCATACCATTCGATCGGGAGACGAGCGTGATCCTTCAACCGCTCCGCCGAAATGGTCACGGATTGTTGTCCCGCGCAGATCGCTTCCATGACCTTGGGGGCGAGCAGTCCGAGTGGGACCAGGTGGCGCAGATAGCTATGGCTGGGACCTTCTCTGGCCGCGATCTGGAAGAGAATTGAAATTCTGCTCGAGCCCTACTTCAGAAGACTTGCGGGTATAAAGCGCGCAGCGCTTTGGAGCGCTGTCCCTTTGTGCCACGGCTCGTCTCCTGCTGTCGTTTGCCGCGCAGTCCAAAGAAGAGCGGGCCCGACCAGCGCGAGCCGGTGATCAGCCGGGCCACTTCAGAGAGGGAGCGATAGCGCTTTCTTTTGTACAATACTCCCCGATCGAGAACCGACCCGCCCAAGGCCGTGCAACCACAGGTCGCACGAGTCAGGGCCTGGCACCTGGCACCCTCTCCCGCAGCGGCCGCGATGATGCTAGTGTCTGGCGTCATCGAGCCGGCGGCTGCCGGCCGCTGAGCTTAAATCATTCAGTTTACGAGGCCCCATGTCCCTCCAGCATCTTTTCGTGTCCGCAATCCTCCTCGCATTCGCCGCAGTGCCGTTGGTTTCCCAGCCCGCCCAAGCCGCCGGCGAGGTCACCACGCCCAGGGGCCTGCGCATCATCGACGGCAAGCTGGGCACCGGACCGGTGCCACACGCCGGCCAGACCGTGACGGTCAATTACACGGGCTGGCTGTTCGTCAACGGCAAGAAGGGCACGAAGTTCGATAGTTCGCTCGACAGGGGGCAGCCGTTTTCCTTCACGCTCGGCCAGGGCCAGGTCATCAAGGGCTGGGACGAAGGCCTCGCCACCATGCATGTCGGCGGTAAGCGCACGCTGATCATTCCGCCGGACCTGGGCTATGGCGCGAGCGGCGCCGGCGGCGTCATCCCGCCGGGCGCCACGCTGATCTTCGACGTCGATCTGCTCGGCGTAAAGTAGCTGCGGCTCGCAGGTATTCCGGGCGATAGTTGACCAGCAGGAGCATGCGCGAGTTGGCGATGCTATCGGCCAAAAGGTCGAGCAACGACCCTCCAGTGACGCGGCCCACTGCGAACACGCCGCGCGGCTCACGAGATCGGCCGATCCTCCGGTGCGGCCAGATAGGCATGAAGCGCCGCTACCACTTGCGCGCCTTCGCCGACGGCAGCAGCCACGCGCTTGACCGAGCCGGCGCGGACATCGCCCACTGCGAACACGCCGCTGCGGCGGGTCGCGAGCGGCGACCGAGCGATTCGCAGTTCAGTGCCGGTGCGCACAAAGCCTTTGTTGTCCAGCGCTACGTCGCAGTGCGACAACCAGGAAGTGTTGGGGTCCGCACCGATGAACAGGAACAGATGGCGGATATTCCGCCGCGTCTCTTCGCCCGAGCGGCGATGGCGCCAGCGTGCCGCCTCGAGGATGCCGTCCTTGCCCTCGAGCGCGACGACCTCGCTATCGACAACCAACTCGACATTGGGCCGTGCGGCGATACGCTCGATCAGGTAGCTCGACATCGAGGCCTCCAGCCCCGGACCGCGCACGATCAGCCATAGTTTGGCGACCTTGGCAGCCAGATAGACAACCGCCTGGCCGGCCGAGTTGCCGCCGCCGACCAGGACGACCTCCTGAGCGTCGCAGAGGTTCCGCTCCAGTGGCGATGCCCAGTAATGGACGCTGGTGCCCTCGAAGCCGTCGAGATTATCGATGGCGGGACGGCGATAGCGGACTCCGCTGGCGATAACCACGGAACGGGCGCTCGCTCGTTCCTCTCCGCGGAGGGTCAGCAGGAACCGGCCATGGCCGGGGTCGGGCGCACTCTCCAGCGAGACCACTTCATATGGGATAGCCACAGTGGCGCCGAATTTCTGGACCTGGCTATGAGCCCTTCCCATCAATGCCATGCCACTGATTCCGGTCGGAAAGCCAAGATAGTTCTCGATCCGCGCCGATGCGCCAGCCTGGCCGCCGAAGGCGCGGCTGTCCAGGACCAGGACCGATAGACCCTCGGATGCAGCATAGACCGCGGTCGCCAGTCCGGCTGGGCCGGCTCCGACGATCGCTACGTCATAGACCCGATCCGGATCGATCCGGACCACCATACCGATATTCCGCGCCAGCTCGTGTTCGGAAGGGTCCCGCAGCAGCTGCCCGTCCGGACAGATAACTATCGGCAGCTCCGCCTCGGTGACGTGAAAATGTTCGATCAGTGCGCGCGCGACTTCGTCGACATCGGGGTCGACATGGTGATACGGCTGGCCGTTGCGGGCCAGAAAACCCTGCAGGCGAAGAACTCCCGCCTGCGCGGCGCGTCCGACGATGATCGGGCCGGCGCCCTCTTCGATTAGGCCGACGCGCCGCAGGATCAGCGCGCGCATGATCAGCTCGCCCAGCTCGGCCTCCGCGATCAGCAGGGCCCGCAACCTCTCGGCCGGGACCACCAACGCCTCGACGGCCGACTTGGCGTGGGCGTCGACCAGCGCCGGGCGACCCGAGAGTTGATTGAGTTCCGCCAGGAATGCGCCCGCCCTTTCTTCGACGATCAACTGCGCATGGCCCAGCGCGTCCTTGCGGCTAACCGCCACGCTGCCCTTCAGGATGATGAACATCCCCAAACCGATTTCGCCGGCCCGAAAGAGCGAGTCCCCTTCGGCATAGGCGGCGACCGTGCCGAACCGTCGCAGACGTTCGACCTCATTCGGCTCCAGCACCGGGAACATCTGGTCGCGTCGCATTTCAAGTGTGGAATTTGCCATGACCGGGTCGCCTAGAATATCACTCCAATATCGGCGAGAAAAACGGCGAATTGAGCGAACTGCGATGCCAGCGACGAGCGCGATTCGGCAGCCTCGTTGCCGCCCTGCCGAAGCTGGCGAAAGACGTATCGATCGATCTTCGCCAGACTATCGGTAGTCTGCGAAGAAAGGACATCTACGTTTCTAATGTTCTTCCATCGAGGCTGTATGCCGCGGGTGGCACCCGGTTTTGCTGACGATATTCTTCTGCTGTGGCGATTCGAATGTGGGTATTCCGACTGCACCCGGTGGATCGCAACTGAGTTGATTCGTGTCGCATCTACTCATTGTTTTGCGGAGAATAAAGCGCGCCTTGAGAAAATCCTCCTCACCTAATACACCTGGTTTCGAGCGAACAAAGGGAAGGCACCAGGGCGATGGGCCGTGCCTGGTAGGGGGGGCGTGTCGCTGTTTTGCATGCTGGTTTACTTTCCAACGATAGTCTCTGATGGAGGCGCTCCGGCCGCGGATTGCGATGCTGGAGATCCTCCGTCGTCGGACACAGGCGAACCACTCCGCCGCACGATAGCATGCGCTCTAATAGCACCTCTCGGAAGTATCCCGAGCAGCGATGGGAGCGGCGCCCTCTGCCGCCGCGAAGAGAGATGAGGACCATGAGGGATGTTGAGTCCTACGCCGCGCCGACCCCGAAGGTATTATATATTCACGACGATCTAAGCGATTATGTCTCCCGGCAGTACGGACAGGCATCGCCGGCCTGGCGTCTCACGCGGGAGATCTTCGCGGCGGTGTGCCGGGATCCAAGGCGCGTGGTGCTGCTAACTCTCGACTCTCAAATGGCGCCATTACTAGCGCACGGCAAGTATGCCCCCTTTGCGCTGGCGATCGGCATCGGTCGAGCCGGTGAACGTGTCGCGCAACAAATACACGCGCACACAGGCTGGTTCCCCGAGATCTCGCGTGTCGACATCACCCGTGAGGAAGACGGCCACGGCGGCTATAATGTCGTCACGACTACCGGGATCCCCTTATCGCAGCAGCTGCCGGCTCTTGATACGGTATCCTCCCTGGCAGTGGTTGATGATACGGTCTTTTCCGGCCTGACAATGCGCACGGTTTTACTGGCTTTGCCAACCGAGGTGCGGCCCCGCACTCAGGCCTTTTGCCTGCGAGGTGTCGCAGCGTCGCTGAGGAGTATTGCGGCGTTATGCTCTATTGCGATCGGGTTTGCGGCGCCCGGGCGCTTGCTGGACGAGGTGAGTTTCATCAACGCCAGCGGGTTGGTAATGCGTGTTGCCATTCGACACCCGGAGCGGCCGCCACAGGCGTTTTTCGAGCGTCCCATGTGGATGCATGCCTGGTTTCCCGGCTGTGCTGATGAGGTCATCGCTTTGTGCCAGCGCCTGAACGCTATCCTGGAGCCAGACGGCGGGCCGGCTCAGTTCCCCTGAGAAGCTGACGGCAGTCAGTACGCTTATGGCAAAACCCTCGCACCATCCTCCATCCCGTTGACTCGCGCCTGGCCCTTCCATGTCGTTGTCAGCGTAGGTGCTGGCCCGGTCTTCGAGGCTCCCTCTGCCAAAACCAGCGGAGGGTCGCCGGAAAATTGTGTATGAAGTCGTAAGTCTGGACAACCCGTTGATGCGCCCGATGCCGAATGATGGCCTGGGCCTCTGGGGAGAAATCGAGCACTTGGCGTAGCGCCTGGGTAACGTGCTGACAGGACAAGAAATCGACAAGAAATCCCGTAAAACCTGGCTCGATTTGATCAACGAATCCGCCCGCGGTCGAGGCCACAGTGACGGGCCCCTTTTCCCGTGCCCACAGCGCGACTTCGAGCGGGATGTTAGAGAAGGTTTCGTGTCGCGACGGAACCACCACTATTCTTGTCCGAGCCCATTGGCACAGGGCACGGGGTAAATCACGCGTGAACACCTTGATGTGGGTTGCCCGTATGGCGTGCTGTTGCAGCAGTTGATCGTACAGCTGTTGTTGTGAGTCGTCATTGTTGTTCGGCACCGAGATGAGTACGAAATGTACCCGGTCACGCAGCGGCGCAAGGGCGGGAATGAGCCGCTCAAATCCTTTGATCGGTGCGGCTCTGCCAAATGCCAACACCAGATCCGCATCGAGGGGGATGCCATAAGACTGCAGCGTTGTGCGCACGACCATCTCGTCCTGTAAGACAAAGGTGGGGTCGTCCACGAGAATGCTCGAAGTGTAAGGTGCGAACTGTCCAGCCGACAGCCGGAAGTGCGTCTTGAGGTGCGAGGTAAACGACGGGCAAATGTCGGCTAGCGCCACCCGCGAACCGGGCTGTGACGCCTCAAGCCCTTCCTGTTCCCAGACAACCTCTGCCGCGTCAGGCCTCTCCCAGTCCCGGATAAACGCGGTGCTATAGAGCACCAAGAGTATATCGAGCTGGGGCGCCAGGCTTCGGCCCATTCCAAGCGCATAAGGCGTCTGCAACCAGGGCTGGTCCACACAGATGATCAACGACCGCTCATAGGCCGCCGCTTGGGTATGCAACAGTGGTGCGACGTTTTGACAGAGAGCCTTCCAGGAAGAAATTTCCCAGAGATCTTGGTTGGGCTCCCGCTTGTACGGAATAAGGTGCACGTGCCCACCGAGTGGCGCGAGACGTTCTCGCTGCCGCTGAAAGAAGGCGTGATCGTAACCCCAGGTGTGCGCATCGGGCGAGGGACAGACCACATGCACGTCGATGGGGCCATAGCGTCTGACCAGCGTCTCTCGCAGCAATTCGAGGCCGCTGATCAGGAGCTGGGTTTGCGTGCCGATGCCATTGGTGAAATTGTAGAGCCCGTTGTACGTCAGATAGAATATAGCGTTGCGCATGGGCACCGATTTAGAGTGTAGCGCGTGAATTGTTCTTGCGGATCGCGACAATTATTCTTGCCGTTGTCGCCAGGGTTAATTGACCCACTTCGCCTGCGTTTCATCGCCAAAGTAGGTAGTTGTTTTCTTTCCCGCCCAGCGGCGGGCGTGCAGTGTGTGGCGCGTCATTTATCCCCGCCGCCAGATATACTTGCTCCCGCACCGTCGCCGCTTACGCTTGGAAATAGCTCTTCACGCCAACGGGGCAAACGCCACCCTGGGCTGTGCACCAGCATGCGGCTTGGGCGCGAGGAGACATCTGACGATCACCGCAATCTTATGTGACCTCGATGGCACGCTGGTCGATTCCCAGCAGGACATCGCTGTGGCTTTTCAGCACGCCTGGCGGACCGTGATTGGTGGCATCCCGCCCAGCACCACCGCGATTGCTCAGCATATCGGCAAGCCACTCGCCAAGATGCTCAGCGAGCTCGGGGCTATGCTGTCACCTTCGCTGCTCAGCACCTTTCTGACTGCATACCGCCGCACGTATACCAGTCAGGACTCCCGTCTGACCCAACCCTACCCTGGGGTTATCCTCACCTTACAGGCCTTGTCCAGCTTCACGCTCGGCGTCGTGACCACCAAAGAGTCAGGGCAAGCGGAGATCGTTTTGCGGAGGCTCGCCCTCATCCCCTTCTTCCAGCACATCCAGGGTGGTAGCCATGGTCTGCGCCTCAAGCCCGCCCCCGACACTATACTTGCGGCTCTCGCCGCATTACACCGAGCGCCACGGAACGCGCTGATGGTCGGGGACACCCCAGCCGATGTCTTGGCCGGGAAGGCAGCTGGCACCAAGACCTGTGCCGTCACCTATGGCTTTGGCACGCGGGAAGCGCTGTTGCAGAGTGCACCGGACTACCTCATCGACAGCTTTGGCGAGTTAGTCGATCTCGTGCGAGAATCGCGACGCTAAGGAGGCGAACATCCGGGATTGGCATCGTCACATCAGACCATATGTCCTCGGAAGGCTCTTGACCAGTGTAGAAAGGATAAACGACCGCAGAGTTGTTTTTGTTTGTCCGTCAGGTGTGCCGTGGAAAGAGTTCAGCTAAGCGTTCCTCTCGCTTGCGGATTTAGGCGTCCTCCCCCGGAAAGGTAACGCGCAGGACTTTTAAGCACGCTGCCATATGACGTAGCTTATGTGCCTCAAGGCACCACCTCTATCTGTGCCTGGTGTCAGACTCGGCGTCCCAGCCCCCATGCGAGGCGTGGAGTTGTCGGGTGCGGAGGTGAAGACAAGTGACAGAGGAGAGGAATGTGCGCACCAATCACGGTATTCATCGCGCGACCGTCCTCGACGGTCTCGGTGAGACTGCCCGCCTGGAGGCCCTTGTCAGTCGTTTCCATCAAGTGCGACAGTTTACCGACCGGCTCTGCCAGCCTTTGATGACGGAAGATTACGTCATTCAGGGCATGCCGGATGTGAGCCCCCCCAAGTGCCATCTGGCACACACGACGTGGTTTTTCGAAACCTTTATTCTGGCCCTGGCCTGTTCGGGCTATCGATCGCCACATGCCTCCTACGCGTATCTCTTCAATTCCTATTACGAGGCGGTTGGTGAGCGGCATTGCCGACCCAAACGGGGTCTACTCTCACGCCCAACCGTTGAAGAGGTCTATCGCTATCGAAGCTATGTGGACCAGCATATGACCGCCTTTTTGGAAGGCTTGCATGGCGAAACGCTCGAGCGCTGGTCTTCGGTCGTCGAGCTCGGCTTGCACCATGAACAACAGCATCAAGAACTGCTCTTGACCGATGTGAAATACAACTTCGCCTGCAATCCCCTGCGACCTGCCTATGTTACTGCCGACATCCCGCCACATGCGCCGACGGTAGGCCCACTCCGATGGGTGAGCTTTCCCGAAGGCGTCTACTGGATTGGCCACGACGGTAAGGGTTTCGCCTTCGATAATGAGGCCCCTCGGCATCGGAGCTTTGTCGAGCGATTCGAGTTGGCGTCGCGGCTGGTCACCAACGGGGAGTATTTGGCCTTCATGGACGATAGGGGCTACGAACGGCCGGAATTGTGGCTGTCCATGGGTTGGGATACGGTCCAGCGCGAAGGATGGCAGGCCCCGCTCTATTGGGAACAGCGGAATGGCACCTGGTGGATGATGACCCTTGCCGGCATGCGACCCGTGCGGGCCGCCGAACCTGTGTGTCATGTCAGTTACTACGAAGCAGACGCTTACGCACGCTGGGCCGATGTGCGCTTGCCCACCGAGGCCGAATGGGAAGTTGCGGCGACGTCCCTGCCGATCAGGGGTAATCTCGTTGAGGACCAAAACTTCCATCCCGTCCCCATCAGCCAGATCGATACCACTGTTCCGCTGGCCCAAATTTTTGGCGACGTCTGGCAGTGGACCCAAAGTCACTATTCTCCCTATCCCGGGTACACCGCGTCACCAGGCGCGCTGGGCGAGTATAACGGCAAATTTATGGCCAACCAGTTTGTGCTGCGCGGCGGGTCGTGTGCGACCTCGGTCTCGCATATCCGGCCCACCTATCGTAACTTTTTTCCTGCCGATGCCCGATGGCAGTTCATGGGGATCCGGCTCGCGAGAACGATCCGGGACTAAACTCCATGCCTCCAAGGTGGGCCGGCGCGCCTGCAATTTGTCCAGAGAGTCGACGAGCTGCAGGAGCCAGGTCGACGAACCACAGCATGGTTCGGATGACGACGGCTCAAGGCCCTCCAACAATGAAGCGTAGGAGATCGTGATAAAGGATAATCATGCAGACCGAGGCCATCACCCACAAGCGATTCCAGCTTCATGACATGGGTGTAGGGATGCACCGGCAGACCTTTGCGCGGGACGTGGCCTTCGGCCTAACCGCCCCCCAAAAATGGCTGCCACCCAAATATTTTTATGACGAGCGCGGCTCGCAACTCTACGAGCAGATTTGCGCCTTGCCCGAGTACTATCTCTACCGGGCAGAATTGGAGATTCTCAGCACCTATGCCGCTGAGATACATGCCGAGATTGGTCACTTGGCGCTGGTGGAGCTCGGCCCCGGGAATGCCAGAAAGACCCGCCACCTCCTAACGGCGTATGAATCGGCGGGGCAGCCGTTTCGTTATTGTCCGGTAGACATTTCTCGAGAAATTCTATGGGACACGGCCAATCGACTGCTGCGGGAATATACTCATATTGACATTCGTGCCATGCATGCCGATTTCGCGGGACAACCGGAGGTCATTCGGGCGTTTCAACTGGAAAAGAAAGCCGTGGCCTTTTTGGGGTCCAGTCTGGGGAACTTCAGCCCTGAAGAAAGTGTCGAGTTCCTCCGGCGCACGGCGGCCATTCTGGGACCTGATGACGCCTTTCTTCTCGGCATCGACCTGAAAAAATCGCCCGCGATTCTCGTCCCGGCCTATGACGACGCCCAGGGCGTCACGGCCGCGTTCAACCTGAATGTCCTCGACCGTATTAACCACGAACTTGGCGGGCGGTTTGACCCGCAAAGCTTTGAGCACGTGTCCCTTTACGACGCTGAGAGAGGGCGTATCGAGATGCACCTTCGCAGTCGGTTGCCTCAGCACGTGCCCATCGTCAAGATCGAGCAAGCCATATCGTTTCGCAAAGATGAGACTATTCATACGGAAAGTTCATATAAGTATACTGTGGACGAAGTCCGTGACTTAGCATACCGGGCCAATCTCGTTCTTAGTCGTACGTGGTTTGACGCTCGGCGCTATTTCCTGGTCGCGTTGTTTCGGTTACGCTAGGAAAATCGTTCGGCCGCGATTGGCCATTGCGATGCCATGAAAGGAGATGACTATGCATTCCGATCTCGCTGTGGGCAAACGATTCCCGAACCTGACGCTCCCCGATCATCGGCAGCAATCGATCACGCTCTCTGAACTGGCGAGTGGTTTTCCGCTGATCCTGAGCTTCTACCGTGGCTATTGGTGACCGAAATGCGCGCTGCAGTTGCGGCGCTTCGTCGAATTACAGGAGGACTTGCAGGTCAACTACTGTAAGCTGGCCGTCGTCAGCACCGACCCGCCAGAAGTCAGCGCGGCCTTCCGTTCCGGACTGGCTGCGACGTACACGTTTCTCAGTGACCACGAGCGCCAGGCCATACGGCAACTCGATATCGTGGAAGTGACCCCGCCGGATTTCAGACACGGCCTGGTCGCCCTTCCTTATACCTTTTCCTTAGCTCCTGACTTGACGATCCACGCCATCTATGACGGTTGGTGGTTTGTCGGGCGGCCGACGCTCGAGGAACTCCGGCAAGATTTGCGTACGCTGATGCAGGCGTGTCGCCAAGACTATCACTACAACGGTCCATCGTTGGCCAGTATCGAGCGTGGGTAGCGGGTCAGTGACCCAGTTGTCTCTACCAAAAATTCCATCTGAACCGAAATTTGAGAAGTCTGCGAGAATTGCTATCGAGTTGATGCGCTTAAGCGAGACGACTGCGATCTGAACGTCAAAACAGTCGGCCTCTGATCGAGATCGAAAGCCTCCGATACAGAGATGTTCAGACGAAGGCCGGCTGCTCAAAAAAAGCGTGCTGGGGGATGGGGAGTCCGATGTATGAGGTACGCGGCCGCCGACGGTTGACGACTGGACCAGGGAGAGCAGTTCGCATCGGACTGCGTCATCCGCCACGCCGTCTTCGATGTCCTCCCGGCTGTAGTTCTCCCGCACGCTCTCCCATTGCCGTTCACTCAGATAAGGACCCCATTTTTCCACGACGCCTGAGACTCGTGGCATTCCCGCACACGCGCGCTTTCGGCGTTTGCATCAGCCGCGGTCTTTTGAGCTTCAGACGGCGGTCTCACGCGCGTCCTGTTCGAGGTCAGGGGCAAGAAGCCCCTGACGAATCGACCAGGTGCGGAAATGCTCCGGATGCGCCGGTCGGCGTCAGCTTGTCAGGCGTCAGCACGGTATTGGTTGCGACGTTCTTCAGGAAATTGAGGTTCGCCGGATAAGGCTGCGCATATTTTGGATACGGCGTGCAAGTGGTTCCTACGCTGGCCGGATTGTACGGGTAAGCGCTCGGGTTGACTTGAACCATATACAACTCGCATCCTCCGCTCGGACATGAATAGAAGCTCTCGCCATGCGCGAAATCGGGGCATGCGGGATCCGGATTTGGGCCATCGCAAGCACCCAACGGCGAAGGTCCTCCGCCCGACGCCGAATAGGACGCGCTGCCGTTGACAAGTTCCTGTTGAACGTCCAGGAACAGCAATCCCGTGGTCTGGTCGTAATAATAAGTGGACGGCGTCAGGTCGCCGAACGAAGTTACCTGGCTGAGCGGAGTCGGCGCGGGCGGAATGGTGCCAGGCACCGTCTCCACCGTTGGATCCGGGCAGAACGCGAGGTTGGGCAAATTGAAGGGAGTAGGCGGATTGCCATACTGGTTATCCAGCCCGTTGCAGACGTTGAAAAACGTAAAGTATGGAGCGAGAGCCGCCAGACTCGTGCTGCCCGGCGAGCCCAGCGTTTTGACCCCCTTCGATACGGTGAAGACACTCGAGCAATTGCCGCCGGGGCATTGAAGCGGTCCGCTGGGAGTCGTGTAGCAGATTCCCAATTGCGTCTGAAACGGTGTAACCGGCGTGTCGGTATAGGTTACCGAGACGAACGGCGGCATCTCATTCTGAGCCTGCACCGTGTAGCCCAGGCCGTTCATGACCTTGGGTTCGTAGATTCCATTGTTGTTGCGTCCATTGAGCGCCATCGACTGATGCGTGCCGTAGTCCTGCTGATTTTTGGTGAACGTCATAAGGTTCGCGTTGGTGCAACCCTTGAGGCCGCCGGTCGAAACCAGCGCGCATGGAACCGCGGAGAACTCCAGCGAGGCATAGTCATTGGGACTCATCTGTGCGGTTGGACGATTTTCGTAGACGGTGTCCTGCGCGCCTTCGGCATGGCATTCATCGACGGTGCTCAGGACGTTGTTCGTGGTGTCGGCGACCGCGAGAAATGGCAGGTTGTTGAGCGAGATTGGAAACCTTCCGGCGATCACCGCCCCGCTCGAGTCGACGACTTGGTATCCGCTCAGGGTCGAGTCATGATCGAGGATGACGGTATTTTTGTCGCCATCCTGGAAATCCTGCGTATTGCCGGGCGCGCAGGTTACGCCCACGTTCTGCGTGTAGATCTGATGGCGCAGATCGACGATCTCGAATGATACGTTCTCGGTGTACTGCGTGGGCGGGTACAGTTGTTGATTCGCTTGAAACCAGCCGAGCGCGGCATCGCCTTCATACACGAACGGGGTGGTCGGATCGCACGGCATCTTTTTGGTCGCCGTATAGGTCGCGAGATAGACCGCGTCGTACGCACTGAGAAGCTTGGTCGGATTGACCTGGAAGTTGATGAAGCGGGAATCTTCCACCCGCGCCGGCCCGTCGTAGAACATATAACCGAATTCGTTCCATTTGGCGTCGGGATACCCGTTGCCCTGAACCGCGGAACTGATCGTTTCGGGGCAGACCGGTGAGTCGACTCCCGGTCTGGGCGTTACTCCGTCCGCATAGTAGGGGCACGGGCCGAATCGTCCCGGATTGTTCATGCTTTCGCCCACGAACACGCTTGCGGTGATCAGCGACCAGACTCCCGGCGGCGATCCCTCGACACCGCCGCTGGAGACCAGGCTCGCGCCTTGCCGATTGGTGGCTATCCTGGCGTTGCTGAAGACATACCAGCTCGGGCGCGCCCAGATCCCGAAGTCGCGATTGCGCGTAACGGTAATGCCGTCGAAATGCGCTAGCAAGTCGCGCTGTTGCGAGTCCTGCGGCGCATAGTTGCCGTTTCGGTTGGCGCCCGGCGTTGAGGGCGGCTGTGCCGGAGTATTCAGTCCATAGTAACATCCGTGCGCACGATTGTTGGTCACGGTGCCGAGCGCCAGATTCGCGGTGCCGGGATCCGAGGGACCGTTATTGGAAATCAGGTTATACCAGAATCCGATACCTTGATCCTGGCACCCCGCAATCGAGTTCGCCTGCAAGTTGTTTGCGGGATTCGTGATCCAGAAGCCCGACGGGGCGTAGGGTTGGGTCTGGAAGACCTTCAGCGTGTTCGAGGCGTTGTCGGTGAACGCTACGTTGAAGCCGTCATAGCAATTGTAGTCGGTTAAACCGTCCGGCAGCGGGCAGTTGTTCACGGGATCGTTGGTCTGATAATCGCCCGGCCACCACGCCTGGTAGGGCGGTAGCGTTACCGCCGGGTTGAGCGCAAAACCATTGCTCATCGCACCGACACCGAGGTTGTGCGTAAAGGTAAGATTCTGCTCCGTGCCAGTCTGCAGATAAAACATGTCGCCGACGACGCGCGCGCATACGTTATCTTTGATCGTGGCATTAGTCAGACCAGCGAGCGCGATGCATTTGTTGTAGGAGTGGTGGATGCTGTTGCTGCTGATGACAGGCGGATTGTTCCCGTTCCCGGTTACATAGATCGGGAATTGCCCGTCCCGATCACCACCGAACTTTCCGATGTCGACCCCCGCAATCTCAGCCACATTGAATCCCGATTCGATCAGCACCTCTGCGCCCCAATGCAGGCCGGCGGGTTGCGGATTGAGTAAAGCCTGGTTCTTGTATGGATTCGGCGTGATCGAGGTCAGCCAAATGGCCTTGGTGAGAAGCCCGACCTCGGCACGCTCATCGACGCCGTAGTTCTTGTCCGCGCCGTCGTTGAAGCTCGCCGACGAGGGTCCGCAGTAGGGATCGTTAGTCATGCAGGTAGGTGACATCCCGCCAAAGTGATAGTTCAGCAGCGGTTGCTGAGTCGTGATCGTGGTCGCCCCCAGCTTTGGATCTGCCGTGATCGTCGCGATCGAAACAATATCCGCCGAATCGGGTGCGAAATCAGTCCCCGCCACCACGATCCAATCTCCGACCTTCCAGCTCGGCAAGGGTTTATCGACGACGATCGTGTTGGCACTGTCAAGCACCGGACGCGCGACATTATTTTCCTTGCTGAATCTCATCGGTCCGGCGGGCTTCAACAAATGTGCCCAGCTCACATGGCCGAGTTCAGCGTTGCCGCGGAGACCCCACATCCGTAACGTGGCGCCCGCCTTGACGTCGATTCCCTTGGTTGCCCCCTCGGCCCCGCTGAAGAAGATTCGGACTTGATTGGGTGCATGTATCGGACAGGCTTTCGCGCCTATCTGGAGCGTCCCCCCGCCTTGCACCACGATGCTTCCAACTCGAAGGGGATAGCTCTGATCGAGAAACACCAATGTGCCGCCACTGTTGATGGTGATCGTTCCCAGCGCGTCGGCTCCGTAAAGCGTCTGCAGTTCGCCGACGTATGCGTTGGTGCAGTCCGTTTCGCCGACCATCCCGCCGACAACCGCGTTACCGCCGCTCACACAACTGGCAAGCTTGGTCCACGGATGCCCGGTCTGCGGAGGCAGGTCGCTGGCGCGGTCGATCGGGCAAATCTGAGCCGCAGCGGTAGCGGGCATCAGCAACGCCATCAAAACTAAATACAAACAGTAGAATCGCGGCTCTTTATTGCGTGCCATACGAGAGGCCTTTTCTTTCCGCCACGGCTGGATCGGTAATCCGAATCGCGGAGCTTTCACCAGCCGGCGAGATTTATGAACTCGACCAGTTATAATCGCCTCCGAAGCCAGTTGCGCAATGACGTATCAGACCTCGGTCCATCGTGCCGCCGGCCGGCATAGACAGGACTTTCTGATCTACTTTTTCCATTTCCCAGCTCGCGCCGAGACGCGCGGCGGGTAATCGCGCTGGCGCCGAAGGTCCACTGACCATAAGGAAAGTCCACAGGTACCGCCAGCGTTGCTTCAGCTCGTCGTCGCCCCGCGCTTCCAGATCCTTCAATTCCGGTGCGCGTCCTCCGGCCCGGTTTTGGGCAACCCGTCGGTCATTCCACTGAACGCTCCCTTCGGAACGGGGGTAAGCTACACGATAGGGCCGGTGCCGCGCGACAGACCGCGGCATCAGCGATATAGTGATGAATGGCCGATAGATGGGACAATAGGAACTTCGAGCGCTCAAAGACTTTTGAGCGCCACAGTCTGACTCGATATTCCGTCGGAGAGCAATCCCGCCGCGGCCACCGAATCCGCTATGACCGTCGAACACTGTATCGACCTCAGGTGCCATCAGTCGACACGCCCCGAGGCGGTGCGCGCCATTGAGGTGCTCGTACGCCGCTCGGCAAGCGCCGAACTCCAGATGACCTTTCGCCTCGACGGGGATATTCCCCGAATCCGGGTCTCTCCGCCGGGAGTGCCGCGCTTCGCTACGCAGCTCTGGCATCACACCTGCTTCGAAGCCTTCGTCGCCGTGGAAGGGCAGCCGGCGTACCACGAATTCAACTTCGCCCCTTCGGGAGAGTGGGCCGTCTATGCCTTCCGCGGCTATCGCAACGGCGGTCCGCTCGCGAACGAAATGATGCGCCCGCACATTGCCGGGCGCCTTACTGCCAGTGGGCTTGAGCTGGACACGGTTGTCCGGCTCGATCGACTGTCTGCCATCCACCCGCGTGCCTCGCTCCGTATCGGGCTCTCGGCGGTCATCGAGGCGAGGGATGGGCTCTCGTACTGGGCGCTTCGCCATCCGGCCGCCAAACCGGATTTTCATGACGCCGATGGATTCGCCCTGCTGCTTGAGCCGCCAGGTTCCGAGTGGTAAGTCTCGACCGCCGTGAAGTCAGTCATCGGCCGCCGGTTGAAGGAGAGCGCGCGGCGTGAGCCGCTTGTGAGCCGCGCGTCGCGCTGCTTGCACCGCCGGCGTCGACGCCACAGGACCTCGGGCGCTCGCTCGATACCCAAGCAGGCACTCACCGGGCAGTAGGCAGATTGCGTCTGAACAGGTCGAAAGTGCGTGGTAGAGTGAACGTCTGATGAAGCACGCACAGCCACGAGGTCTTAGCCGGCGGCGCGTGAAGCAGCTTCTGTCGGAAACCAAGAATGATCGTTGCGCCGGTAACCGAATTGACGTTCTTTCCCGCCACTTCGTTGGACATTCCTACAAACCAAATCCGCTGATTGGATCCGCCGACACAGTCGAAGTGTTCACGGCTTCCCTCGACGGATTCGACTGCGTTACCTACATCGAAACAATTGTGGCGCTCGCCCGCGCTTCCAACGTCGACGACTTCACAGAGTGGCTGCGAAAGATTCGGTATGAACGAGGCCGCATTCAATGGGAACGGCGGAATCACTATATGATGCTCTGGATTCGCAACAATATACGCGAAGGGATAATCAGGCCGGTTTCAATGCCGACGGTCCCGATACTCAGCAGGGAACGCGTTCTGAATGTTGTACCAGGACTGGCTGCACAGCGGACCCGCGTGAAATGTGTGCCGAAGCCGGCAGTCCCACGGCTCGAACGATATTTGCAAACCGGCGATCTGATTTTTTTTGCATCGACACGCAAGAATCTAGATGTGTTTCATGCTGGAATCATCGTGCGCGATGGCAAACGAGTCTTTATGCGTCACGCGTCGCGCAGCCAGGGCATGGTCGTGGAACAGGAATTGAGCGAGTTTCTCAAGGCAAATCGGATGGCCGGCGTCATTGTCGTGCGGCCGCAGGCGGTGACGCGGCGCGTTGAGGTTGGTAGCTAGGATGACGTGTGTATCGATGAGGCGTATTCCCTCCTCGCAAGGGAGGGACGGCGCGCGGCGGCGGGGTGGAATGTGAACATCGTCTATCCACAGGATTACTCATCCGCGAGTATTCAGCGGCTCATCGACGCTGCCGATGGCGATGTCCTTTTTCTCGGCGATCCGCGTGTGAACGTCGAGCCTGGACCGCGCATGTTCGATCGAATGGCGCAGGTCATGCGGGAAACCGGCGGCGGATGGGTGTATGCCGACGCCGCAGGCCATGCGCGTATCGACTATCAGAGCGGGAGCATCCGCGACGGTTTCGACTTTGGCCCGGTGGTTGGTGTGTCGGTTCAGGCTGCGCGTCAGTCAGGAATCGACCGCAGCTGGAAATGGGGAGGACTGTACGACTTACGGTTAAGGATTTCGGAAAAACGCCCTATCGTGCGGATTCCCGAACCGTTGTACAGCGCGTCGATGATTGATGCGCGGGCGACGGGTCAAACGCAATTTGACTATGTGGATCCGCGCAATCGCGATTACCAACTCGAAATGGAGCGCATCGCGACGGCGCATCTCAAACGAATCGGCGCCTGGTTGCGGCCGCTCTTCGAGAAGGTTCCAGCCTCGGCGGAAACCTTTCCAGTAAAAGCCAGTGTCGTCATACCGGTTCGGAATCGCGAGCGGACAATTCTCGACGCCGTTCAAAGCGCCTTGGTCCAGAGTGCAGATTTCGAATTCAATGTGATCGTGGTCGATAACCATTCGACGGATCGGACGACGGAAATCCTGCGCAGTATTGGCGATTCGCGCCTTAAACACATCGTTCCCGAACGCCGGGAGCTTGGAATCGGCGGGTGCTGGAACCAGGCGATTTACTCCGGGGACTGCGGACAATACGCCATCCAACTCGATTCCGACGACCTGTACATCGATGACGGCGTCCTTCGCCGGATTGTTGCAGAACTTGAAGCTGGACCTTATGCGATGGTCATAGGCTCCTACACCATGGTCGATTTTTCCTTGAAAGAGCTTCCGCCGGGTCTAATCGATCACCGCGAGTGGAGCCGCGAGAATGGAAGAAACAATGCACTCCGCGTCAATGGTCTTGGCGCGCCGCGCGCATTCAATACCTCGATTCTGCGCCGTATCGGATTTCCGAACGTCAGCTATGGCGAGGATTACGCCGTAGCGTTGCGCATCAGCCGTGACCATGAGATCGCACGCATCTATGAGTCCGTTTATCTTTGTCGGCGTTGGGAGGGCAACAGCGACAGCTCGTTGCCGCTCGAGGTTGCGAATCGATACGATCTGTACAAGGACTGGCTCCGAACCGTCGAGCTTCATGCTCGCATGCGGGGATGATCCACGAAGTAGAAGCGCTGTTTAAGCGGCAAGCGCGGGCATGGCCGCAGCTCGCGAAAGGCGTTGAAGGCCTTGCGCGGGCAAAGACACGACCGGTACGGATCGATTGGTTCGACATCTTCATCCGTCAAATTCCCCATCGCATGGGTAGTACAACGGCGTCTGTCGACCGGGAGTCCGTGGCGAAACGCCCCTGCTTCCTATGTTCGGCAAATCTGCCTCCGGAGGAAGAGGGTTTGCGCTTTGATGAGGACTTCACGATCTACTGCAATCCGTTTCCAATCGTGGATCATCACCTTACGATCGTTCACCGAGAACACGGCTCGCAGCACATCGCAAACCGGTTCGGAAATATGCTGGACCTTGCGGCAGCCCTGCCTGGATATTTCGTGGTTTATAACGGCCCGGAATGCGGAGCCTCCGCACCGGACCACATGCATTTTCAGGCTGGTACGCGAGAACTATTTCCGATCGAGAAAGACACCACTGGACTGACTGGCGTTACCGTGCCGAAGTACGGAAGAAACGTATTCTTACTTCGTGGACGGGATCGATCCGCTATGGTCCATCGCATGGATCGCGTCATCGATCTTCTCGCGGAAACCACCGGCAAACGGGCGGAGCCGATGGTCAACATCGCTCTTTTTCATGCGAACGGGGAGTGGGTCGCGTATCTGTTTCCGCGCAAGAAACACCGTCCCGAGGTGTTTTACACTGGCGAACTGACGGTGAGTCCGGCATCGATCGATTTATGCGGAATATTTGTGGTGCCGCTGGCGCAGGATTTCGAGAGAATAACGGGTGCCGCCATTGCCGCGATTTTTCGCGAGGTCACTTTGCCTGACGGTCAGTTCCATGAAGTTGCCGGGAAGCTGGAGGGTGAGCGTTGAACGTATCTGTAGGGCTGATTGA
>VFSW01002651.1_pt1 | contig 27025 bp, 27 predicted proteins | sample 5358111 | NCBI WGS metagenome assembly VFSW01 (sample SAMN11554181, study PRJNA540505) | mine drainage metagenome | isolation source: sediment from site ElyBrook_90M | place: USA: Ely Copper Mine, Vershire, VT | collected 2017 | reverse complement strand
ACAAACTCGAGTTCGACCAGACCGCGCGCAAGCTGGTCGGCATGTTCCAGAAAAACTTCGTCCAGTTCGAGGGCCACGTCGAAGCCGACGTCCGCGCCGCCGCACCGGAAGTGCGCATCGCCGCGGAGTAGTTATCGCACTTTTCTACGTTGCGTGGCTGGCGCTCCATGGATTGTGCACGAGCACTCGCGCCCTCTCATAATCGCTCGTATCCCTGGAAACCAACGTCATGCCATGCTCAAGCGCCGTGGCCGCGATGATAAGGTCAGGCTGCGAGAAGGTGTGGCCGGCTTTGCGGCCCTCCTCAATCAGCATCCGCCATTTGAACATGATATCTTCCGTCACCGGCAACACGCGCTGCTCGAACATTGGTCGCACCTTATGCGTCAGCCAATCACTGAGCTCGGCGCGCCGTGTTGCGTCGCTAACCAATTCAATGCCGAACCGAATTTCCGCCAGCGTGATCGAGCTGATATAGAGGCTGTCGAGTGATTGCCGGGCAACGAAAGCGATGACCTTGCGCGAGGGCTTCGGCCGACGCAATTCCGAGAGGACATTCGTGTCGAGCAGCCAACCCGTCACAGAACCACGTCGCGTGCAGGTAACCGGGAACGCCTCGGCTCAAGATTGATCTCGCGATACGGAGAAGCCTGCAACGCAGCGACAAGCGAGGCACCAGTGAAATCACCTTTGAGACGCCGAAAGTCTTCGGCGGCGACGACGACGACTTCATTGCGGCCGTGCACGGTGACATGCTGAGGTCCCTCGGTGCGGACGCGACGCACCAACTCGCTAAAGCGCGCCTTGGCATCCTGCAGGAGCCAACGGCCCGGTCGCTTATCCCGCGGCCGCCGTCCTTGTCTCGCCGGCCTTGCAGCCTTCGATTTTACTGATCTAGTCATTTTGACCAGAATAGCGCAAAATAAGCGGTTTTTCAAGTTTTGCTGATACCCAGGTAAACCCTGGCCAGGCGCCAAAACGCAGATGTCGTTTGCGGCGCGGCGGCCGAACTGTCCAGACCGGGTGATCTGGTCAGCTCTCGCCCCACGACTGCAAGGGTGTCTCCGGAACCGGAGTCGGCGGCGGCTTGCCGCTCGCCCAGGCGAGAATGTTGTCGACCAGGAGCTGATCCATCTGCTCGCGAATAAACACCGACGCCGAGCCCAGATGCGGCAACAGCACGACGTTCTCCATCGTCAGCAATTCTTCGGGGATCTGTGGCTCGTTGACAAATACGTCCAGTCCCGCGGCCATGATTTTCCGCTCGCGCAATGCGGCGATCAACGCCGGTTCGTCGATCACCGAGCCGCGGGCGACGTTGATCAAAATGCCGTCGACACCGAGCGCTTCCAGCACTTGTGCGTCGATCATGTTCTTAGTCGCCGCGCCGCCGGGCACTATGACAATGAGAGTATCGACGTCGCGCGCCATGTCGATCAGTTGCGGGTAGTGACGATAGGCGAGTTCCGGCCGCGCCCGCCGCGTGTGGTAGACGACGGGGACCCTGAACGCCTCAAGCCTGCGGGCAATCGCCAATCCGATGCGGCCCATCCCGACCAGGCCGACCGTGCGGTTACGCAAAGTCGCGCGGCTGAGCGGAAAGTTGCCGCCAAGCCATTTGCCGGCGCGGACGTAACGCTCGGCCTGCGGCAATTCGCGCACGGTGCAGAGCAGGAGGCCGATCGCGGTGTCGGCGACCTCTTCGGTCAGCACATCGGGCGTATGAGTGACGACGATGCCGCGCCGCGCCGCGGCATTTGCGTCGATGTGATCGTAGCCGACGCCGAAACTAGCAACGATTTGCAACTTGGGCAGGCGCGCGAACAGCGCGTCGTCGATCCGCTCAACCGGCGCGCTCACGGCTGCGGCGCGTACATGCGCGACCTCGGCGAAAAAGGCATCACGGTTTGCCGCCGGGGGCAGGGAGTGGACGGTGAAGCCGCCGAGTCCCCTGGTGAGGACCGGACGCGCCGGCCCGATCAGCAGCACCTCGGACTTGCCGGCAGCCATTCTTTAGATCACACCAGCATGGTCACCGGCGTCTCGATCAGCGTCCTGATCGCCGCCAGAAGCTCGGCGCCGAGCGCACCGTCAACCACGCGATGAGCGCACGACAGGGTCGCCGTCAGCACGCTGGCGAAGGCGACGCCGCCGTCGGTCTTTTCGACCGCCTGCCGGCGCGCCGCGCCGACCGCGAGGATCGTCGCCTGCGGCGGATTGATGATCGCCGAGAATTCGCGCACCCCGTACATGCCGAGATTGGAGACCGCCGACGAGCCGCCCTGATAGTCGGCGGGCTTCAGCTTCTTGTCGCGGGCCCGCGCCGCCAGATCCTTCATTTCCGCGGAGATCGCGCTGAGCGATTTTGTTTCGGCACTGCGGACGATCGGTGCAATCAAGCCGCCATCGAGCGCGACGGCAACGCCGATGTCGGAATGCGCAAAGCGCAGGATGCGGTCGCCCGCCCAGGCCGCGTTCGAGGCCGGTACGCGTTGCAGCGCCAGCGCCAATGCGCGGATGAAAAAGTCGTTGAGCGACAGCTTGAATGCCGGATTGCCGTCGCGATCCTTAGGCGCTGCGGCATTGGCCTCTTCGCGCACCGCGATCAGGCGATCGATGGTGACGTCCGCGGTCAGATAGAAATGCGGAATGGTCTGCTTCGCCTGCGCCAGCCGCGCGGCGACGGTCTTGCGCATGCCGTCGAGCGGAATTTCCCGGTAGCTCGGCGGATCGTAGAGCGCCTTGACCTGATCGGCGCTCGGCCCCTCGGCAACCGCGCCATGCGCGATCGGTCGCGGCGCAGTTTCCACGTCACGGGCCATGATCCGGCCATGCGCGCCGGAGCCGCGCAAGCGCGACAGATCGATGCCGGCTTCGCTTGCCAGCCGGCGCGCTAGCGGCGTCACGGTAATGCCGCCGGAGAGCCGTGCCGGGCCGAAATTTCGCGCAGGCGTGCGCACCTCGAAAAACGGATCGAGCTTGATGGGCTGTGGTGGTGCGGAGGCCGGCGGCGAGGCTCGGTCTGATGCAGGTGCAGCGGCAACGGGAGCCGCTGGCGTCTTCGGTGCTTGCGCCGGCGCAAGTGCGGACCTGGGCGCGGGTGTGACGATCGCGCCAGCGCCGCCAATGATGCCGACCACAGCGCCGACCGGCGCAATTTCGCCCTCGGGAACCCGGATTTCACTGAGCACCCCGGCTTCAGTCGCCGGCACTTCCATCGACACCTTGTCGGTCTCGATCTCGAACAGATTGTCGCCCGGCTGCACCGCGTCGCCGGCCGATTTGAACCACTTGGTGATCTTGCCCTCGGCGACCGTTTCGCCGAGCTGCGGCATCAGGATGTTCATGACAGGGAAAAAACGTCCATTTGCTGCACTACCACGTCACCGACACGTACTGCGTCTCCAAAAACTCCATCAGCCCTTCATGCGCGCCTTCCCGGCCGAGGCCCGACTGCTTCATGCCGCCGAACGGCGCGGCCGGATCGGAGACGATGCCGCGGTTTAATCCGATCATGCCGAAATCCAGCTTTTCCGACACGCGCAGGCCCTTGCTCAGATCCTTGGTGTAGAGGTACGCGACCAGGCCGTACTCGGTATCGTTGGCGCGCGTGACGACCTCGTCCTCGGACTTGAATGTTTGCAGCGACGCGACCGGCCCAAAGATCTCCTCGTTAAGCATTTTGGCATCGTCCGACACGTCGGAGAGCACGGTTGCCGGATAGAAGAAACCGGGTCCGCCGGGCGCCTTGCCGCCGGTCAGCACTTTGGCGCCTTTCTGCACGGCGTCGTCGACCAGTTCGATGACCTTGTCGCGCCCTTCCTTGTTGACCAGCGGTCCCAGCGCCACGCCGTCATCGAGCCCGTTACCCATTTTCAGACCCGCCATCTTGGCGGTGAGCTTCTTGGCAAACTCGTCGTGCACCTTTTCGTGCACGTAGAAACGATTCGCCGCGGTGCAGGCTTCGCCTATATTGCGCATCTTCGCGATCATCGCGCCGTCGATGGCGGCATCGATATCGGCATCATCGAATACAATGAACGGCGCATTGCCGCCGAGCTCCATGGCCGGCCTGATGATGTTGTCGGCGGCTTCATGCAGGAGCTTCCGGCCGACTTCGGTCGAGCCGGTGAACGACACCACGCGCACGCGCGGATCGTGCAGCATCGCACCTACCACTTTGCCGGACGAGCGCGACGGAATGACGTTGACGACGCCGGCGGGAACGCCCGCTTCCTCCAGGATCGGCATCAAAGCGAGCATCGTGAGCGGCGTGTCGGAGGCGGGCTTGAGCACCACCGAGCAGCCGGCGGCAAGCGCCGGGCCGATCTTGCGGGTCGCCATCGCGGCGGGAAAATTCCACGGCGTTACCAGCACCGCGATGCCCGCCGGTTTGTGATGCACCAGGATGCGCGCGCCGGTCGCCGGCGCCACGGAATTCTGTCCGATATTGCGCACCGCTTCTTCGGCGAACCAGCGGAAGAATTCCGCGGAATAGGCGACTTCGCCGCGCGAATCCGAAAGCGCCTTGCCGTTCTCGATGGTGATCAGCTTCGCCAGCCGCTCGGCGTCGCGCATGATCAGCTCGAATGCCTTGCGCAGGATTTCGCCGCGTTCGCGCGGCTTCTTTGCGGCCCAGCCGGGGAAAGCGGTGCTGGCGGCGTCAAGCGCGGCTTTGGCGTCTTCGACCGTGGCGCTCGCCACCGACGCGACTTTGTTCTCGGTCGCCGGATCGATCACGTCGAAACGGCCGCCGTCTGAGGCTTTGCGCCACTTGCCGCCGATCCACAGATCGGTCGGGACGTTTGCGAGCAGATTGTCGTACATGGCCATGATACTCAGTCCTGTTGCCGCGTTACTTGTGTCGGAGCTATTTGCCGTTTTTCAGCTCGACAAGGATGTTCTGATAGGGCCTGCCGCTCAAGTTGCGCAGTTCGTGCTTCTCGCCGGCATCCTTCCAGATCACGCCGCCGACCTTGTCATCGGCGATGATGGCGTGGCCATCCACGTTCTCAAGCTCGATCTTGCCGCCGCTGACGTTGATGATGACGTAGTCCAGCTTGTGGTGATGCCATGCCTTTTTGCCGCCGGCCGGCACTTTCATGTCCCACACCCGCACCTGTTCATTTTCGAAGAGAACTTCGGTGCCGATCGGTCCGCTCGGATTTTCGCGGGTCGGTTCATTGGCCATGCCTTCCTCCACTCATCCGTTCAGGCTGCGCTGTACGCGCTCGGCGATGCGGTCGACGCTCGGCAGCGCAAGGTCTTCCAGAATGTCTGCCGCGGGCAGGGGGATGTGCGGCGTCGTAATGCGCACCGGCGGCCCGTCAAGATCGTAGAACGCCTCGTCCGCGGCGATCGAGACCAGCTCGGCGCCCCAGCCGCACAGCCGCGGATTTTCCTCCACGGTGAACAGCCGATGGGTGCGCGCGACCGAGCCGAGGATGGTCTGCGTGTCGAGCGGAACCAGCGAGCGCACATCGATCACTTCGCAGTCGATGCCGTGTTCGCTTTTGAGTTTTTCCGCCGCGGCGAGCGCCCGCGGCACCATCAAAGCGAGCGCGAGGATGGTGGCGTCCCGGCCGGGCCGCACGATCTTCGCGCTGCCGAGCGTGTCGACGATCTCGCCGTCCGGTACCTCGCCTTTGATCGCGTAAAGCGATTTGTGCTCGAAGAAAATCACCGGGTCGGGATCGCGCACCGCCGCCGCCATCAGCCCGATGACGTCGCGCGGGGTTGATGGCGCGACGACCTTCAGTCCGGGAATCATCATGCACCAGTTCTCGACGCTCTGCGAATGCTGGGCGCCGAAGCGGGCGCCGCCGCCATTCCCCGTGCGGACGACGAGCGGACATTTGACTTGCCCGTTCGACATGTAGCGGCTCTTGGGAAACTCGTTGGCGATATAGTCGAAGCACACCGCGATGAAGTCCGAGAACATGATTTCGGCGATCGGCTTCAAGCCGGTCATCGCGGCGCCCATGGCGGCGCCGAGAATAGCCTGCTCGGAAATCGGCGTGTCGCGTACCCGCACCGGGCCGAACTGCTCGAACAGCCCGACCGTCGCCTTAAACACGCCGCCGGCTTTGGCAACGTCCTCGCCGAGGAACACCACGTCGGGATCGCGCGTCATTTCTTGCGCGATACCGCGGATGACGGCGTCGCGATAGGTCAGTTCCGCCATGCGAAACCTCCGTCGGCATAAACGTCGCTGGTGAGAATATCGAGCGCCGGCGGCGGCGCCGCCTTGCACTCTTCCGTGGCCTCGTCCACCTCCCGCTTCACCTCCGCGTCGATGCGCAGGATCGTCTCCTCGCCGACGCCGAATTGTTTGAGCCGTTCGCGATAAAGCTTGATCGGGTCGCGCTCTTTCCATCGGTCCAGTTCGCCTTCGGGCCGGTACTTGGCAGGGTCGGCGCGGGAATGTCCGCTGTAGCGATAGGTCATGCATTCGATCAGCGACGGCCCATCGCCGGCCCGCGCCTTCTCGTAAGCCGCGGTGGCGGTGCGGTACACGACATCGGCGTCGTTGCCGTCAACGACGATGCGCGGCAGCCCGTAGCTTGCGGCGCGATCGGCAGCCGGATGTTCGACCGCGGTGACATCGCTGATCGGCGTGTATTCCATGTAGAGATTATTTTCGCAGACGAAGACCACCGGTAGTTTCCACACCACGGCGAAATTGAGCGCCTCGTGAAAGGCGCCGATATTGGTGGTGCCGTCGCCGAAAAAGCAGACCGACACGTCCTTCGCGCCCTTGTACTGGGCGCGCCAGGCGGCGCCGCAGGCAATCGGCAGATGCGCCCCGATGATCGCATACGAGCCCATCACGCCATGATCGACCGAGGTCAGGTGCATCGAGCCGCCTTTGCCGCGCATCAGGCCGATGTCGCGCTGCATCAACTCGCCCAGGACCTTGGTGACCGGCACGCCGCGCGCCAGCGTGTGGGCGTGCCCGCGATAGGTACAGAACGAAAGGTCGCCCGGGCGCATGGCGACCGCGAAGCCGGCGGCGACCGCTTCCTGGCCAAGCGAAAGATGGCTGGTGCCTTTGACAAGGTTTTGCAGAAACAAATCGTACGCGCGCTGCTCGGCCTCGCGGATAACGACCTGCGTGCGATACATAGCCAGCCGCTTGTCCTCGCCGATGTCGTCGTTGAGGGTCACGTTCGCAGCCGGCACGCGGTCCTGGAGATTGGCCATGAAATATCCTTTGAAGGCGCCCAATGTGACGCAGCGGGCGCGCGCAACTTAGCGCCACTTGCAAAGGTGAGGCAACGCCTTCGGCGCCGGCAAAAGCGCGTGGGCAGCGTTCAATCAGGAGCAGGGCGCAGTAAACTTTGGCGGGCGTCGCGACCGCAGATTGCGATGGCGTTGGTCAGGTCCAAAGTTGACTCAAGACGAGTCGCACGCACGAGGCGCGCGAGACGTCCACCATTAGCGTTTTAAGGCTTCGACCCGTAGCTCCACCCGGGCGCCCCGCGCGCTTGGTGAGCCCAACAGACCGTTCTCTGAGCGCCGTGAGGCCGAGCCTGACGGCCAAAAAGGCCCTCAGTGACTAATCGTCGCTCGAACGCGGACCGGAAGACCCATCGCCCTCGCCCGGCATCGAGTGATCGCGCGGGCCGCGGTGCCGTCGGCGTCGCCGATGCAGCGGGAAGCGGTCGGCCGAACCGTCATAGCCGTTTTGACCATTCGGGCCGGTAGGACCGTTGGCGCCATTGTGGCCCTGAGCCTGCGGCGGTTGCGGCTGTTGTTGTTGCGGCTGGCCTCCGCCGGTGATGAACGATGGCAGCCGCTCGACGTCCTCTTCGTTCGTTGGGACGTTCTGCTGGGGGCGCGGCTGAAACGGCTGCGGCTGGGATTGCGAGTGTTGCTCGCGAGGATAGAAAGGCTGCTGCTCGCGCGGTGCGAACGGCTCGCCGCCGACGGTCGGCTGTTCGTCGCCATCGTCATAGCCGTCATCGCCGAGGTTGCCGCGCTGATCGCCGCCCTGCTGATAACCGTAAGGCTGGCTCTGGCGAAACTGCTCCTGCGCCGCCGCGATCAGGCGAAAGTAATGTTCGGCATGCTGATAATAGTTTTCCGCCGCGACTGGGTCACCCGAGCTCTGAGCGTCCCGGGCCAGCTGGAGGTACTTTTCGGCGACGTGGGAGGCGGTTCCGCGAATCTTGATGTCCGGCCCGTTGGACTCGTACATCCGCGACAATGGATTTTGGTGATGATGGCCACCTTTGCGGTTGCGACCCCGCATGCGCTTATTCTGACCGTTTCTCATGGTTTGCTATTCCGCCAACCCCCTTGATATGCGACGGCGATGCCGCCCCTTAGATTCAAAACTCATAGAATGTCACTCCAAGTCGCCGCACTATTATTGACAGTCTCGCAGTCATCGACAGTCTTGCACTTGTCGAAAGCCTCGTCGGCGCATCGACGGCGCGAAAGCCATTGTCGTCGGTCCTCACCGCTTCGCGGTGCGTTAACCTTTTAAAACCTCAGCAATGCAGCCCTCACCGGCGGTTTCGCCGCAGCCTTGCGAACCCTTCGTGGTGCGCGACATTTTTAACAATTCGCGCCGAACCGATGGAACTTCTCGGTCTGAATCTGGCGATCCCGTCTGCCGTCTGATCCGGCTTTGGCTATCCCGGCTTTCGTCTCACCTGGCCTGCGCTGCCAATCCTCTAGGAGGGTCGCTCCGGGCATTTGAGGCGGCGCGGCGCCCAATCATCTCGGGCCGATTCCGTATTTCCAAGTTAGTCGGTTCCGTCTGACTTTCCAAGTGCTTTTTTGCTGCTTTTTTGCTGGGGTTCAATGCTGCAACTTCATGTCCCTTTTATGCTACTTTCTTCGCAGCAATCGCCCGAGGCAGGCCCTGAAGATCGTAGTACGGTGCTGACGGCACAAGCCGCGCTCCTGAAAACAACGCGGCCACCGCCGGTGCCTGGCCGACGCCGAGTTCGACAACGAGAGCGCCGCCCGGCGTAAGGAGCGCCGGCGCCGAGGCGGCGATCAATCGATAAAAGCCGAGACCGTCAGGTCCGCCGTCGAGCGCGGCATGCGGGTCGAAATCGCGCACCTCGGGGGCGAGCGCAGCGATATCGCCGGAGGCGATGTAGGGCGGATTGGACACGATCAGATCGAGGGGACCCCGAAAGGCCGCTGCCAGATCGCACGCGACGAATGCCGCCCGCCCGAATTTAAGACGTTCGGCATTGGACCGCGCCGTCAGAACCGCACCGAAGCTGGTATCGGTGCCAAAGCCGAAAGCGCTTGGCAGTTCCGCGAGCAAAGCCAAAAGTAGCGCGCCTGAGCCGGTGCCGAGATCGGCAATCTGGAGCGCCCGCGTGCGCGGGCCATCCGCGTCGATCGCGGCAAGCGCCGCTTCCACCACGGTTTCCGTCTCGGGTCGGGGTACGAGCGTCGAAGCATTTACGGCGAGCTGCAGGCTCCAGAATTCCTTGCTGCCGACGATACGCGCTATCGGTTCTCGTGCCAGACGCCGCCGCGTGTATTCTGCGATCGTATCTTGCTCTCTGGTGTCGAGAAGGCGCGCGCTGGCCGCTGCCAGCGCGGCATGATCAAGCGCAAGCGCATGGCCGAGGAGGACGCGCGCGTCGAGCTCGGGCGAATCGATGCCGGCGGCGCGGAATTCTTGCGTCAGAGCGCGGCGCATTCCGGCGACGGTCAACGTGCCGTCGTGCCGCGCCAGCACCGGGGCGTCCGTACCAGGCATCACGCGTCCTCAGCCGCGAGCAGTTCGGCCTGACGCTCGGCGACCAGCGCATCGATGACCTCGCCGAGTGCCTCGCCCTCCATGATCTGCGGCAGCTTGTACAGCGTGAGATTGATGCGATGGTCGGATAAACGGCCTTGCGGAAAATTGTAGGTGCGGATGCGTTCCGAGCGGTCGCCGGTGCCGACCTGGCCGCGGCGCTCGGCGGCGCGCGCGGCCTCCTGCTTCTGCCGCTGAAAATCGTAGAGCCGCGTCCGCAGCACCGCGAGAGCCTTGGCGCGGTTGCGATGCTGCGAGCGGTCTTCCTGCATCATGACGACGATGCCGGTCGGAATATGCGTGATCCGCACCGCCGACTCGGTTTTGTTGACGTGTTGGCCGCCGGCGCCGCTGGAGCGTAGCGTGTCAATCTTGAGGTCGATGTCGTTGATGGGAACATCAACCTCCTGCGCCTCGGGCAGCACGGCGACGGTCGCCGTCGAGGTATGAATGCGGCCGGAACCCTCGGTGTCGGGTACGCGCTGGACGCGGTGCACACCGGATTCGTACTTAAGCTTGGCGAAGGCGCCGCGGCCGCGGATTTCGGCGATGATCTCTTTGTAGCCGCCCATCGAGCCCTCGCTTGCCGTCACGATCTCGACTTTCCATCCCTGCTTGGCGGCATAGCGCTCGTACATGCGGAACAAATCGCCGGCAAACAGCGCGGCCTCGTCGCCGCCGGTCCCGGCGCGAATTTCGAGAATGACGTTGCGCTCGTCCATCGCATCCTTGGGTATGAGCGCAACACGTAGTTGCTGTTCGAGCGCGCCGCGCCGCGCCTCAAGTTCCGGCCGCTCTTCCGCAGCGATCGAACGCATTTCCGGATCGGTACCCGGATCTTCGATCAGGCTGGTGACGTCCTCCAGCTCGCGCTGCGCCGCGCGATAGGCTTTGACCGCCTCGACGACGGGCGCCAGTTCGGCGAATTCGCGCGAGAGCTTCACGTAAGTTTCGGTCGGCATGGTGGCGGCAAGATCGCGTTCCAGCGCCGCGTGCCGGGTAAGGAGAGCATCAAGTTTCTGATCGGGCAGCATGGTTGCTACGTAAAAGACGTGAACGGCTGCGACAAGACCGGCCGCAACATCTTTCTGAGCTAAATTTGCAGACCGTTGTCGGTTGCGAACTTTTGCAGCCGAGCGCGGATTGGGACCGCGCCGGTCGGCTTCTCGATCAACGGACAAAGGAAAGCGGCCGCTTTGCGGCTATCGAGTTCGAGCAGCATGGCCTTGACCGGCCCCATGGCCGACGGCGTCAGCGACAGCGAGCGATAGCCGATGGCGGCAAGCGCCAGCGCACCGATCGGCTGTGACGCCAGCTCACCGCACAATGTTACCGGCTTGCCGTGCTCACGGCACTTGTCGGCTATGTCCTTGAGCGCGCGCAAAACCGGCGCCGACAGGGGATCGAAGCGATTGGCGACGCGGGGGTTGCCGCGATCGATAGCGTAGAGAAACTGCACCAGATCGTTCGAGCCGACCGAAAGGAAATCCACGCGCTCGAGCAATTCGTCGAGCTGATAAAGCAGCGAAGGCACCTCGACCATGCTGCCGACCTCGACTTCATCGGGCAGTTTGTGGCCGTGACGGCGCAGATGGGTGAGTTCGCGTTCGACCAGCTCTTTGGCCTGGTCGAACTCATCGACGGTGGCGATCATGGGAAACATGACCTTCAGCGCACGCCCGGCCGCGGCGCGCAGCAGCGCGCGCAGCTGGGTCCGCAACAACGCGGGCCGATCGAGCCCGAGGCGGATGGCGCGCCAGCCGAGCGCCGGATTCTCCTCCTCGATATTGCGCATGTAGGGCAGCACCTTGTCGCCGCCGATATCGAGGGTGCGAAAGGTCACCGGCTTGTCATCGGCGCTGTCGAGCACGGCGCGGTAGAGCGCGTATTGCTCGCTCGATCGCGGGAAATTTGGCGCCACCATGAATTGCAGTTCGGTGCGGAACAGCCCGATGCCGGCGGCGCCGGTATCGGCAATGTGCGGCAGATCGACGTTCAGGCCGGCATTGATCAACAGCGCCATTTCCTCGCCGTCCTTGGTCACGCACGGCATGTCGCGCAACGCCTGATATTGCTGCTGCCGGCGTGCGCGAAGCCGCACGCGCTCGGCATAGGCGGCCTCCATGTCGGGGAGCGGACGCAAGTGTAAATCACCCGCCGAGCCGTCGACGATGATGGCGTCGCCTGGATCGGCGATGCCGGTTGCATTGTCGACGTCGCCGACGGCCGGAATGCCGAGGGCGCGCGCGATGATGGCGACGTGCGAATGCGGCCCGCCTTCTTCCAGCACCAGACCGCGCAAACGCTTGCGGTCGTAATCGAGCAGCGCCGCGGGGCCCATGGAGCGGGCGACCAGGATCGCATTTTCCGGAAGATTATCGCGCGACGGCGCGTGATCGCGGCCGGTGAGCTGCCGCATCAGGCGGTTGGCGAGATCGTCCAGGTCGTGCAGGCGCTCGCGCAGATAAGGATCGGTCTGGCGCAGCATGCGGGCGCGGGTGTCCGACTGAACGCGCTCGACCGCGGCTTCCGCGGTCAGCCCGGTCATCACCGCTTCCTCGAGCTTGTGCACCCAGCCGCGATCGTAGGCGAACATGCGGTAGGCTTCGAGAACGTCGCGATGTTCGCCGCCTTCAACGACGTCGCCGTGTTCAAGCAGTTGATCAAGATGCGCGCGCAGACTCTCAACCGCCGATTCAAGATGCTTGAGTTCTTTTTGTACGTCGTCGGCGATGTAGTTGGTCACGACGACGCGCGGTTCGTGCAAGACGACGTGGCCCAGCGCGATGCCTTCGCAGAGCGCCTTGCCGGTGAGATGAACCGAGCGCCGCGCCGCCGGTTCGGCGCCGGGCACCGCCAGCGCCGACAATTCGCCCGAGGCGATCATCTCCGCCAGCACCATGGCGGTGGTCTGCAGCGCCTCGACTTCTTCTTCGGAATAAGTGCGCCGGGCGCGGTTCTGCACGACCAGCACACCGAGCGTATTGCCGGCGCGCAAGACCGGCACGCCGAGGAAGGAGTGGTAGATTTCTTCGCCGGTTTCCGGCCGATAGGAGTAAGCCGGATGCGCCTGTGCGTTTGAGAGGTTGATGGCGCTCGCCTGGCTCGCGACCAGGCCGACCAAGCCCTCGTCGGAGCGCATCACGGTACGGTGCACTGCGTCGCGATTGAGACCCTCGGTGGCATAAAGCTCGAGCGTGGAATCGACGCGCAAGACATAGACGGAACAGACCTCCGCAACCATGTTGGCGGCGATCAGCACCACGATCTTGTCAAGGCGTTCCTGCGCGCTGACCGGCTCCGCCATAACTTCGCGAAGCCGGCGCAACAGCACGCGCGGACCGCCGAGCGCGCCACGCATGACGTGAGGTCCCTCGGGCTTTCTTCGACCGGATGCGGCAGCCCGCGTCGCCCCGGCCATAATCGAAGATGATTTCGCCCAGGCTGTCAGCCCACGGCGAGCATCCTCAAGGCTATATCGAATGCGGTATGCAAACCGCAAGCCAGAGACACCGATATGACGACAGGGGAAATTGTGCGCCGCAGCGAGAGTGTTTCATCGTTCTGCGGTGCAACGAAATTATGCGCCCAAAATCCATGGTCAGGGGCTGACGGCACAAACCGGATGCAACAGTCCGGAATTCGCGCCGCGCGGCCCGCAATGAGCGTCACGACGTCGCTTGGTCGAGCCCGTAGAGCGAATGCAGAGTGCGTACCGCCAGCTCGGTATAGGCCGCGTCGATCAGCAGCGAAAATTTGATCTCGGAGGTGGTGATGGCGCGGATGTTGACGGCGCGCTCGGCCAGCGCATGGAACGCCTGCGCCGCAACGCCGGCGTGACTGCGCATACCGATACCGATGACGGAGACTTTGGCGACATCGGTGGCGCCGTCGAGCCGCGCATAGCCTACTGCGCCCTTCGCCTTGGCAAGGACATCGAGCGCGCGGTGATAGTCCGCGGCCGGCACCGTGAACGTGAGGTCGGTCGTCTGGCCGTCGGCCGAGACGTTTTGAACGATCATGTCGACGTTGATGTTGGCCTCGGCCAGCGGAACAAAAATCGCTGCGGCGACGCCGGGCTTGTCGGCGACTTCACGGACCGAGATTTGGGCCTCGTCACGGGAGAATGCGATGCCGGTGACCACTTGCTGTTCCACGATCTCCTCCTCGTCGCAAATCAGAGTACCGGGCGGATTGCGGTGCGGATCGATATCCTCGGGCCGGTCGAAACTCGAGCGCACGAAAATCCGCACGTTGTGCACCATTCCAAGCTCGACCGAACGCACCTGCATCACTTTGGCGCCGAGCGACGCAAGCTCCAGCATCTCCTCGAACGCGATCTTGTCGAGCCGCCGCGCGCGCGGCACAACGCGCGGGTCCGAGGTATAAACGCCGTCAACGTCGGTGTAGATGTAGCAACGGTCGGCGCGGATCGCCGCCGCCACCGCCACCGCGGAAGTGTCGGAGCCGCCGCGCCCGAGTGTCGTGATGCGCGCGGTCTCCTGGTGCAAGCCCTGGAAACCGGCGATGACCGCCACCTCCTTGTGGTCGTTAAAGCGGCGGATCAGTTCGGCGCCGTTGACTTCAAGGATACGCGCGGCGGCATGGGCGTTCGACGTCAGGATCGGAAGTTGCCAGCCGAGCCATGAGCGGGCGTTGATATCCATATCTTGAAGAGTGATCGCAAGCAGGCCGGCGGTCACTTGCTCGCCCGTCGCTATCACGGCGTCGTATTCCCGCGCATCGAACAGTTGCCGCTTCTTCAGCGCGGCTTGGCACCAGCCGACAAGCTGATCGGTTATGCCGGACATGGCCGAGACCACGACCGCTACCTGATGGCCGGCGTCGACCTCGCGCTTGACGTGGCGCGCGACGTTGCGGATGCGGTCGATATCGGCGACCGAAGTGCCGCCGAATTTCATGACAAGACGGGCCATGTCGTCGTCTGCGCTCTTTCACGGCAAGCGCGCCGCCCGGCGGATGATGCGGGGGCGGCGCGAAAAGGCGCGTATAGATACCGGCGCAACCCGCGCCCTGCAAGGACCGGGATTCGAACGGTTTGTTTGGAGAAACGGCTATTTTGCCGCGCGATCGCGACGGTCTTTGGCCCTCACGCGAATTGGCGAGGCGGTTTCTTGCCAACCCGACGCAATTCCCATCAGATTGGACCACAACGCGATCCACAACAGGATAGGCATGACGGTCTCCATTGCGGATCAGACGATCCCTCAACGTTTCAGGTTGATGGAAGTTCCTTTCATTCTGCGCTGCGGTGAAACCGTGCGGACTAGGCACCCTTTATCGATTTGCCGGGGCGGGATGCATTGGGGCCGAGATTGTACGGGCGGCCATCGTTGATCCTGTTTGCTGAGGCACAACGACAGTCCGTCGCTCCTGAAGCCTCTCGGCCGATTCCGGATCGTGCGTCGGCACATAGATGGTCGGACGCTGTGCACATAACGTGCGGATGTCCGCGAGCGTCGACTGCGCTGCGGCCTCGTTGGCGCTGACTCCGTCAATTGTTTTGCTCGACATGGTCCGTTCGAGATAGGACGCATCGCCGGCGAGCATGATCTGCTGGTCGCCGTCAGACACGATGACCGACAAGTGGCCGGCGGTGTGGCCTGGCGTCGGCACCGCGACGACGTCGCCCGCCTTCGTTATGCGTGCGCTGTGCTCAAATGGTCCGTACGGCGAAGGCTGCCAGACCAGCGGTTCGGGGTCGAACCACTTCGGCCATCGGTTTGGCAGGTAGCCAAGAACCGCGCCGCCGATGCCGGAGGCGGAAGCGATCTCGTCGCTGCTGGCGACAATCCGGCTATGGGGAAAATGCGCGACGCCGCCGTCGTGATCGATGTGCAGGTGCGTCAGCACCACTGTCCTGACGTCGCGGGCGCCGATGCCAAGGCTCAGCAATTGCGGGCCCAGCTCTTGCTCGGGCTCGATATCGAAACGAACGCTCAGTTGAAAATAGGGATGCCAGCGCGGCAGCGATTTCAGGCCGGCATTCGAGCCGGTATCGACGACGATGACGCCCTCAGGGTGCTCGATCGCCCAGGCAAAGACCGGCGACCAGCCTGCCCATTCCCGCGAGAGGATCGGCTGGAGCCGCCGCCATAAGCCGTGACCCCGGCCTTCAATCTGCGCCTGCTTGATGCGGACGCGGCCGGTCTGAATGGCATGAACTCGCATGGTGCTTCTCCTTGAATGACGCTCAGCGTCGGCCGACGCGACCAAGATGCGTGTCGCCGAAAGCGGTCGCATATTTGAGGCCGTAGCCAAGCGCTCGATCGAACCCGATGTGGGCGATCCAGATAAGCCCGCCGGCCGCGACGAACGGGACGCCGCCGAACAAGCCCGCCAGCGCGAGCACAAGCGCCAGGGCGTATGTGTGCGCGAGGTTGTAGCTCAGGGCGCCGACGCGGTGCCCGGCGAAATACGCAAGCATCGCGACGTCGGGTGTAAGGAAGAGGATTGCGAACGCGAGCCACGAAAAATCGCTGCGCGCATAAACGGCCATCGCGGCGGCGAGCGTAGCGAAACCTTCAAGCCGAAGCAGCAGACGCACGCTCCCGGTGACGAACCCGCGCTCCGTGGCGTTTGGTGCTGAAGAGGCAGAACCGTCGGAAAGCGCAAGATGAAAAGTGCTCATGACATCCCTCATGCGTGTGCGCGTGATTGCAGCCGAGGTCTCCCAGATAGCTCCAACCGTCGCTATCCGGAATTGCATATTTTTGTGGTTTTGCTATACATTTTTGTATGATACGACGTGCCCCAAGTTGGGACGAACTGCGCACTTTCGTTGAGGTCGCCCATGACGGCAGCCTTTCCGGCGCAGCAAGAAGGCTGGAGCTCTCGCAACCGACCGTCGGCCGTCACATCGATGGGCTCGAAGCGGCGCTCGGCCTGACGCTGTTTACGCGCTCGCCGCGCGGGCTCACGCCGACGACGGCGGCATTGGCGCTGGCGCCGCACGTGGAAGCGATGGCAGCATCGGCCGCTGCGCTGGCGCGCACGGCGTCTGGCGAGGCGGCGGCCGACCATGGGGTTGTGCGGGTGACCGCCAGCGAAGTCGTCGGCTGCGAGGTGCTGCCGCCGATCCTTGCCGCATTTCGCGCGGAGCATCCCGGCATTGCCGTCGAACTCGCGTTGACCAACCGCAACGAGGACCTCGCGCGCCGCGACGCCGATATCGCGGTGCGGATGGTGCGCCCGACGCAGAGCGGCCTCTTTGCGCGCCGCATCGGCGTTTCACGCATTGGCCTTTATGCCCATCGGGATTATCTGGCGCGCTTCGGCGAGCCGCGCTCGCTGGCCGATCTGTCCAATCATTGCATCATCGGCTTCGATCGCGATAACCGTTCATTCCGCGCGGCCGGTGACGTCGCCCGCGGGCTGACGCGGGACGATTTCGGCTTTCGTTGCGACAACGATCTCGCGCAATTGGCGGCGCTGCGCGCCGGCGTCGGCATCGGCGGCTGCCAGGAGAACATTGCAAGGCGCACGCCCGAACTCATTGTCGTGCTGCCAAATGCCATTCAATATGCGCTGGAAATCTGGCTCGTCATGCACGAGGACTTGAAGGCGACGCGCCGGGTGCGCCTGTTTTTCGACCGCCTGGCCGCCGGGCTGACGGATTACGTCAAACGGCGGCCGCTCGCGGCCGGGATTACAACGTGATCACAGCAACTATTTGGGAGCGCGCTTGGCGAGGATGCGCTGTAGGGTGCGCCGATGCATGTTAAGGCGCCGTGCTGTTTCTGAAACATTGCGGCCGCACAGTTCGTAAATCCGCTGGATATGTTCCCAGCGCACCCGGTCGGCGGACATCGGATTTTCTGGCGGCTCGATTTTTCTGTTGTCGAGCGCAAGAAGCGCCGCAGCGACGTCATCGGCATCGACCGGCTTGGCGAGGTAGTCGACGGCGCCGAGCTTCACCGCGTTCACGGCGGTCGCGATGTTGCCGTAGCCGGTGAGGATGATGGCGCGGGCTTCCGGACGGCGCTTCTTCATGGCGGAAATGACGTCGAGGCCGTTGCCATCGCCAAGCCGCATGTCAACGACCGCGAAGGCGGGAGCAGCTTTCTCGACTTGCAGCAGGCCGTCGGCGACCGATTCCGCCGTGGTGACTACGAAGCCTCGCCCCTCCATGGCGCGCGCCAGGCGTTGCAGGAAGGAAACGTCGTCTTCAACGATCAGCAGCGACCGCTCATTGGGAAGCGCAGCGCTTGTTACGTTGGCGGGGCTGATCATGGCGCTCGTTAAGGCGTGGGTCATGACGATTATACTCCACAGCGCCCCCTTTCGATGTCCGATAATTAGGACGCAAACGCCGCCGGCTCAAGGGGTCGCGGGGTGGAAGCGGCCGGCTGCTCAAAGTCTCTCCGGTTCCAGGTGACGGTGATGGTGGCGCCGTGCAGCGGCGGCGCCTGGTTTGTCAGCGTCAACACTGCGCCGGAACGCTCCAGTAGTGTTTTGGCGATGAAGAAACCGAGACCGAGGCCGAACACCCCGTCGTCGTCATCTTCCGGACTGCGCGTCTCCGGCCGCCGATGCGTGACGTAAGGGGCGCCGATGCGGTCCAAAACTTCGGGAGCAAAGCCCGGCCCATCGTCACTAATGGTGATGCTGACTTCGTCGTCGGTCCATTGCGGCAGAATCTCGACCCGCGCGTTGGCGAAATCGACCGCATTCTCGATCAGATTGCCGAGGCCGTAGCGGATAGCCGGATTGCGCACAGCCCTCGGCTCGGTCGGGCGATCCGCCGGCAGTTTCACCGTCAGCGCGACTCCAAAATTACGGTGCGGCGCGACGGCTTCCTCGATCAGAGCCGAAAGCGGCGTGTGGTCAAACGGCTCGGCCGTCGGCAATTCGGTGATCTTGGCGAGAATCTCGCGACAGCGCCGCGCCTGCTCGCGCAGCAATTTCACATCTTCGGCGTGCGGGGAATGTTGATCGAGTGCGCGTTCAAGCTCGCGGGCGACCACGGTAATGGTGGCGAGCGGGGTGCCGAGTTCGTGAGCTGCCGCGGCGGCGAGGCCGTCGAGCTGGGACAGGTGCTGTTCACGCGCCAATACCAATTCGGTGGCGGCGAGCGCATCCGAAAGCTGTCGGGCTTCCTCGGCGACCTGCCACGTATAGACGCCGATATAGCCGATCGCCAGCAGGATCGAGAGCCAGACACCGATGACATAGGTTTCCGGCAGCTCCAGCGGCTCTTCGGCTTCCCAGGGAAGCTGATAGTGAAAGAACACCAGCAGCGTCGTGCATACCACGGCAAAAACGCCGATCACCAAAGTCATGCGCGGCGGCAGCGCCGTCGCCGCGATTAAAACCGGTCCGAGCAGCATGAAACAAAACGGATTCTGCAAACCGCCGGTCAGAAACAGCAACGCCGTCAGTTCGGCGATGTCGAAGGCCAGGACATACGCGGCGCGGTCCGGCTCCAGCCATTGCGTCTTCTGGAAGCTGAAGCGGAGCGCGACGTTGAGCAGCGCCGACAGCGCAATCACGGCGAAGCAAGGCCAGACCGGGACGGTGAACTCGAGGCCGAAATGCACCACCAGGACGCCGGCAACCTGACCAAAAATGGCAAGCCAGCGCAGCCGCACCAGCGTATCGAGCCGCACGTTGCGCGGCCGATGAGTAGTCCGTGGCAGGCCAAACATAGCGCTAATGTAGCGATTGCCGGCGGCTAATCCAAATGACCGAGCCAGGCGGTCCCGGCTTTACCCGTCAAGGACGCCAGGCGGCTTCCGCGACGGTTTCCTCGGCACCGTCGGTGCGCGTCTTCTGGATGATCTGCAATAACGCTCGCAGCGCGTCCGCCACGCCTTCGCCGCTGACGGCCGAGACGACTAGCGGCGATTTCTTAGCCGCCCGCTTGAGCCGGCTCATTTGTTGTTTGATCCCATCGGCGCTTAAGGCGTCAGCCTTGCTGAGAGCGACAATCTCCGGTTTGTCGGCAAGACCGTGGCCGTAGGCAGACAGCTCCGCACGCACGGTTCTGTAAGCCTCGCCTGCGTCGCCCGTCGTTCCATCGACGAGATGCAGGAGAACGCGACAGCGCTCGACGTGACCGAGGAAACGGTCACCCAAGCCGACACCCTCATGGGCGCCCTCGATCAGGCCGGGGAGGTCAGCAAGCACGAATTCGCGTCCGTCACTCCGGACAACCCCGAGCTGCGGTTGCAAAGTGGTGAACGGATAATCGGCGATCTTCGGCTTGGCGGCGCTGACGGCGGCAAGGAATGTCGATTTCCCGGCATTCGGCAGGCCGATGAGACCCGCATCGGCGATCAGTTTGAGGCGGAGCCGGATGGCGCGTTCCTCGCCGGGCTGGCCGGGATTGGCCCGGCGCGGCGCCCGATTGGTCGACGACTTGAAATGCGTATTGCCGAACCCGCCATTGCCGCCGTGCGCAAGTACGATGCGCTGACCAAGCTCGGTGAAGTCGGCAATGAGCGTGTCGCCATCCTCCTCGTAGATTTGCGTGCCGACCGGGATCTTGAGCATGGCGTCGGCGCCGTTTGCGCCATGACGGTCCTTGCCCATGCCGGCACGGCCATTCTTGGCGAAGAAGTGCTGTTGGTAGCGATAGTCGATCAGCGTGTTGAGACCGTCGACCGCTTCGGCGATTACGTCGCCGCCCTTGCCGCCATCGCCGCCGTTCGGTCCGCCAAACTCGATGAATTTTTCGCGCCGAAACGACACACAGCCGTTGCCGCCGTCGCCGGAGCGAATATAGACCTTGGCCTCGTCAAGGAATTTCATTGATTGCGATGACTGGCTGAGCGCTTGGATTGCGTCACTGCGCGTTCAAGTGTTTCACGGATAAAGCGCTGATACGATACGCCCTCCCGGGCGGCACGCGCCTTCACGGAATCGAGCAGCCCTTTGGACACGCGCATGTTGACGCGCTCGGTCTTTGGTTTGAACTCGAAACGCACCGGAACCATCTCCGACAAGTCGTATTCGGTCAGATCAGCCGTAGCCACGAAATGCTCGGCTGCCCTATCGGTCTTGAGAACGGGAAGTCTCTTCAATCTTGGCCTTTTGCTCTTCATAGTGCTTGACTTCCTTTCGATGCATATAGCGCGCACTGATCGGGCGAATACGAGTTTCACTGCCACGCCCGCGGAGCGGGAAAACCACTAGCACATGGCGTCCCGTCGCGCTGATTCCGATGGCCTTAAGTCGCTCTTCCGATTTCGAATGCCGCGGATCCGGGAACAGAGCGATTGACCGCCGAAAAATCGATTCAATTTCCACGATCGAGACGCCGTGGCTCTGACATTTTTCCCGGTTGCCGTAATCCCAGTCAAAGCCTGACGACGCGATCGCCATGCTCAAGGTGTAAGAATGTACATACAAATGTCAACCCAAATTGGTCTAAAGCGCGATTGATTCTGTATTACGGTGCAAACGCCGGAGCCCTAAAATCGGGTAGCGTCTTAGTTCGATCATGGCGGAAGAATTTCCCAAGCTCTTTGGGCGGGGGATTACGGGGCGACCAGCCCGCTCATCGCGTTGGCAAGTTCGATTATCTCCTTATGCGGCATCGAATTGACTCGCCGATGGGCGAATGTGAGCCTAGCAGGTCTTGCGCCGGTAGGAGCGGTGAGCGTGTGGTCGGTAGTTAAACTAGCGTCGCGCGCGGCAATTTGGCGGACGACGCCCGATCCGTCGCCGGTCGGCTTACCAAGCCTGCTGATCTGGATCGTCGTCCTCGCTGCGCTTCGTATTGCCGTGCAGTATGTGGCGGCCGGCCCCGGCGGCGGCTTTAACCCTTACGGTCTTAACGCCGTCGTCGCCTGGCTCGCGCTTGAAGCCGCGGTTGCCGCTTTATTTGTGCCGGCGGCGGCACGCGCTACCGCACTATCCGCGATGTTCGCGCTCCTCGTTGTCGCCGAACTAGCCGCTTATGGCGCCAAAATCGGCGTTACGCTGCTCCCGTCGGCAGCGGTCTCAAATGCTGTTTTGAGCGCCGCGTCATTTGCCATTTTTGCCGCTGTGTCGGTTTGGTGGGTCGGTGCGATCGTGGCCGTGCTGCGCAGCTGCGTGCCGTTGCGTTGGTTGCCGGCGTTCGGCCGGGTCGCGGCGCTCTGGGTTGCGCTGTTGGCGGTGACCGTGATCGTGCCGCACGCGCCGGTCTTTGTTGGTCGCAATTTTGACATTCGCAGCGCCAACGGGTGGGAAGCGCTGCATGCCAAGATGGCAGCGCCGGCGGCGAATAGCGGCGAAGCGCAAGACGAAACCGCTCGCTTCGATCAGGCGCAACGGTCGCTCCTGCAGGCGGAGATCGCCGGTCTAGGTCCGCCAACAAGGAGCGCGACCAACGTCTATGCGATCGGCGTCGCCGGCTGGGCGGGCCAGGACGTCTTTCTCAAGGAACTCGACGGCGGATTGGCGGTGCTTGGCGATATCCTTCCGATCAAAGGGCACACGCTGCGTCTCGTTAATCAGGGCGACACGATCGAGACCCTGCCGCTGGCGACACCAAGAAATTTCGCTGCAGCGATCCATGCGATCGGCGAGGCGATGAACAAAGACGAGGATATCCTCCTCGTCCTGATGACGTCACACGGCGAGCCGAGCGGTTTTGGCCTACGCCTGCCCAACGAAGCCGTTGCCGAACTGACGCCGAACGATCTCGCGACGATCGTCAACAACGAGGGTATCAAAAACCGCATAGTCATCGTGTCGGCTTGCTTTGCCGGCGTATTCGTGCCGCCGCTGGCCAACGACAACACCATCGTGCTTACCGCCGCGGACGCCAGGAATACCTCGTTCGGCTGTGCGCCCGAACGCGACTGGACCTATTTCGGCGATGCCTTTTTTCGGCAGAGCGTGCGGCCGGGCCGCGATTTCCAGCGTGCGTTCGACAATGCCCGTATGCTGATCCATGGCTGGGAGCTGATGGATCACGCGACACCGTCAAATCCGCAGGGCCACTTTGGCCCGGCGCTGGTCGCCAGGCTGGCGCCGTTCTTCACGGCTTCGAACGCCGGCGGCCAGTAGCTACGCCACCTGACGCACCTGCCCCCACGCTTTGAGCGACGCCCACAGGCCGCGATCGAGGCGAAAGCGATCGACCGGCGCCGCCGAATTGATGGCGCGGATGCGGGTGAGTCGCACTCCGGTCCACTGAAAGGCGCATTTCTCGAGCACTCGCCGCGACGCCGGATTGCTGACCCGGGCACCGGCCTGCAGCGTCGCGTGGTCGAGTTCGCCGAAGGCGTGGTCGATTACGGCGCGCGCGGCTTCGGTCGCGAAGCCGCGGCCCCAAAAGGGGGCGCCGAGCCAGTAACCCAGCTCCGCTCCGTCCTCCTGCGGATCAAGTCCGCAGGCGCCGATTAGCCGGTCGCCGACGATGATGACAAAGCAAATCTCGCCATCGCGCTTGTTGACCGAAGCAATGAATTGTTCGGCGTCAACGGCGCCGTAAGGATGCGGAATGCGAGCCGTGTTTGCGGCCACGCGGCGGTCGTTTACCAGCGCTGCAATTGCTTTTGCGTCGCCGCACCGCGGCGCCCGCAGCGTCAGCCGCTCGGTCTCGAGGACGGGAAGGATGTGTTCCCGCCGGGTTTGATCGACGATGCCTTCCGACAAGGTCATAACGGGCTCCTGCAAAGAAACCGAAAGGGGGAGCCGGCAATCCGGTCTCCCCCTTTTCGAAGCCCATTGGGGCCCGCCGGTTCGACTGGATGCCGGCGGACCTCATATGATCCACCGTGTTACTCGGCCGCAGCCTCGGTCATCGGAAGTACCGATACGAAGACGCGGCCTTTGACTCGGCTACGGAACTCCACGCGACCACTGGTCAACGCAAACAGGGTATGGTCCCGGCCAACTCCGACATTTCGGCCGGCGTGCCACTTGGTGCCGCGTTGGCGCGCGATAATGTTGCCGGCGACGACCTCCTCGCCGCCGAAAATCTTAAGCCCCAAGCGCTGACCGCCCGAGTCGCGGCCGTTGCGCGAGGATCCGCCTGCTTTCTTGTGAGCCATCGCTCAAACCTTTCGTGAAACTTACCTATACCGAATTCGTGACAAAAGCATCACCAGATCCGGTCATTTTTTGGTCTTACCCTTCGGCGCCGCGGCGTTCGCCTTGGCTGCCGGCTGTTTTCGCTTGCGCCGCGCTGGCTTACCCGGCCGCCGCGCTACGCGACTGTTCAGGCGCTTCAGATGCGGCGCTTCCGGCTGAAGCCTCAGCCGAAGCCGCGGGCGCCGAAGCGCGCTTTGGCCTTGGCGGGGGCGTTTTACTTGCCTTCCTGCCGTCGGTGAGAATTTCAGTGATGCGCAATAAGGTAAATTCCTGCCGGAAGCCGCGTTTGCGGCGCGAATTCTTTCGTCGCCGCTTCTTGAACGCGATAATCTTTGGACCCCGCGCTTGGTCCAGAACCTCGGCGGCCACGGTCGCGCCTGCGACGGTCGGGGCGCCGAGCGTCACGCTATCGCCGCCGACGACTAAAACCTCGCCGAACTCGACAATCTCTCCGGGCTCGCCCTTGACCTTGTCGATCTTGAGCACGTCCTCGGCGGCCACCCGGTATTGCTTGCCGCCCGTTTTGAAGACCGCGAACATCTTTTTCCCTCGTGTTCTATTCCGGTGCTCGGACACTCGACCGGACCGGCTTTTTGCAGTCAATTCTGCTGGTGATTTTCGGATGCGCGCCGGCAAACCTTAACGTCCGCCGAGCGGCGCCCGCGTCCTTATGACGGGGCCGTAAATCCCTGTCAAGAAAAGCAAAGCGGACGCGTACCGGGCGCCAAGCCGGACAATTCCGTTCGCGGACAGGGTTTCGCGTCCTGTGCTAAGAGAGCCCCGACAAAACAGGAGCTTGGCATGGCCACGAACGGCAAAGACAACAAACCGAAAATCGGCTGGATCGGCGCGGGCCGCATGGGCATCCCGATGGCGGAGCGGCTGATCAAGGCCGGCTACGACGTCACCGTCTGGAATCGCACCCGTGCCAAGGCCGAGCCGCTGGCAAAAGCCGGCGGAAAGCTCGTCGATCATCTGTCGGAGTTGAAGAACGTCGATGTGCTGTTCTCGATCGTCGCCACCGGCAAGGACGTTCAGGAAGTTCTGTACGGCAAAAACGGTGTCTGCAGCCAGGGAAGCAAGGTGCCGCCGCCGGTGGTCGACTGCTCCACCATCGCGGTCGAGGAGTCGGCCGCGATCCGCGACAAACTCAAGCAGTTAGGCTCCAAGTTTGTCGCCGCGCCGGTCAGCGGCAATGCCAAGGTGATCAAGGCGGGGAAGCTTTCCGCAGTGGTCTCGGGGGACGAGGCGGCCTGCAAGGCGGTGATGCCGCTGATCGAAGTGTTCGCCCCACGCGGGGTCTCCTATGTCGGCGACGGCGAACTCGCGCGGGTGTGCAAGATCGCGCACAATGTCATGCTCGGTGTGATCATCGAGAATCTGATCGAGATGACGTTGCTCACCAACAAGATGGGCGTGCCGCGTCACGCCTGGCTTGCCTTCCTCAACAACAGCGCCATGGGTTCGATGTTTACGCGCTATAAGTCGCCGGCGCTGGTCAATCTGGATTGGACCACGACGTTTACGCCGGAACTGTTGCGCAAGGACCTCGATCTCGGCCTCGAGCTCGGCCGGGAGATCGACGTTCCCCTGCCGGTGACCGCGGCCGCGCGGGAAGTGCTGCAAAGCCATTTCGGCGCCGCGACGTTGCAGAAAAATCCGGAGGAATATTTGCAGAAAGACTTTGCCGCGCTCGCTGAAACCATGGCGCTCGCCGCCGGCATGAGGCTCGAAAGCGAGAACAAGAACGTGCCGACGGGATTGGAGAGCTAAGTCAGGGAACGCTGGCTATTTGACATCGGTGTGGACGCTGATCGCCATGAGCCACTGGCCGTTGCGTCTCACCCAGATCCGTGCCGCGCGAAAGGGCGGCCGCGAATTGTCCGGCGCGGCCTGAAGCGCAGTCATCGCCGCGCCATCGCCATAAACTGCGAGCCGCATCGTCTCGATCTCGCTGGCTGTCACGGCGGTATTGGCTTCTTTCTGACGCTCGATGGCGGCGATCCGGTCGGATTTGGGCGCCGGACTGCGACCGGTGGCGTAGCGGACGAATTCGTCCGCGACGCGCTTTCCCCATTCGGCCGCATCGTGAGCGGCGACCGCCTTCTCAATCGCCTGGAAAGCAACGACGATGTCCTGTTCGGCCGCAGAGCGCGCGCGATACGGGATCGCCTGGCAGGGGTTTCTGCATGCCTGCTGCGGCAGGTCCATTGCCGGCGCAGGCTCTTTCACGGCGGTCACTGGAGCGTCCGAAGTCGCCGGCACGACCTCCTGTATCAATAGTGCCCGCCATGTGCCCTTCTGTTTTGCCCAGACGTCGAGGAAAAACACTTCGTCGTTGCGCGCGGTACTGCGGCGGCCGGTCACCATCGCCAGGAGGCCGTAGAGGCGCACCTTCGCATCGGCGGCCGGCGTTGCAGCGACGGTTTTGAGATCGGCAAGGAAATCTCTACGGGCGCGGCTTTTGCCGTCGGCGTCGATGAAGCTGAATTGCAGCGCGAGCAGCCGACGCGCCGCGCTCTTGTCGCCCGCGCGCATCGCTTCGCCGAGCGCCGTGTCGGCGGCCAGTACAGGCGCTTCATCGCCTGCAATCGCCTGTGCTTGTGATTGCGCTCTGGGGAATGCGAAGGCTGCAACGAAAACGCCAACAACGAACCCGCCCAGCCATCCCCACTTCAAGGCTGGCCGCAACGTCGCCGTTATGGCCAGTGACATGCCCTTCTTTGTGGCCCTCACCATAGATTTTTACAAACTCCGCCCCGCCAGCAAAGTTTCCCTGGCTGCCCCGTGACACAATGCATTTTCCTGCAAAAACGCTCAAGCCGCGGGTGCACGCGGCGCAGCGCTCAGTGTTGATGCGTGTTGGAGGCCGATCGGTTGGTCAAGTACAGTTCCAACCCTCGCATGTCTTCGGCTTGTGGTACCGATGGACAGTATGCTTGTGAGCCATCGCAACACGGCAAGCCCGGGTTAGGTCTTTATACTTGGCCTTCATGCACTTGGTGATTTTCGGAACGTCCGGGATAAAGTCCGAACACAGCCGCATCGCATCGGGTGCGCAAGCCTGGCGCTGTTCCGGGGTGCCTTGAGCAAAGGCACCGGTCAGACCAATGAGCAGCAGACCGGCCGGTAACGTCAGCAGGCATGTGAGACGCACTGTGCGCAGCATACTTTAGTTTCCCTTTTGTGTGGACGGGCTCCCCC
>VFSW01002650.1_pt1 | contig 27029 bp, 16 predicted proteins | sample 5358111 | NCBI WGS metagenome assembly VFSW01 (sample SAMN11554181, study PRJNA540505) | mine drainage metagenome | isolation source: sediment from site ElyBrook_90M | place: USA: Ely Copper Mine, Vershire, VT | collected 2017 | reverse complement strand
CGTCCATCCGCGACCTCGCCATCAAGGACGACGACCTCATCGCCGGAACGCATGGCCGAGGCTTCATGATCCTTGACAACGTCACACCGCTGCGCCAGATTTCCGCCACGCTGGCGAAGCAAAATGTCGCCCTCTACGCCCCGGCCACAGCGCTCCGCATCCGCAACGACATGAACCCACCCACACCCTGGCCGCCCGAGATGGCCACCGGAGATAACCCTCCAGACGGCGCCATGATCGACTACTATCTCGGCCCAAACTTCACCGGCCCCGTCACCCTCCAAATCCTCGACAGCAAGGGTCAAATCATCACCGAGTTCAAGAGCACGGACCCTGTGCCGCCCATCGATCCCCGCTACCCTGACCCGACTCTCTGGGCCCGCGCGCCGCGAACCCTCTCCGCCGCACCCGGCCACCATCGCTTCCTCTGGGACATGCACTATCCCGACGTTCCCGGCATGTCCACCGGACCCGACGACGGCGCCGCCATTCCGCACGACACGCCGTCCATTGCCTCTGCACCGTGGGTCATGCCCGGCACGTACACCGTGCGCCTCATCGCCGCAGGCGAGACCCTCAGCAAGCCTCTCCCCATCGCCATGGACCCGCGAGTCAAGACCTCGCCCTCCGATCTCGAACAGCAGTTCGCCATCTCCCACACCCTCTACGACCAGATGCTCCAAGCCACCCAGGCCATCCACGAAGTCACCGTGCTGCGCGATCAAATCAACTCCGGCAAATCCAAAGTTCCCGCCACATCTGCAGCCGATCTGGAGTCGAAGTTCGAAAAGATTGCCGGCCGCGAACCCGGCGAAGGCGAACGTCGCGGCGGCCCCGCCGGTCCTCCAACCCTCGGCTCCATCCGCACCCAACTCGCGCGCCTCGAGCACTCCATCCAGAACGCCGACGCAGCACCCACAGCCGCCCAACTCGACGCCTGCCAGCAAACCGCAAAGCCCCTTCAGGGTCTGCTCGACCAATGGGACGCGGTCAAGAAGACTGACCTGAAGGCCATCAACGAAGAGCTGCGCAAGCGCGACCTACCCCAACTCAGCATTGACACCCGCATCATCGATCACAATGTGGAAGACCAAATCGAGTACGGAGACGAAGACTAGAACTGCAACCTTCCGCTCCCGTATTCAAAAGCTGACGCGCAAGCCCACCTGCGCCGCAAACGGAATCCCCACGGTCGTACCCGGCCCAAACGCATCCAGCGGATTGCACACACCGTTCACATAATCGAACAACTCCCCCAGCACGAACCCCCACGTCTGCGCCTTCGATACCGTATAGTTCGCGACGAAATTCAATCGCCGCTTCACATCTCCCTGCACATGAATCAGCAGCCCGTTGTAACTCGACCGATTGTCCGAGTGAATGAAATTCACATCCGCCACCACGTCAGCCTGCCGAGCATCGCCCGCCGCGAGCAATGGCGTGAACAGATTCGTCCCGCCCACATAGCTATAGGCGCGATACGCATGGTTCCCCTGCTCATGAACATAGTCCGCGCTCACCGACCAGTCCGCATTGAACGCATGCTGCGCTCCGCCCGAAATCTGAATCGCATAAGGAGTCCGATAATGCGGATCGATCAAGTTCGCAAGCCCTCCCGACGAGTCCCCTGAAACGCACCCAGCATTTTCCTCCCTTCCGGGATTCGCAACCGGATCGACACACGTTCCGGGAGCAGTATTGACAGCCTGAAAAGCAGTACCCCACCCCACCTGCGCCAGGTCGTTGTAGTACAAACCAAAGCCGCCGCGAAGCACGGTCATCCCCTTCTTCCCCAATGCATACGCCAAGCCAATCCGCGGAGCAACTGCATGCAACCATCCTTCGGCACGCCCCCAACAAGAGGAATACCCAGCGCCGCCAACGTAATATACCCCGGATTCTCTACCTGCGTTCGCCCTGAAGCGTTGAACAAACCGGCCGTCGTTGAATACCGCAACCCATAATTCAACGTAAGCCCATTCGCCAGCCGCAACGCATCCTGCGCATAAAATGCACCACCGCCGTGCCAATCGTTCGTCTCGCGCTTGGTCGTCAACATTACGGACCCGGCCGCCGTGCCTCCCGTGTCGGCGTCCTCCTGCGACGTCCGAACAGCAAACCCCTGAATAGAATCTGGAGAAAACTTCTGCAGGAATCCTCCAATGTAATCGTCTGAGTTGTCTCCGCCATCAACCGAAGGTTCGTTATTCAACCCCGAACTACCTCCCGTCGAAACGGCTGTTAATCTTGCGTTGGTTGGATCCGACGGCTCCGCGGGTTCCGTCCCCTGAGCAAGATACGCGATGTTCGCGAAGCTGTGCTCGGGAAGTGGAGACCTCTCCAGATCGAATGACTCGAGAAAGGCACCGACCAGCAATATCAACCGCGGGGCTGACCAGCGGAGCCTGTAGCCTCGAGCGAATGAGCACACTCATTCGGTCGAGCTACGCAGGGCTTCCTATCGCTCTAGTGTTTTCCAGGAAAGCCGCCCAGTCCATGGAAAGTCATATAGAGCGAGTAGCCGCAGACGGCGACGGCAATCAGCATCTCGAGGAGAAGCACGGCGACCCCGTATTTGTACCAAGGTTCGCGGGGGACGGAGTTGTTGAGCTGTGTGACCGAATTTGTTTGCATGATGCGCCTCATTGGGTGCGACTGGGTTGAGTTGCGGATTACGATGTCAGGCGGCTTCGGCGACTAGCTCGTGGTGCTCTATCAGGCCATGCTCCTGCGGTGCGCGCTCATAACGCGCTGCCCAGAAGTAGAACAGCGTGATGGGAACGAACATGTACAAGGCAACATACGCATAACCAACGTGGATGCTGCGGCCACTGGCGAAGATGAGCGGATACACGATGCCCGCAGCGGTGGACACGCCACCGATGAAGCCTGCGGCTGCGCCCGGGCGGTCGTGAAACAGCAGCGGCACCAGCGCGAAGGTGCCGCCCGTCGCGAACGAAATAGCAACGCCCATAGCGACCAGAACCAGCACTGAAAGATGCAGCGAACCCATCAGGCCGGCGACCGTCAGGCCTCCCATCGTGAAGGTGATCAGGATGAGCGAGAGCCCCAGCCAATGCAACCGAGGAGCGTACGGTAGGGTTTTCGCGATCAGCGGAAGAGGTGTCCAGCCTTTGCGTTGGAAAAGGTCCGACATGAATCCGGAGAACGGACGGAACAGCGATGCCGTGAAGGACTGAACAGCAGCAAACGTTCCGGCGGCTATCTGCAAACCCGCAACTCCGGTGAAGCCGAGAGCAAGAATCTCAGCATGGAAGCCGCGAGTGAAGTAGCCGGGGAGCCAGGCGTTCATCGCAATTTCGAGGCCGAATGACATCGCGTAGGCAAGCATCAGTGCGATGGCGATGTAGCGGCTCCAGACAAAGAGCGTGCCCCGGAGAGTGCTTTGCTTGCGCACGAGATCGCGCTGCGCGTTGCTGCTGGCGGCTTGTCCGCGGACGAGGTAAAGTGCCGCGATCACGAGGGCAATCACGCCGAGCCACAGGAAGGCAGCGTGATAGTTGGTGCCGAACAGTCGTGGAAGAACAAGGGCTCCAGCACCGGCGCCAACATTACCAGTGCCCGCGAACAGGCCCTCCGCAGTACCGATCTCGTGGGCTTCGAACCACTGTGCGACGTGCTGAATGCCAACCACAAACGAGACGCCTGCAATCGCCACGATGACGCGCTCGGCGAACAGAAGCTTGTAGCTCGTCGTATAAGCCGAAGCGATCGACACGAATCCGCACACGCTCAGGATGAGAGCGAAGGTGCGAGGTGCGCCGAAGCGGTCAGCGGCCCAGCCGGCAACGATGCGGCCCAACGGGGCCATCCAGATCGCGGAGCTCGCGAGCAGACCAAGCGCCTTGATGCTCAGGTGATAGTGGGCTGCAATGCTGGGGCTGAATGCGGCGGTGGAGAACCACATGAGGAAGCACCAGAAGAATCCAACCGTTGCGATGATGAGCTGTTCCACTTTATGCGTCTTCATAGACCTCTTCTCTTGCACGCTGGCTGCGTGGCGGGGTAGATGATGGGCGGGTCACCGAAGCGGAGGAGTAGTTGACTTCGGCGTGGACAGCAACGTCGTGGTTGCCTGGGAGGTGTCATGGCCCGGCTACAGCGCCGGGGAAATTCTTTTGGTTCAGGGTGAAACGGACTTCTCTACACGTACGGCGCATTGTTTGAAATTCGGCTCGCGCGATATGGGGTCGAACGCTCCGAGGGTAACGAGGTTGGAGTTCGCCTCAGGAAAGTGGAAGGGCATGAAGACCTGACCCGGAGCAACGATGCCCGTGATGCGCAGCTCCACCTGCGTGACGCTGTTGCGGCGCGACACAACGGTGACCCGGTCATGCGAATGCAACTTGAGTTTCGCGGCGTCGATGGGATTCATCTCCAGCCACGCGTTGGGCACCATGCCGTTGAGCATCGGGATAGCGCCGGTCTTGGTGCGCGTGTGCCAGTGCTCAACGGTGCGGCCCGTGTTGAGGATAAAGTTGTACTCGTTGTCGGGTTGCTCAGCGAAGGGCTCGCACGGAACAGAATGCAGCCGCGCGCGTCCGCCTTCGAAGGCAAACTGGCCATCGCTGTAGAGGCGCTCTCCGCCCCACTGAACTCCGCCTTCGCTCTCGATCTGCTCCCACGAAATATCGCTGTAGTCACAGGCGCGGCCGGCCGAGATGCGCTGCCATTCCTTGTAAGCGTCTCGCGTGGTCGTCCAGCCAGGATATAGCTCTTCACGCACGCCCAACTCTTCGGCGATGGCCAGGAAGATGTCGAAGTCGGCGCGAGCTTCTCCCGGGGGAGCAACGATTTTGTTGACCTTGCTGATGCGACGCTCGGAGTTGGTGTAGGTTCCTTCCTTCTCGCCCCAGATAGCGGCGGGCAGCACCAGGTCCGCAAGCGCCGTCGTGGGAGTAGGGTGAAAGCCGTCCTGCACGACGAGGAAATCAATCTTCTTCAGCGCGAATTCGAGTAGATCGTAGTTCGGAAACGAGACCGCCGGATTTGTCGCCACGAACCACAACGCCTTGATGCTGCCAGTGACGGCGGCTTCGATGATGTCGGGATAAGCTTTGCCGCGCAACGTTGGAATGCGGCCGACGTCGATCTTCCAAAGGTCCGCCAGAGCCTGCCGGTCTTCTGCATTATCAAACTTGCGATAGCCCGGAAGTGACCCGGTGAAGCCGGTCTCTCTCGTGCCCATCGCATTGCACTGCCCGGTGATCGAGAACGGCGACGCGCCAGTGCGACCGATGTTGCCCGTGATCAGCGCGAGGTTATTGATGGCGGCGACAGTGACCGCGCCCTGCGTGGAATGATTCACGCCCATCGTCCAACCGATGAAGGCTGCCTTGGCATTGCCGTAGAGATGAGCAACGTGCTCGATCAAATCGACACCGAGGCCGGTGATGCGAGACGTATGCTCGGGCGTGAAGGAGGCAACGAATTCGGCGAACTCCCCGAAGCCTTCGGTGTGAGCGTCGATATACTCGCGGTCGATCAGGCCGTCGCGGATAAGGATGTGCGCGATACCATTCAGCAGCGCGATGTCGGAGCGAGGCTTCACCGGCAGATGAATGTCGGCCATCATGGCGGTCTTGGTGAAGCGAGGATCGGCGACGATGAGGACGCGGCTCTGGTTGCGCTGCAGGCGCTCACAAAGAATCGGATGGTTGTCCGCAATGTTCGCGCCGATCAACAGGATCACGTCGGCGGTCTCGAGATCTTCGTAAGAGCCCGGAGGCCCATCGCTGCCGAACGAGAGCTTGTAGCCGGACACGGCGCTGGCCATGCAGAGCGTGGTGTTGCCATCGTTATTGGACGTCCCAAAGCCAAGCTGTACGAGCTTGCCGAGCGTGTACGTCTCTTCCGTCAGGAGCTGGCCCGTGCCGACGACACCCAGCGCTCCGCGGCCATGCCGAGCCTGGATCGACCTGATCCGCGTGACCATCGTCGTGATCGCTTCGTCCCAACTTACAGGTGTCAGGATGCCATCTTTGCGCAGCAGAGGAGTAGTGGCACGTCCGGGCGCGGTAAGCAGGTGGTGTTCGCTAAGTCCTTTGGGACACAACTTGCCCCGGTTGACGGGGTGATCGGGATTGCCGCGTGCTGCCACGGCTTTTCCGTCTTTGACGCCGATCAACATCCCGCAGCCGACCGAGCAATAGCCACACGTCGTCTTCACCCATGAATCCGCTACCCGCGACTCCGAGATATGTCCGAAGCGCGGATCGTTTCCGTAGGCATACTTCGCGCGCGCGATGTCGATGCCAAGGAGCCGTTTAGCACGGGCGAAAACACTGCGGGTTTTAGCGGCTAGCTTCATGCGTGCCTCGCGCGAAGGAAGCTGAGGCCCATGCTGAGCGGGACAACCGAGACGAAGAAGAGATAGCGCGCAGAAAGCACTGCGACGACGGCGCAGAACAGGCCGAGGGTCCACACACCGCTCAGCACGATGCCTGCGGCGAGCAGCGCGAGCACGTAGGAAGAGAGCACCGTCCTTCGCAGCAGAGCGCCGCGCATCAGCGCAAAGGAGGCGCGGCCCTCAAAGAGCGAGGAGCTGCGCAGCCGAAGCAAACGGACGATCTGGTTCGTAAGCCAAACCAGCGTGATCAGCACTACCGGCCACGCGGCGTTGCGCACCGGAGCGTGCGTGAAATAACGAGGCGCAAGACGACCGAGCAGTGACGCGGCCTTTTCCAAAACTGGCGCCAACACAACACCCATCAGGGACGCGGAAAGCAGAAAATCCAGCGGAGTGTGGATCATGTTCCACGAGGGCCGCGCTGGCACAAGATAGATGTATGCGCTCGCAATCGTGCCCAGCACTCCGAAGAAGCTAGCTATCCATCCGAGCACCGTAACCGCGCCGGCGACGTGGAGCAGCCCAAGCGTTTGCATCCATGACGCAGCAGTGCAAGCTCCGATGCTCAGGAAGAAGAGACCAAAGAGCAGCACCTCGCGGCTTAGCCAGGAACGCCGCCACATTTTAAGAGCGCGCCACGCGTAGGCAGGGCGGCCAAGGTGGAAGACAGAAATATTCAGCGCGACGGCAGTCACCATCGCGAGCAGCGTGAGGCTCACCGTGTCCGTGGCATGTGCCAGTAGCATCACGACCAGCGCCCCGACAACTGCCTGCACCATAGTGGTCATGAACACCAGCGACCAGTGCGGATGCTCCGCCCGGATCTGGCCACTGTCGACGCGCTCCAGTTCACCACCGGCGACGGCCGGAGGAAGCGTGATGCGCGTCGTCGAAATCGTGTGGCGAGCGGCAGGCATTCCTGGCGAATCGGCCGCCGCGAAATCCTCCTTCCACTCTGCCTTGTTGACGATTTCGATCTCGATCGCATGCTCCGGGCAGGCGTTCACGCAGGCTGGCTCAAGGCCCTCAGCGAGTCGGCCCTGGCACATATCGCACTTGCCCACAACGCCACGCTCGGCGTTGAACTGCGGAACGGAGTAGGGGCAGTTCCACACGCAATACTGGCAACCAATGCACGCGTCGGCGGAGTGTAGAACGATCCCCGTAACAGGATCCTTGGTGTACGCTTCGACGGGGCAGCCCTTGACACAATCAGCATCGAGGCAGTGGTTGCATCCCATCGAAAGATAGTGCCGCAGCGTATCGGGATAGCTTCCTCCCTCAAGCTCTCCAACGCGTCGCCAGTTGATATCGTAAGGGTTGCCGTTCTGCTCGTTGCACGCGACTTCGCAGGACCGGCAGCCGATGCACTTGGTCATGTCGAAATGAAACCGATACTGCTCGCCCTCCTCAAGAGCACGCTCGGGAATGAGTGCATCCACCACCCGGGCAGGTGCTCCCGACTCAAGCAGTGACAGGCGCACAAGGTCGAAGCTGTTCCCGTCAATCGCGCGGTCATGGAGTGGAAGAGGCAAATGCAATCTCTTTCGGCGTACGGTGATTTTTAGTAAACATCCCGGTGATAGCGGTTCTGTTCCTGCAATTCCTGCACAAACTCCTGTGCGGCTTCACTGTCCTTTTGGCCGTGCTCTTCAATCAGCCGATGCAGCGCAGCGTCGACGTCCTTGGCCATGCGCGAAGCATCACCGCACACGTAAATCGAAGCGCCTTCCTTGAGCCACTTCCAGAACTCTGCGCCGAATTCGATCATCCGGTCCTGCACATAAACTTTTTGCTCCTGATCGCGAGAGAAGGCGGTGTCGAGGCGGGTGAGATGCCCGTCGAGCGTCATAGCCTCGAGTTCGTCGCGATACAGGAAGTCGGTGCTGGCGCTGCGCTCTCCGAAGAAGAGCCAGTTGCGGCCGGTAGCTCCGAGCGCGCGGCGCTCATGCAGAAATGAACGGAAGGGAGCGATGCCGGTGCCGGGGCCGATCATGATCATCGGCGCTGCGTTGTCAGCGGGGAGACGAAATTTTCTGTTCGGCTGAATATAGAGGGCGACTCGCGCGCCGAGCGGTGTCCGGTCGCTGAGCATCGTGGAGCAAACGCCGCCGCGATCACGGTTGTGCGACCGGTACCGCACGACGGCGATGGTAGCGTGCAGTTCGCCGCTGTGGAACGAGGGGCTCGACGAAATAGAGTAGAGCCGCGTGGAGAGCTTGGGCAACACGTCGATGAGCTGCGTGGGCGACGTGAGCAGGCCCGGGCACTCTTCGATGAGATCGATGAGCCCGCGATCATACATGTAGGCGTCGAGCTCTTTGTGAGCCTCCGCTGCGAGAAGGTGTTCCAGCTTGCAGCAATCGCCGAGTGCGGCATAGGCCTGCACGGTCTTGCGCGTCAGCCGCGAAGGCTGCAGGTGATGCGTAAGAGCCTCGATGAGCGTCGTAGTGCCCAGCTTCGGCAGGATGACAATTTCGTCGGGCGAGAAGTTGGTGCGCGTGAGAATCTCTTCAACAACGGCGGGATCGTTCTGCGCGATAATGCCGCATGCGTCCCCTGCTTCATAGTGAACTTCAGAGCCCGCGAGCGAAATGCCAACGTGCACCGTCAGCTTGCTGGACACATCGTGCGTGAGCGGACGCTTGTCGATGACTTCTGCGAGATAGGGGTTATCGCGCGTGTGGATGTGAGGCTTTGTGGGAGCGCTGGTCGGCTGCGCGAAGCGTGCAGAGGTATCGGTGGCGGGCATCGCAGAGAGTCTGGCGAGGACAGCGCTCGTCCACTGCTCGAACGGTGCGTCCACGTCGATGCCGGAGTCCACGCGGTCGCACAGCCGCGTGCCGCCCAGCGCGTAGAAGCGCGCGTCGAGGTCTGCACCGAACTTACAGAAGTGCTCATAGCTAACATCGCCCAGCGCAAAAACAGCATAGCGCAGCGTATCGAGGCGTGGCGCTGAGAGAAGATGGAGCGATTCAGCGAACGCCTGCGCGCCGTCCGGCGGGTCGCCTTCGCCATACGTACTCGCGAGCACAAGCGCGTGCGTTTGCTCGGCAAGGGAGGCAGTGGTGTAGGTGTCCAGCGATGCCAGCTCAGGTGTGTGGCCTTGCTGCTTCAGTTCCTTCACAAGCTTCTTTGCAAGCCGCTCGCTGGTGCCGCTCTGCGTTGCAAAAAGTACGGCGACCTTCAGCGAAGGGGCCGGCGTCTTCGCAGGCAGAGCGTCGGCCTTCGAATAGACTCCGGCGAGAAATCCATTGAGCCATGCGCGTTGCTCGGGCGTAAACGGTGCGTGGTCGGGGATGAAGGGGATGGTCGGTTTCATCGCGAGCCCTCCGTGGTGCAGAGTATGCGGAGCTGCTCGATGCTGTGGCGCCGGGTGAACTGGAGGAAGGATTCGTCCTCGGCACGCTCTCCGGTGTAGGCCTCGAAGAGGCGGTGCAGCACGGGTGTGAGTTCGGAGAATTTGATCGCGGGCATGAGTTCGCGGGCCAGCCCCTGGTCTGCGTCTGCGCCGCCTCCGAGCAGCACTTGGTAGCCTTCCTCTCCCGCGACCTTCACCCCCATCAATCCGATGTCGCCGATGTAATGCTGTGCGCAGGAGTGGTGGCAGCCGGTGACGTGAAGATTGATCGGCCGCACGATCTTGAAGTGTTGATCGAGTGAGTTCGCAAGTGCGACGGCGTGGCTCTTCGTGTCGCTCGCGGCGAATCTGCAGCCCTGGTTACCGGTGCACGCAACAGTCCCGCTGAGCACGGTCCCAGCCGTGAACGCGAGGCCAGCATCCTGCAAGGCGTTCTGCGCGGAGGAGACCTGGTCCGCGGAGATATTCGGCAGGATCACATTCTGCCACACCGTCAGGCGAAGTTCGCCGCTGCCGAATTCGTCGGCGATTTGTGCGAGCGCACGCATCTTAGCCACGGGCAAACGTCCCACCGGGATCACAACGCCGATCGACACGAGCCCCGCCTGCGACTGTGGATGGACACCAATGTGTCCGGCGCGATCGATCGCACGCCGTTGCTCACATTGGTCAGCGGAGACGTACATCAGCGGGAAGGCCAGCAGCTTTTCTGTCTCTTCCAAAAACCTTGCGACACCCCACTTATCGACCAGGTACTTCAGCCGCGCTTTCTTGCGATCGGTACGATCGCCATTCGCATTGAAGACGCGAATCATCGCTACGGCGACGGCCACAGCCTGATCGGGGCGGAGCAGCACGCCGCAGTCCGTGGCGAACTGGCGATGGCCGGTGATGCCGCAAAGCAGGACGCGGAAGTAGACGCCCGCCGGAACGTCCTTGCCTTCGGCCACCTCGACGGCTACGAACCCAATGTCGTTCGTGTCCGCAACTACTGATATCGCACCGCCGTTGTCGAAGGCGACATTGAACTTGCGTGGCAGCCCGTACAGGTCGCGAGAGTTCGAGATGTAGTGTTGCAGCGCAGCGGCGAGCGGCTGCACGTCGAGCAGCTCCGTGGGATCGACACCCGACAGCGGCGAGGCAGTAATGTTGCGAATGTTGTCCGCACCCGAACCGCGCGACGTCATGCCGAGCGACTCAATCTTATTGAGCACACGCACGATATCGCGCGGCTGAAACTCCCGAATCTGCAGGTTGGCGCGGGTCGTAACGTCGCAGCGCCCGGCGCCCCAGTCTTCCGCCATGTCCGCCAGGCCTCGCATTTGAGCAGCGGTCACGACGCCACCCGGTGCACGCAGCCGCAGCATGAAGGAGTCCTGCGCGGGTGCAACGTAGAAGAGCCCGTGAAACTTGAAGCGGAAAACGTCAGCGGCCTCAGGAGCGCGATCTTCATTCGCGTGCGCTAGCAGCTTCTCCCAGATATCGAGCCCATTTTGCTCGAACTTCCAGCGTTCCTCCCGGCAAAGCTCGCTGATGGGAGTGCCGAAGTACAGCGGTTCTGACTGCTCCATCGCCAAGTTTGGCGCGCCGCTGGAAGGATCGTTGGTGATGCGCCCGTCCACCAGGTGGCCGGCGAAGGGAGCGAATCCGCGCTGCTGCAGACCCGCGAAGAAGCCCTGCAGATACTGCTTTTGCTCTTCGGTGAATGTCGAGTTTTCGAGGCTGACGGCGGGCATGCGCTTGAACTCCGGGAAAGCTGGGTCGAGAGAGACGACGGCTGAACCGTATGGAGTTCCAGAAAACTCAATTCAAGAATGGATCAATCTTCAGGCAAGGAGAATCTGGACTCGAACGGCACAGAGTGCGGTGAATGCACAGCTCATCACGGAGGCTGAAGTTGTAGAGGGGAACGTTCTTGCAGGACAAGCACTGCATGGGACTTGTCCAACTGCGGCTGTCTTTCTGCGAACGAAGAATGCCAGCGGTCAGATGAATCCTAAAGCAGGTTGACCGGAACTGCAAGCAGAGTTTTCGACGATCGGCGAATCATGATGAAAGTATTCGAGTTGTGATTCGGAATTTGCACTGCGAGGGGTGCCATGCTATACCTCACGTAATCCTCTGCAACGCCGCGCGACACCCTGACGTGCCTCGCGCGCACCATCAAGTCTTCGACTGGTCCTCTCCCGATCGGTATGGAAACCAGCCGATTTCAGAACTTCAACGGCCTGCGCCGCTGAGTAGAACGACTGCCCTGATGCAGCTCGGATCCAATCCACACCTCAATCTGCCCAGTCTCCGCTGTACGACTCACGGCCTTGTCGTCTGCGCCCCAAAATCTCTCGCGAACCTGTGCGAGCATCCTGCCCTTCCGAGGTCGACACCCTTGAACCGACTCGCACTGCTCTGCGCCACCGCTCTCGCTTCGCTCTCCTGCATCGCTCAAACTCCCGCGCCCGCGCCTGCCTCGAAATCTCCCGTCAGCATCACGGTGTACGACCGAACCCGTCTGGACGTCTTCCAATGGTTTACCGCGACGCCCAATGCGGAGACCTACGCCTATCTCGAATCGCTCCTGAGGGTCGGCATAGCGCAGAAGCGGAAGGCCTTTGACTGGCAACTGGAACTCACCCAGCCCTCGGAGCTCTTTCTCCCCGGCGACGCTGTTTCCTCCGTCTCGGCGCAGGGACAACTCGGGCTGGGAGGCACCTACTACGCCTCAAACAACAACCAGACAGAAAATGCCGCAGCTGCCTTGAAGCAGGGATTCATTCGCTTCCACGGGAACACTCCGGGCACTTCGCTGCGCATTGGACGCTTTTAATTTTTCGATGGCCAGGAGACGACGCCCAAAGATCCGGAGCTGCAATTCCTACAGTCGAGCCGCATCGCGCAGCGCCTCGTCGGCAACTTTGGCTTCTCCAATGCGCAGCGAAGTTTTGACGGTGCCGACGCTCACTACGACGGCAAGACGTGGGACCTAACGGCGATGGCAGCGCGTTCAGACCAGGGCGTCTTCAACATGAATGCCAACCCCGAGCTCAACGTCGATCTGCAATATCTTGCCTTCAGCAAGTACGACTTCAGCAACCACTTCCTGTGGCGCGTCTTTGCCATCGACTACCATGATGGCCGCACCGGACTCACCAAGACCGACAGCCGTGCGCTCGCCGTACGTCAGGCCGACCACAAGAACATTCGCCTCGGCAGCTACGGAGCGAACTTCCTAACCTCCATCCCCGCCGGAGCCGGCAAGCTCGACCTGCTCGCCTGGGGAGTGCTGCAAAACGGCCAGTGGGGCCTGCTCAATCATCGTGCGGGAGCGATTGCCGTGGAGGCAGGCTACCATGCCACGCAGCTTCGCTCCGCTCCCTGGCTGCGAGCCGGGTTCCTGCGCAGCACCGGCGACAGCAACCCCACCGACGATCAGCACAACACTTTCTTCCAGGTGCTCCCCACACCGCGCGTCTATGCGCGCTTTCCCTTCTACAACATGATGAACAGCAAGGATCAATTCATCCAACTCATGGACAAGCCCGCGAAGCATCTCGCCCTGCGGTCGGACCTGCACTTCCTCCAGCTCACATCGAGCAAGGACCTCTGGTATCAGGGCGGTGGAGCCTTCGACAATAAAGTTTTCGGTTTCGTAGGCCGCCCCGCAAACCTCCACTCCTCCTTCGCCTCCGTGTTCGATGCCTCGGCAGACTATCAACTGACGAAAGATCTCACGCTCTCCGCCTACTACGCGCACGCGTGGGGCAAGAGTGTGATCGCGGCAATCTATCCCGTCGGCCACACCGCGCAGTACGGCTATGTCGAGATGACCTACACGTGGGGAGAACCGCAGCGTCCATCGAAGTAGCGCGAGTCGCAGGCGCGCAGCGAAGCTCACGCTGCTCGAAACCCCTCGAACCCCTGCTGCTTTGAGGCCGACCCGACAGCGTGTATCCTTTGCTTTAACACGTCTAGTTCCAGGTATCTGATCTCCACCCCTGCCACTGGTAGGGATCACGATACGACCCTTCGCAGTCCGACCACTGCGTCATCTCCGTCTTGAAGAACCTAGGGACTCATGGCCCACGCTAGCTTTGACGGCCTCAGGGTACTCGCTCTTGAGAGCCGTCGCGCAAAGGAAGTCGAGAAGCTGATCCGCACCTACCGGGGCGAACCCTTCGTCGTGCCTTCCATGCGAGAGGTTCCGCTGGAGACGCAAACCGCGGCGCTCGACTTTGTCCGCGATCTTCTCGACGACAAGTTCGATCTCGTCATCTTCATGACCGGCGTCGGCGTGCGAGCGTTGATGGACATCGCCAAAACGAAGTACGATCCAGCGCTCGTGGTCGCCGCTCTGCGCAAGGTCCGCATTGCCGCGCGAGGTCCCAAGCCCGAGCAGGTTCTGCGCGACTTGAAGATTCCCGTCCTTGCCACCAGCAGTGATCCCAACACCTGGCGCGAGGTTCTTGCGCTTCTCCACGAGGTCTTCGGTCCGTCGCTCCCCACCATGCGCGTCGCCCTCCAGGAGTATGGTGCTTCCAACCCCGAGCTCATCTCTGCACTCAGCGAGCAGTGCCTCTCCGTGACCAAAGTCCCGGTCTACCAGTGGGCCCTCCCTGAAGACCTCCAGCCGTTGCGCGAGTGCGTCCTCGGAATCACAACCGGCTTCGTCGACGTCGTGCTCTTCATGACGGCCGTGCAGGTCATCCATCTCTTCCAGGTCGCCGAGCAGATCGGAATGGTGGAGCAACTGCGTGCCGGACTAGCCTCGATGGTCGTCCTTTCCATCGGCCCCACCACCACCGAAGAGCTCACCCACTACGGCGTCATTCCAGACTTCGAACCCTCCCGCCCGAAGATGGGTTTCCTGGTCAACGAGGCTGCGCAATATTCCGGCAAGCTTCTGAAGAGCAAGCGTGATCAAGCTGTCGCTGGACTCGAATCCGTTAAGCCCTCCGCAGCAACCGACGCCGAAGTCCCGAAGCCGGCCGTGCGCCGCATCGCAGAATCAACCCCCACCATGGCCGGGTTCCGCGACGGCCTGTTGCCCATGGAGTTTCTCCACGAACTCAGCAGCCGCATCGCCAAAGCCGATCCACTCCACGAAGTCCTCAAACGCGTCCTCGACTTTGTGACGATGATGGTCCCCTGCGACTCATGTTTTGTGTATGTGCTCGAAGACGAGAAGCTGGTCTTGCGAGCCTCCAAAAATCCGCACGCCGATCTCGTGGATCATCTCGGCCTCAAGCTTGGTCAGGGCATCACCGGCTGGGTAGCGCAACATCGCGAACCAGTCGCCATCGACTCTAAGGCCTCCGACGATCCACGCTTCAGCGCCTTCATCAGCCTCCCTGAAGATCGTTTCGAAGCTATTCTATGCACGCCCGTCCTGTGTGCCGGTCGCGTCGTTGGCGTCATCACCATGCAGCACCGCCTCTCCTATCACCACACCGCAGTCGAAGTACGATTGCTCTCCACCATCGGCTTTCTGGTAGGAGCGGAGCTCGAACGTGCGCGCCTCGAAACCGAAAACCTGCAACTCTCCGACCGGCTCGAAACGCGCAAACTTCTCGACCGCGCCAAGAGTATTCTGCAGCGCGACTTCCAGCTCACCGAAGATGAGGCCTATCGCCGCATGCAGCGCGAAAGCCGCCAACGCCGCAAGGCAATGCGTGAAGTAGCCGAAGCAATTCTTCTGACAGACGACATGCGCCGCAATAGCTAAGATCAACGAACTTGGCCAATCTCGTTACAGGCACTCCCCGTATCCTGGAGAAATTCTAAGTGAGGCGTTGTAGATTGTTTGACGTGATAAGTGTCGATAAATCGCGTTCAAGCGAAGCTGGTCTTGCAAGTCAATCATTTGCTTTGGAATTTTTGTAAGACGCAGGGTAACTCGTCCCCTAGTTCGAATGTCGCTCATGGCTGTCAAAAGGTCGTCGTTTCGTTTTGCTGCTGCGCCAAGTCTGACGGCACCACCGGCGGAGCGTAGGCAGACGCTCTTACTGAACGCTAGAAGCGTCTGGAAGTACACCATGGCAACGCGAAAATAGGGTTGTACGACGGAAAGCTTCCGGGAGCTTTCTACCTTGTAGAAACAACCCACGCTAATATCTTCGATTATGATTTCGACAATTTAGCCCGATTGACCTATGCAGTTCCAACCTACATCTACGCGTACTCCCCAATCGATCTGGTTGCGCCTTGACCTGGCGTAAAGCACTCTTGCGGGCTTTCATATCGATCTATCGGATCTTCCGGCGAATTTATGCAGTGACTGAGATCCTAACCGTCGACATTTACTGGGCATGGCGGATGGTATATCGTTATCGCGTTGATGGCTGTTTTCAAAGAATCCTTCGTGCTCCCGGAGGATGTTCATCACTTCCGTTATCGACTTCGCTAGCCAGAGTTGTGGCGAACTGGCATACTCCATGAGAGACAGATTGCGCTCCGCGGCGAATTGTTTTTCACTGAACTTTCACTTCAGAACGCCCTCCGTTTTTCGCTTTGCAGATTTCCGTCCGGCCCTGAACTCCAAGATCATCCCAAGGATCGGTTCAATGAGTAAGGCGACCATCAGAGGTCCGGCACGAGTCATCCTCCACAGCTACAAACGCAGTCGCCTGAGACCTGCGACCCGATCGTTCACTCGAGCGTGGATACTCGGTTTCTTCTTTTTTTTCACTTGGCGGGCCCAGGCTCAGATCTCTCCCGGACCACTTGCGCGTGCGCATCAGAACTTGAACGGGGCTACCAACTGCATCAAGTGCCATGAGGTTTCTACCAGTAGCCCATCGTTTCGGTGTGTCGATTGCCATCGGGAGATCGCTGCCGAGTTGCAACAGAAGAAGTGGCTTCATGCTACCTTCCCACGGAGTGGCCCGCCGGGCTCGGCATGTGTGAAATGCCACTCGGACCACAACGGGATTGATTTCAAGATGCTGCACTGGGACCCGACGCCGAAAGGGTTCAACCACGCGACAACCGGCTACATGCTCGATGGCAAACATGTCGGCGTGGGTTGCCGTTCCTGCCATACTGCACAACATATCTCCGCTCCAGCGCGCACGTTGCTCACGGGCAAGGACCTGAATCTTACCTGGCTTGGCCTATCGCCCAACTGCATCAACTGCCATCAGGACAAGCACCAGGGGCGCTTCGGAACCGATTGCGCACGCTGCCACTCGACTACGGACTGGAAAACAGCAACGAGCGATCGCCAAAACTTCGACCCCTCCAAGACCCGCTTCCCTCTTACCGGGGAGCACCGCAACGTACAGTGCTCAAGCTGCCACACTCCTGGCAACGATGGCCAGCTACGCTACGCAGGAATTGATTTTGCCAACTGTGCGGATTGCCATAAAGATCCACACAAAGGCACGTTCAAGCAAGGGTGCGATTCCTGCCACAACACTACCTCATGGAAGAAGTCCAGCTTTACAACGACCTTCGACCACTCGAAGACGAACTTTCCGCTGCTCGGCAAACATCTCAATGTCTCCTGTTTGACATGTCATCAGGGGGGGAACTTCAAGGCTCCGATCGCACACAACGCCTGCGCAGACTGTCATAAGCCGGATCCCCACCAGGGACAGTTTCTAAAGCGCGCAGACGGTGGCCGGTGCGAGAGTTGTCACACCGTCGATGGCTGGAGCCCCTCCACGTTTACGGTTGCGGACCACGCGAAGACGGGCTTTCCGTTGATCTTTCCTCATGCGACCGTGACGTGCGCTTCGTGCCATATCCCGGCTGGCAAGGAGACACAATTCAGGCTGAAGTTTTCGCTCTGTGTGGATTGCCACAAGGATGAACATGCGGGCCAGTTCGCCGGTGCTCCCTGGCGCAACCACTGCGAACAATGCCACACCAAGGCCACGTTCAAGACTTCAAACTACACCCTGGCGAAGCACCAGAACTCCAGCTTTCCGTTGACCGGTGGACACGAAGCGGTGGCCTGCAACGAATGCCATAAGCCAAGGCCAGGCTTGAAGGTCACCCCCTATCACTTCAATCAGCTCGGCTGCACGAGTTGTCACGAGGACGTACATCGAGGCCAGTTTGCCGTGCGCATGACGGCGCTCGATCCCTCTGGGAAACCGCTTGGATGCGAAGCCTGCCACTCAACCAAGGATTGGAAAGATCTTTCCAGATTCGACCATCAAAGAACTCTCTTTCCTTTAATCGGGTCTCATCGTGCCGTGGCATGCGCCGATTGCCACAAGCCGCCCAATATGGAACTAACGCTGATGCATGTCAAGTTCGCGAGCGCACCAGGCAGGTGTAAGGACTGTCATCAAAGCGACGACCCGCATGCCGGGCAGTTCGGCGTACGAGAAGACGACTGCGCATCCTGCCACAACAGCAACAAATGGCGACCTTCACTCTTTGATCACGATAAGACGAGGTTCCCGCTGAAAGGCGGTCACGAGAATGTTGCCTGCTCGGCTTGCCACACTCTCAAGAAACCAGTGAATGGAAACATGGTGCTTTTCTACAAGCCGACGCCAACGGCTTGCGAGGCCTGCCATGGAGTGAGCACTCCGAAAAACGACGCTCGAGGATCGTCCAATTCTGGATGAACAAAATGTCATTAGAGTGGTTCTAATTCATCGCTTTTTCGTGGACAGAGACTCGGTGGCTGCGGTACTCTCCTCTAGAATTGGGGCCCTACGATCTAGCAGAGATCATTCCCGATCGTCATCGGACCACCGATGCTGCTTTGTTCTTATCGGTTCGTTGCGTCAGCCGAAAATTGCAGGACTTACTGCCCGCTAGAGGAAGTCGCGCCATCCCGCCGAAGCCAGTCAATGCTTATATGGCAGCGCCCATGAGTCTCCAGTAACAACAGAATTGACTCCCTAGGTTTTTGCTATCTCGAACAGCCGTGAACCCGCACAGTGTGAGTTGACGGTAGGATTCCGTTTGCTCGGGGAACTTCGATCCCCGCGCTGCGGTATTTGCGTTGTCGGGCTGACTTGGCGTTGAGCACGCAGTCTGCGGCGAATTAGTTACGGCCAAATTTGCAACCTTGGAGCACGTGGAGAGGTGGAATGAGGCGTTCGCACTGGCTCACTATGTGTGTCATTGGGCTGATCCCGCTGCTTGCCGGAGCGTCTTTGCAGCAGGCAACGAACAGCGAACGAACGCCTGTGGGTGGGCCACGTGCCAAGGTCACGAATCCACACGGTCCGATCTCGAAAGCCTGCGGGGATTGCCACACCTACACGAGTTGGAAACCTATACGAGCGAATCCAGAGTTCAATCACGACCACACCGGCTATCCATTGCGAGGAATGCACGAAAAGGTTAGCTGTACGAAGTGCCATACCAGTCTGATCTTCAAGAATGTCAGTACTCGCTGCGCTGACTGCCACGCGGATATTCATCGCCGCCAGTTCGGCGCTAACTGCGAAAGCTGCCATACGGTCAAAGGTTGGCAGGTTTCCTTGAAGGCGATTAATGACCACCAGAACCGGTTCCCGCTGATAGGTGCGCATGCCCTGTTGCAGTGCGAGGATTGCCATAAGAACGCAGCTGCTGGGCAATTCACAGGCCTTTCGACCGCTTGCTACTCCTGCCATCAAAAGGACTTTCAAACCCCGGTGATCAATCATGTGTCAGGGGGTTTCCCCACGACCTGCGAGAGCTGCCACACCATGGACAGCTGGTTCAACGCAAAATTTGACCATCTGAAATATACCGGCTATGCGCTCACCGGCGCGCATATTACGCTAGATTGCACGGCGTGCCACATCAACAACATCTTCAAGGGAACGCCGGCTACCTGCTACGCATGCCACACCAAGGACTTCGTGAGCAGCAGCAATCCGCCGCACGTGCAACTTGGTCTGCCGCACGAATGCAGCAACTGCCACTCGACCTCAACCTGGCTCAACGCCACGTTCGACCACGCCCGCTATGCGAACTATCCGTTGACAGGAGCGCATGCGACAGTGACTTGCGCCCAGTGCCATACAAGCAACAACTACACCTCGACTCCGACTGCCTGCTACGCATGTCACAAGCCCGACTTCAACGCCACGACCAATCCCGCTCACGTGGCTGCCGGGTTCCCAACCGATTGCACCTTATGTCACACTACGTCGACCTGGACGACATCGACGTTCAATCATGCGTCGGCCTTTCCTCTTACCGGCGCTCATGCCACCGTCGCGTGTGCGGCGTGGCACGTCAACAATAACTACACCACGCTTCCCACCAACTGCTTCGGCTGCCACCAACCGAATTGGAATGGAACCACCAACCCCAGTCATGTCGCGGCCGGTTTCCCGACGACGTGTGACACCTGCCACACCACGACCAACTGGACCAATATTAATTTCAACCATGCAACGTTCGCCAACTATCCGTTGACGGGAGCGCATGCCACGGTGACTTGCGCGCAATGCCATACGAACAACAACTACACCTCCACGCCGACAGCGTGCTACTCCTGCCATCAGGCGGACTTCAATGGCACCACAAGCCCAGCTCACGTGGCGTCCGGTTTCCCCACTGATTGCTCGGTCTGCCACACTACGAGCGCGTGGAAACCATCGTCGTTCAACCACAACAACACAGCATTCCCGCTGACCGGAGCGCACATCACCGTCGCGTGTGCGCAGTGCCACGTGAATAACAACTACACCACGCTTCCCACCGATTGCTACGGCTGCCACAAAGCGAATTTCATCGGGGCCAATAATCCAAACCACATCACAGCCGGCTTTCCCACTACCTGCGCCACCTGCCACAACACAGCATCCTGGACCAACGCCACCTTCAATCACAACAACACGGCCTTCCCGCTCACCGGGGCGCACGTCACGGTTGCCTGCGCGCAATGTCACGTCAACAACAACTACACCACACTCCCAACCTCGTGCTACGGCTGCCATCAGGCGAACTTCACAAGCACGACAAATCCCGCTCACGTCCCCGCCGGATTTCCCACCGACTGCACGTTATGCCATAGCACTTCGACGTGGACCACTTCGACGTTCAATCATGCGTCGGTATTTCCGCTGACCGGAGCGCACATCACTGTCGCGTGTGCGCAGTGCCACGTCAACAATAACTACACCACGCTTCCCACCGACTGCTACGGCTGCCACAAAGCGGATTTCAACGGCACCAATAATCCCAATCACATCTCGGTAGGCTTTCCCACCACCTGCTCCGTCTGTCACAACACATCGGCCTGGATGCCCGCTACCTTCAATCACAACAACACGGCCTTCCCGCTCACCGGGGCGCACGTCACGGTTGCCTGCGCGCAATGTCACGTCAACAACAACTACACCACACTCCCAACCTCGTGCTACGGCTGCCATCAGGCGAACTTCACAAGCACGACAAATCCCGCTCACGTCCCCGCCGGATTTCCCACCGACTGCACGTTATGCCATAGCACTTCGACGTGGACCACATCGACGTTCAATCATGCGTCAGTTTTCCCCCTGACCGGCGCCCACGCCACCGTTGCGTGTGCGCAGTGCCACGTCAACAATAACTACACCACGCTTCCCACCAACTGCTTCGGCTGTCACCAGCCGGATTGGACTGGAACTAACAATCCCAGCCACATCGCTGCCGGTTTCCCGACGACGTGTGACACGTGCCACACCACGACCAACTGGACCAGCGTCAATTTCAACCATGCAACGTACGCGAACTATCCGCTGACGGGAGTGCACGCCACACTGACTTGCGTCCAGTGCCATACGAACAATAACTACACCTCTACGCCGACAGCGTGCTACTCCTGCCATCAGGCGGACTTCAATGGCACGTCAAGCCCCAATCACGTGGCGTCTGGATTCCCAACGGATTGCTCGATCTGCCATACGACGAGCGGCTGGAGTCCGTCCTCGTTCAATCACAACAACACCGCATTCCCCCTCACCGGCGCCCATACGACGGTAGCCTGCACGCTGTGCCACACCAATAACAACTTCACCACGCTGCCAACGACCTGCTACGGCTGTCACCTGGCGGATTGGAATGGTACGACCGACCCCAATCACGCGGCCGCTGGATTCCCGACCACCTGTACTACCTGTCACACGACCACATCCTGGACCGGCGCGACCTTCAACCACAACAACACACCCTTCCCGCTGACCGGCGCGCACGTTACGGTGGATTGCACCAAGTGTCATATCAATAATGTCTTTGCGGGTACGCCCACAGCGTGTTACTCGTGCCATCAGGCAGACTTCACCGGGACCACGAATCCTAACCATGTGACGGCGGGTTGGCCTACCACCTGCACCACGTGCCACACCACGACAGCGTGGCTACCGGCGAACTTGCCTGCCAGCTACCACACGTTCTTCCCGCTGAATCACGGTAATGCCAATAGTGTTTGCGCTACTTGCCATACCAACTCTTCCGATTACTCGGTCTTTCAATGCACCGGCTGCCATTCTGCAGCGTCGACGAACCCGAGACACAATGGGATATCCGGCTATGTGTACAACAGCGTCAACTGCTACTCGTGTCATAAAAACGGAGGAGGGTAGGGCAGATGCGCTACATCTCTTTGCCGCTGATTCTTCTTTTGGGGACCTTGTGTGGGGCGCAGTCAGGGCAAGCGCAGACCGCTTCTCCGCAGAGCGAAGCGGCACCGATAAGGAGGGACTTTCATATCCGCTATATCAACGATTCGAACGTGTACATCGACGCCGGGCGCGACGCTGGACTTGCAGAAGGAACCAAGTTAGTGCTGAAGCAGGATCCGACGAAGGCTGCTGCAAACGGATCAAACGCTGCGATCGAACCAGGCATTGTCGCGAAGCTCACGGTGGTTGCCGTCGCGTCCACCTCCGCAGTGTGCACGGTGAACGCCACGACGCGAGAACTTGCGCCGGGCGATGTTGTCTCGCTGCCTGATAGCGAAGTAGTAAAGCTAGTCGAAAAACACGATCTTGGGAGCACCCGACAGTACCCGATCGTGATTAGTTTCAGTGAAGGCGATCCGCTCGATGAAGAGGTTCGCGAAGCGATCCCGCGGCCGCCGCTCCCCGAGGTCAATCAGATTCGGGGAAGAATCGGATTCGATGTGAGCATGATTCAACAGGTCGGCCAGGGCGGTGGAACTTCCAATATGTATGGAATGGTTTTTCGCGCGGACTTCACAAGAATATTCGGCACCTACTGGAATCTCAACGGCTATTGGCGAGGCAACCTGCAGACTAATTCGTCAGCCTCGCAGGCTTCCCTGCAGGACCTGATCAATCGCACCTACTTGATGAGCCTGACTTACATTAATCCAGATTCGCACTGGACCGCTGGCATCGGCCGCCTTTATCTGCCATGGGCCAACAGTCTTGAAACAATCGACGGCGCTTATGTAAACCGGCAATTGGGGTCACACACAGTGACCGGTATTTTTGCCGGCTCCACTCCCGACCCGACTGCGTGGGACTACAACCCACAACGGCGCATTGGCGGCTACCTGCTCAATGTTCATGGAGGGAGCTTTGAAGGGTTTCATTATTCCAATACCGTCGGTGCAGGCGTCGAGATGCTGAAGTGGGTGATCAACCGCCCCTTTGCGTTTACAGAAAGTAATATTTCTTTTAAGCGCTACTTTTCGCTGTACGACTCGATGCAGGTCGATCGTCCGACGGCGAATCCGTCCACGCCGGCAGTGGGCATCGGTTTGGGCCAGAGTCTTCTCTCGCTACGTATTCAGGTGATTCCACGCGTCACACTCGACCTCACTGACACCTACTTTCGCGACGTGCCAACCTATGATCCCAACCTGGTCGGAACCGGACTCCTCGATAAGTATCTGTACCAGGGAATCAATGGTGGCGCTCGGATTGAATTCCCCCGTCATATCACCGGCTACTTCAGCCTCGGTAGCAGCAGCGATTCAACCGATCCGAAGAACTCCCTGAATAAGCTCTTCGGAGCAACGATGTCCAACATCTGGAAGACGGGGCTGACGGCCGACGCACGCTATTCAGTGTTTTCGAGCGCCTTCGCCTCCGGAACCTACAGCACCGTGACTCTTTCGAGAGACGTGCTGGATAACCTGCGCCTCAATCTCCAGGCCGGACGCTATGCCTATTCCTCGTCCATCGCCGCTAACAGCAATTCCAAATTTGTAAACGTTCTGTTCGATAGCAATCTGGGAGCAAAACTCTTTCTCGAGAGCATGTTCACTCTACAGCGCGGGGGCAGCCTAAATTACAACCAATGGACGACGACGATCGGGTACCGGTTTAACAACCGGAGGACATCGAGGAAAGCGACCCATGCGAATGCGCCCTAAGAATCTTCGAATGCTTTCAGGACTTCTGTTGGTGCTGACCGCGGCCCCAACGTTCGGTCAGTCCGCGTCTTCCGACGACGAGGTCAACAAGGCGCAACGGCAAGTCACCGCGTATCTGGCCAAACTCGCGGATCTGCTTTGCACCGAGTCGGTGACTCAACAGAAGCTTGCCGCCAACGGTCATGTGGAGGCCACGGAACACGCCAAGTTCGACTATCTCATCATGATGAATGGCAATGGGGACGAATTCCAGTTAACCGAATCTCGAGTAGAGGCACCCTCTGATCGCAACGAGCAACCTCAATTGCCGATGCTGGTTACGAATGGCGTCGCTACCCTGCTTGTGGTCTTCCATCCCTACTACCGCGATGGCTTCACCTTCGAGACAGGTAGTGAGGAGTTCGTGAATGGAAGACTAGCCATCCCTATTCACTTTATCCACATCACGGGACGGCGCACGCCGGCTGCACTTGCGCTTCGAGGCCGGGAATATCCTCTCGAGCTAGAAGGTACAGCATGGCTCGACAAACAATCTGGACAAGTGGTGATGGCGGAAGCGAATCTTGTCCACGACATGAGCGATGTCGGCTTGCGTTCGCTGCATATTCACGTCGAGTACAAGTCCGCCATCCTTGGAAAGACTGAGGTGACCTTCCCTGAAATGGCGGTGGTTGACGTGACCACTCACCGTCAACACTGGCGAAACAAACATGTCTTCGAGAACTATCGATGGTTTTCGACCGATACGGATCAGGATCCAGCGGTGAAAGTCCACGCTGAAGACACGAAGCCGGACGGTACCACCGTTCCAAAAACAGTTCCTCCGGGAACCAAGGAGAAGCCCTGACCATGTCTTTGCTGCAATCCAACCTGCCTGTCAACAGTGCCGCGAGCAAGAGCAAAAAGAAGGAGCTCGGCCATCGCATCCGCTTGACTATCGCGGCTTCGGCTTCGTTTATTTTTTTGGCGACGATCGCAATCTACGGAGCCAACTACTATCTTCTTCCTCTCGAGGAGCGGCCCTATTCAGATAAATACGATCTCCTCAAGCCAGGTGGAACCATCGGACTAAAGCTGGGAATCATCGGGACGGTTCTATTTTTCATCATCTTTCTCTATGCGCTGCGCAAGGTGATTCCGTGGCTGGGTCGTCTCGGTACCGCACGGCACTGGATGGATTTTCATGTCATTGCCGGTGTAACAGCGCCCATCGTGATTGCGTTTCATGCGTCCTTCAAATTTCGTGGCATTGCCGGCTTCGCTTTCTGGATCATGTTGATGGTCGCGCTGAGCGGAGTCGTCGGTCGCTATCTCTATTCGCAGATTCCGCGATCGTTGACGGCCGCGGAACTCTCACTCACCGAGTTACATCACAGCGAGCAAGAGCTTACCGAAGCGCTGCTGCTGCAATCGGTCTATTCTGCGGAGCAGCTGAAGCGCGCAATCCATGTACCCTCCGCTGAGCACATCAGGCAGATCGGCGCACTGCACGCTGTGGGCGAGATGATCGCTCTCGATCTTGGGCTTACATTCCGACTCGCAGGCTTGCGCCGCGCGCCGAGCACTCTCGGCAGAAAGATCCGCTCATTGGGGGGGCTCTTCTCAAGCGGTGATGCGGAAATTGAGCACATCGTTCGTCTCGTGAGGCAGAAAGCCTCACTGTCCAAGCGAGTTGTCTTCCTCGGTCAGACCCAGAATGTGTTTCACCTCTGGCATGTTATTCATCGCCCGTTCAGTTTCGCATTCGCCGTCCTGGCCATTCTTCATATCGCGGTCGTGATGGGATTAGGATTCTTGACACTGGGGATGCGATAAGAAATGGATACACTTCTGACCTGGCTGATTGCTGGCGGTGTCCTGGGATTCTTCATGATTCGCTACTGGGTCGCGCACCGGCGTGCGGAAGCAAAGGCGCGCGCCGTCAAGGACCGAGGGCCGCTTTTTTCAGAAGGGCCCAAGGCCCAGCACCCGCGGATTCTGACTGACTCCTGCATCGGTTGCGGCGCGTGCGTCACCATCTGTCCGGAGGGCGATGTCTTGGCACTGATCGACGGCAAGGCCACCATCGTCAATGGACATAAGTGCATTGGACATAGCCTGTGCGCTGAGGAGTGCCCTGTGGGCGCCATCGAGATGGTCATGGCGAAGCCTAGTTCCGGAGCCGATTCTCCGGTCATCAACGATGACTACGAAACCAACGTCGACAATCTCTTCATCGTCGGCGAGTTGGGCGGCTTGGCTCTCATCAAGAATGCGGTGAACCAGGGCAGGGACTGTGTGGACGTGATCGCGCAGCGAAGGAGTGGACAGACTGAAGAAGTCTCTAAAGAAGACGCGTGGGACATCGTGATCGTAGGCGCTGGACCAGCTGGCATCAGCGCATCTCTCCGAGCGTCGGAGCGGGGTCTCAAAGCTCTCACTCTTGAGCGGGAGACTGTCGGCGGCACAGTTTCGAAGTACCCTCGCCAGAAGTTGGTGATGACGAGCCCCGTCGAATTTCCATTGCATGGCAAATTCAAGAAGACAACCCTCTCGAAAGAGGACTTGCTGGCTTTCTGGGAGAAGATCATGGAGCGGACTGACCTGAATATCCAAACAGGCGAAGCTGTGGAGACAATCCGAAGGCAGGACGATGGTACTTTTTTCGTGCGTACGTCGCGCGAAGAGTACAGATCCAGGTTCGTAGTCCTTGCACTGGGTCGCGCGTGAACTCCGCGGAAGCTCGGCGTCAAGGGCGAAGAGCTCCCTCATGTCCTCTACCGGCTCATCGAGGCGGATCATTACACCGGCAACAATATTCTCATCGTGGGTGGCGGAGACAGCGCGGTCGAGGCTGCGATGGGCCTGGCGCACCAAGCCGGCAACAAGGTTACCCTTTCGTATCGCCGCAATGAATTCAGCAGGCTCAAAGATCGCAACGCAAAGCGCATTGAAGAGCACATTGCATCCGGAAAGATCGACGTATTGTTCAACTCATCGCCCACGGAGTTTCGCGTCGGCAGCGTATTGATCGAAGT
>VFSW01002649.1_pt1 | contig 27030 bp, 17 predicted proteins | sample 5358111 | NCBI WGS metagenome assembly VFSW01 (sample SAMN11554181, study PRJNA540505) | mine drainage metagenome | isolation source: sediment from site ElyBrook_90M | place: USA: Ely Copper Mine, Vershire, VT | collected 2017 | reverse complement strand
GCCCCAGATTCCGGCCCCGCCAACGTGAGCGATCAGCAGTTCGCGAATCGTCGGCCGTCTGGGATCGCGCACGTCCATGCCGTATATGCCCGACGGTCCCAGATTGCACCCTTGTGACATGGAGGTATATACCACGCCTCCGCTCAGGTTCAGGCTCCAAGGCTTGGCAAAAGGCGCCACAAACTGTACCGGGCCAAAGCTGTCTTTCCCGGTTCCCAAGTCGAGGCCCCACAGTTTTCCATCAGCGGAGAGCACGTAAATCCGGTTGGTGTTACGATCAAGCACCGGGGTGGCATTAATTCCCTGCGGGCACAGCCACATGCCCGGTTCTTTGGGTACGGAGCCGGAATGGAATGTTCGGCTCCATACCACCTGGCCGCTGTCTGTATCCACGGCAAAAACGTGGTCAGAGCTTCCAGCCACAAAAGCCAAATTCTTGATGCCTTCAGGGGTCGTGACTCCAGCAGCAATCAAGGGAGCTGTCAAGGCGGTCAGCGAGAGCGGTTGGTTGGGAAGCCTGGCCTTCCAAAGCAGCTTGAGGTTGCCCACATTGCCGGTATTCAGCGTATCCTCGTCCATTGCCCAGCCTGAACGCTGAGGGTCATGGCCAAAAGTTGGCCAGTCAGCAGCGCGCCCTGGAATTGGAAGTAGTCCTAGTATGAACAGCCACAGTATGTGTTTGAGAAAGTCGAATCGCTTCATTCAGAACTCCAGTTTAGAATTTGGATTGCTGGCTGGCCACCGAGTGATCTCGGAGTGGAAAGTTATTTCCACCATTTAGTTACTTTTTCTCCACAACCAAAGATGATAATTGAGTATTTGGTAACATTTTTCATCATTTACAAGTATTTACGGCCTTGCCTTTGGCATCGCACTTGCTCTAACATCCAACGCCGGTGAGAGTTTAACAAAACCTGGGCTCGAATTGAACGGAGAAAACCAAATGAAAAGATGGATAACACTGTTGATGCTGGCCGGAATGGTTGGATTCGGGGGGATCAAGAACCTTCGGGCAGGCACAGTTCAAATTACCTTTACTGGTGTGAACGGTCAGAAGGGCGATAACAACAATATTGATGTGGGTCCATATTATGCCACGGTCAATGGCGTTAAAAACGTCACCGTGGTGTGCGACGACTTCTTTCACGAGGTCAGTTTTGGAGAGACTTGGACTGCCAACGTTTCCACATTTGATTCCTTGACAAACGTTGAGTTTCAACAGGCAACTCCCCAACAGACTCTTCAGCTCTATGATGAGGTTGCCTGGCTCTACACCCAGCTTCTTAGCTCAGCTCCCTCAGGCTACAACGATATTAACTTTGCGCTCTGGGCGGTTTTTGCCCCCGGACGCGCGGAAGGAAATGCTGACTGGACCACAGGCGCCGCCAACTGGCTGACCATGGCCCAAAACCAAACGTATACTCCCGGCGAGTTTTCACACGTCGTGATCTATACGCCAACCACACTGAACGCACAATCTCCTCAGGAATTCATCGCATCGACTCCCGAACCAACAACCCTTCTCTTGCTGGGCACAGGATTGCTGGGAGGCGTCATCCGTAAGCGTAAAATCAACTAACAAGCACACAGTCCATGGGATGCTCCAAGGGCCGGGGGTAAACTCCGGCCCGCTTTTTTCTTTCTCCTCGCCTCCTTCAATCCCTTTGCCCCCACAACCTGGCCAATCTCTGCTATGTTAGGCTCGTATCGGGTATTGATTGCGCATGACTCGCCTGCAAAGCCTTCGGCAAGGTTCGCGCGAGCAGCATTGGGGACCGCGCCATAATGCTCTTCGACCCGGGTTTTCATACTCACCCGGGCGGGACTGCGCGGCACTCCTTCCGGCCGTAACCCGATCGCCGCATCCAAAGTTGCGTAGATGCGACCTGCCGCTCAAGGAAAAGCGTGATTCGGACTTTTGGTGTCTTCTTCATCGCGTTCGGACTATTTGCTGCGGTGCGCCACGAGGTCAGTTGGACCATTGGGCAGCGTACCGAGCAGATTGAGGGCGTGAGCGTGCTGGTAAAAACCAAGCGCGTGCTGCCGCTGCCGCCTCTACTGGCTGGAGTGGCCATCGGCAGCGGCCTGTTGCTGCTGGTAATCGGAGGCAAACCGCCCAATACCGTGCACCGCAAATAAGCAGGGCGATCAATTGCCAACAAGCCTGCTCGTGCTGCCTTCATCACCCGCTCCCAGTGCGAGGGTGCTGCTTACCGCCGGGTTAGAATGCAGCGCGTATGGTACTCCACCTTACCCATGAAGACCTTCCGACGCCAATTTATCCAAAACCTTTGCGGAGCTGGCGTGGCGATGGCAGCAAGGCGGCTGGGTTTTGCGCAGGGCATCGCTTCGCGTGGCGTTAAGCCTGCGCCCCGGCCGCGTTTCAGTGGCAAGCCATTCCCCGTAACACTGGTGGATGTGACCCGCCAGGCCGGATTGGATCCGTTGATTGTTTACGGTGAGCCGTACGTCAAGAAGTACATCGTTGAAGCCAATGGCCCGGGCATCGCGTTTTTTGATTACGACCACGACGGCTGGCTGGATATATTCATTGTCAATGGCACCCGGCGCGAAGGCTTCCCGGCCGGCAGCGCGCCCTCCAATCATCTTTACCACAACAACCGCGATGGCACATTTACCGACGTCACCGCCAGGGCTGGCCTGGAGCGCACTGGCTGGGGCTATGGCGTGTGCGTGGGCGACTATAACAACGATGGCTTTGACGATCTGTTTATCTCTTATTACGGCCAGAACGTACTCTATCGCAACAATGGCGACGGCACGTTCACCGATGTAACGCGGCAGGCCGGGCTGCTGCAGCCCGAACCGCGCTTTTCCACCGGCTGCACGTTTGTGGATTACGATCGCGACGGCCGCCTAGACCTGCTGGTTTCGCGCTACGTGGTCATTGACATTCGCAGCGCTCCGGGTGGTCCCAGCCGCTACTGCACCTATCGCGGCATCGCCGTGAACTGCGGCCCCATGGGATTGAAACAGGAAAGCTGCTCGCTGTATCACAACAATGGCGATGGCACATTCACCGAGGTTACGGCCAAGGCAGGCGTGGCTGCCGCCGGCATGCGCTACGGCCTTACCGCCGTCGCTTTTGACTACAACCGCGATGGATGGCCCGATCTGTTCGTGGCCTGCGATTCCAGCCCCAATCTGGTGTTTCGCAACAATCACAATGGAACTTTTTCCGAGGTGGGCATGGAATCGGGCGCTGCGGTGAATGGCGACGGCCAGGAGCAGGCCAACATGGGCGTCGCCGTGGGGGATTATGACAACGACGGCTTCACCGACCTATACTGCACCCACTTCAGCGACGACACTGCCATTCTTTATCATAACGAGAAGGGAGAATTTTTTGATGACCTTACCACGGAATCCGGTCTTGCCGTCAACACGCGCTACGTGGGCTGGGGAACCGGTTTTGTCGACCTGGATAACGACGGCTGGCTTGACTTGTTTCAGGTAAACGGCACGGTTTATCCCGAGGTTGAAAAGATAATGCCGGATTACACCTTCAAGGCGCAGCGTGTGGTTTACCGCAACCTGGGCAACGGCAGCTTCGAGGAGGTTTCAGACCTTTGCGGACCCGCTGTTTTGGAAAGGCACTCCAGCCGCGGCTGCGCATTCGGCGATTTTGATAACGACGGCAACGTTGACATTCTCATCTTCAATATGAGTGAGCCACCAACTTTGCTGCGCAACGTAAACCGCAGCGGCAACCATTGGGCATCGGTCAAAGCCATCGGAACAAAGTCCAATCGTACCGCCATCGGCGCCCAAATTGCCGTAACCGCCTCCGGCCGTCGCCAGGTGCGCGAAGTGATTAGCGCGTCAAGCTATATTTCGCAATGCGACCTGCGTCAGCACTTCGGATTGGGCCTGGCAACCCGCATTGAACAGCTCCAGGTGCAGTGGCCCAGCGGGCAGGTTGATACCACCAAGAGTCTGCCTGTTGACCGCTTTTTCACCGTTGAGGAGGGCCGAGGTGTAGTGCAAAGCAACTCTGCCGCCCGCCCCCTGCCTAAGCCATAACTTCCAGGCCTGTCGGCGTAGGCAACAGCACAAGGGAAGTGGCTGTTGCCAAGGCAGGAAGTGAGGGTGATGGCGCGGGCACCGGGAAACCACCCACACGAGCCGCGGGTAAACCTGCCGCTCTGCCGGCGGAGGCCGGTCAATGCGGGAAGGCATGTTGCGTGCCATCCCGCAGAATGTTCCTTACCATTTGCTCGAACTGGCCGCGCGATGGCCCGGCGTACCCGTTGTTCTCTCGATATGTGGCGGGCAAGAAACTGAAAGTTCCCCTGCTCAACCAGTCGGCCGGCTTGGGGATATGTACCCAGTTAAAAGTCCTGGAGACCTTGACAGCCGCCAGAACGTGATTGGCGGGAATTGCCCCAGTGGCCATTTCACCGGCATAGAGGACAGCTCGGGCGCCGCCCGCGCCGGCCAGGGCGTTAACAGACTGCTGTCCGGCCGTGTTGTATCCGTGCTCCATATAAAGCGCATAAACCCAGCAGGTTTCGGCACTGGCCATCTGGAAAGCATTAGGCCCCCAGGACGAAGGAAGCGGAAAATTGGCGGCGACATAAGGATTGGGGCTGACCGCAACAGCCGTTGCCGGATCAATATCCTGTTGTGCATCACGATATTGAATGGCTCCTGCCTGATGGGCCGCAAAACCATTGGCAAAGATAATGTCAGGGCTGCGGCCGTCACCACGAAACACCATGCGGCCAATGGCAACCTCAACTCCCGGGTAGGGGCTTGGCGTGCTCCATACACTTGCCAGATGGTTAATCGCGGTCTGGTATTTGGACAGGCGCGCATCGAGGGGATTGCCGCAATGTTGCCTGGCCTGAAATGAAGTCATCGGCAGAGGGTTGGCGCTGGTATTCCGCAAATAGATGAATAACCCCTCCAGACTGCTCCTTCGCTCGGTGAAGGAGGGATTGATGCGTTTCACCTCTGCCAGAAAGCCATCAATGTGGTGCTGGGCCATCATTGCCGTAGCCACAAGAAAACCTCCCTTTTTGGAATGCCGGCTATCTTATCAGAAGCGGTTGTCAAATTGGAGCCAAGCAGAGAGGCGCGGATTGAGGGGTCGACGCCGCAAGCCGCTGCGTGCTACCATCGGAAAGCGGACGCAACGCCGCTTGATGGGCAGACTCTGTTGCGCCGTTTATGCGTCAGACTTCGGGCTCTGTGCGACGGATGTTCGCGAACCCCGCCAGGTCCGGAAGGAAGCAACGGTACCGAACCTCTCCGTGTGCCGCGGATTCACCCGAAGTCTGGCTCCATTAGCCGGGCGCTGATGGCAGCGGCTGGTGATTCTCAACTGGCCGCCATCGGCCAGGGCGAAACAAATCCTCCATGTCCTACCAGGTGATTGCCCGCAAGTACCGCCCACAGATTTTTGACGATGTCGCCGGCCAGCCGCTGGTGATTGGCACCCTGAAGAACGCGATCCTGAACGACCGAGTGGCGCACGCCTACATTTTTTCCGGCGGACGCGGCGTGGGCAAGACGTCAACCGCGCGCCTGCTGGCCAAGGCGTTGAACTGCATTCAAGGCCCCACGCTAACGCCCTGCGGCCAGTGTGATTCCTGCCGCGAAATTACCGCCGGCAATTCTGTGGACGTGCTGGAAATTGACGCCGCTTCAAACCGCGGCATCGATGAAATCCGCGAGTTGCGCGAGAGCGTGCGCTACCTGCCCGCCCGCGACCGCTACAAGGTGTTCATCATCGACGAAGTTCACATGCTGACCACCGAGGCCTTTAACGCCCTGTTGAAGACCCTGGAGGAACCGCCGCCGCGCTCGCTGTTTATTCTGGCCACCACGGAAGCGCACAAGCTGCCCGCCACCATTCAATCGCGCTGCCAGCACTTTGCTTTCCGCCTGCTGGACTACAGCCAGATTTACAAACGGCTGGAGGATGTGTGCCGCCGCGAAAACATCCAGGCGGAGCCCGGGGCGCTGAGCGCGCTGGCCCGCGCTGCGGAGGGCAGCCTGCGCGACGCTCTTTCGCTGCTGGATGAAATGATTGCCGCCTGCGGCAGCCAGGTGGATGAAGCGCGCGTCAGGCAGCAACTGGGCGTGGTGCCTTCCAGCCTGCTGGTGGCGCTGGTGGAATCCATTCGTCAGGGCGATTCGCGCGCCGTGCTGGAAAGCGTTCATCAACTCTGCTCCGAGGGTTACGAGCTGGCGCATTTTTGCGGAGAATTCACGCAATTCATCCGCGATTTGATGGTGGCGCGCAGTTGCGGAACCTCCAGCCCGCTGCTGCAGGCGCCAGACGATGAAAAATCTGAGCTGGCCAGGCTGGCGCAGTTGTTCAGCGAGGAAGATCTGGCGCGATTCTTTCAGGTGCTGCTGCGCCTGCAAGGCGAAATGCGCTACTCGCTGCAACCGCGCTTTCATCTGGAACTGGGCCTGATAAAGCTGGTGCACGCGCGCAAGCTGGTGGCGATTGAGAGCCTGATCAGCCGAATGGAGACCACGGGAGCGCCCGCGGCACGTCCGGCGGGCAGCGGAGCGCCACCGGCCAGTCGCCCGCCTGGCGGAGGACCTGCACCGTCGTCGCAAGGGTCACGCTTTGGAGGGCCTGTAAGAGCCAGCGCGCAAGGCGTTTCGCCTGCAAATATCTCTTCCGCCGCTTCGCTGCGGTCAGGCGCCCTCGCTGCGCCAGTTGCCCCGGATTCCTTATCTCCCCGGCCTTTGTCGGGCTTTGCCCGCGCTGCGAGTCCGGCCGAAACAACCGGCGTTCGGAACTCGGCCAACGGCGCCGCAACTTTCACCCAGACGTCTTCTGAACCTGTGACCACCCCCCTTGACGCCGCAGCTGCCGCTCCGGCCGTGCACTCAGATTCCACTGAGATTACACGCTTGCAGGATGCGACGTCCGCAAGAACTGAAGCTGCGGATCCTGCCTTGGCGCCATCGACCGTACAGCGGGAGCAGGAGCAACCTTCAGGAATGCCGGAAGATGCGCGGCTCGGCGCGATTCGCGCTCTGCTCTCCGAGCAGTCCAAATTCCTGGCAAGCTGCCTGAATCCATTGGTGGGATGGCGCTGCGAAAATGGTGATGTTCACTTTATTTATGGCAAGGATGGCGTATGGGCTGTGGAGCTTCTGAAGGCCCGCGAACAGCAGGAAAAGCTGCGCCAGGCATGCGAGAGGGCGCTGGGGCGGCCCGTAAAGATTTATGTTACACTCAGCGTGGAGGAAGGGAACGGGCGCGCGCCAAGTCGATTAAGCGCGGAGGAGCGAGCGCAGCAGAACCCGACCGTTGAGAACTTTCGCAGGATTTTTGACTGTGCCGTAATACAGGTTGAAGACCTTAGCGGGGAGTAACCTCATGCAAAATCTGCAACAAATGCAGCAGATCATGAAGCAAGTGCAACAGATGCAGGAGCAGATCCAGAAGCAACTGGATTCCCTGGTAGTTGAAACTTCCGCGGGCGGCGGCATGGTGACGGTCAAGATGAATGGACAGAAGCACTTGGTTGGCGTGCAGATCGATACCGAGGTTTTTGCCTCCAAAGACGTTGAAATGCTTCAGGATTTGGTGCTGGCCGCAGTGAATGAGGCGACGCGGCGGGTGGATGAGCAGTTGGCAAGCAAGGTGGGCTCCCTGACCGGGGGGTTGAATCTTCCTGGACTCACGTAGCCTGCGGCAGGCCTGATGCACCTCGCTTGGAAGACAGTTGCAAGGGCCGGACGTGGCGGAAAGGCAAGCGCAGAGCATCACCGGGTGTGCCGTCCCGGTTTCCGCGTCAAACCACTTACCCGATGACTTCTGCCCCGGGCGGCAAGGCCGGATCCTTGGTGCGTTGCAGTGTGCGAGGAGCCTGAGCCATTTGCCAGCCATGTTCCTTGTTGCGTCTCATGCCCTCCAGTTAATCCCGTGCACTTTCGAAGGATAATGAATGAAAGATTTTGCCGCCCCGCTGGCGCGCCTGATCGATGAACTGAAGCGGCTGCCCGGAATCGGCCAGAAATCTGCGCAGCGCATCGCTTTTCACCTGGAACGCGGCCCGCGTGAGACGGCTGAACACCTTGCCGCCGCTATCCTCGAAGTTAAGGATAAGATCCGCCTCTGCAGCGTTTGCCAGAACCTGACGGAACAGGATCCGTGCGAGTATTGCAGCGACCCCACCCGGAACCGTTCCGTGATCTGCGTGGTTGAAACCCCATATAACGTAATTGGAATTGAGAAGACACGTGAGTTCAACGGCATGTATCATGTGCTGCACGGGGCGCTTTCGCCCTTGCAGGGCATTGGTCCTGAACAGTTAAAGCTGAAGAGCCTGATTGATCGGCTGAAGACCGGGGAGGTCAAGGAGATTATTGCCGCCACCAACCCCAATACGGAAGGCGAAGCCACGGCCATTTACCTGGCGAGACTCATCAAGCCCCTGGGCGTACGGGTAACGCGCATTGCCATGGGCATTCCCGTCGGTTCGGAGCTGGAATATGCGGATGAAGTGACCATGCTGAAGGCCATGGAGGGGCGGCGGGAAATCTAGCTGCCGGCGGGCACGCTTTTTACAAAATTTCGTTTTGCTTTAAAGGGCGCAGGAAGAGCGTACGGTGCTGCGTCTTGAGAAAAGCTCATCTTAATCTGGAGGATTCTCATGCCTTTTAACCCCAAACATTGGAGCCACGAAATTACCAACGGGCCGCAGCGGGCTGGCGCCCGGGCCATGCTGAAGGCCATCGGCTTTACCGACGAGGACCTTGCCAAACCCATAGTGGGTATCGCCAACACGTGGATTGAGACCATGCCTTGCAATTACCACCTGCGGGAGTTGGCGGCAAAGATGAAGGAGGGTATTCGCGCCGCGGGCGGCACGCCTATGGAGTTCAATACTATTTCGATTTCCGACGGAGTCACCATGGGGACCGAAGGCATGAAGGCTTCGTTGATCAGCCGCGAAGTAATTGCGGATTCCATGGAACTGGTGGGGCGCGGGCATATGTTTGACGCCGTGGTAACCCTGGTGGGCTGTGACAAGACGATTCCAGCCGGCGCCATGGCGTTGCTGCGGCTGAATGTGCCGGGCGTGCTGCTGTACGGCGGCTCGATTGCCACTGGCAACTTTCAGGGTCACGAAGTGACGGTGGGTGACGTGTATGAGGCCATTGGCGCGCACGCCGCGGGCAAAATGACCGACGCCGAACTGCGCCAGCTTGAGAATGTGGCCTGCCCCGGCGCGGGCGCCTGCGGCGGCCAGTTTACGGCTAACACCATGTCAACGGTGATGGAGTTTATTGGCCTTTCACCGATGGGCTTTAACAGCGTTCCGGCCACCGTGCCCGCCAAACTGGAGGTGGCTTACAAGACCGGAGAGCTGGTGATGGATGTGCTGAAGCGCAACCTTCGCCCGCGTGATATTCTGACCCGCAAAGCTTTTGAAAACGCCATTGCCAGCGTTGCGGCCACGGGCGGCTCAACCAACTCCGTGCTGCATCTGCTGGCCATGGCGCGCGAAGCCGGCGTGCCGCTGACCATTGATGACTTTGATTCGATCAGCCGCCAAACGCCGCTGATTGCGGATTTAAAGCCCGGCGGGCGCTACATGGCCGTGCACGTTCACCAGGCGGGCGGCATTCAACTTATCGCCAAGAAGCTGATTGAAGGAGGCTATCTGCACAAGGACGCCGTTACGGTTACCGGCCGGACCCTTGGCGAAGAGGCCGGCAAAGCGGTGGAAACGCCCGGTCAGGACGTGGTGAAATCCACCAAAGAGCCGCTGAAGGCTTCGGGCGGGCTGGTGATTCTGAAGGGCAACCTGGCGCCTGATGGCGCTGTAGTGAAAATTGCCGGGCACGAGCGGCTTTACCATCGCGGTCCGGCGCGAGTGTTCAACCGTGAAGAGGACGCCATGAAGGCCGTCACCGGCAAGAGTATTAAGCCGGGTGACGTGGTGGTGATCCGCTACGAGGGCCCGCGCGGCGGTCCCGGCATGCGCGAAATGCTGGGGGTGACGGGAGCGATTGTGGGCGAAGGGCTGGGTGAAACCGTTGCCCTGCTGACCGATGGCCGGTTCAGCGGCGCAACCCGTGGCTTGATGGTGGGGCACGTCGCTCCCGAAGCCGTTGTGGGCGGCCCCATTGCCGCGCTGGAAGAGGGCGACATGGTGGTGTTTGATATTGATAAGCGCAAGCTGGACGTGGAAGTCACCGCCGACACCCTGAAGCAGCGGCTGGCCCGGTGGAAGTCGCCGGCGCCGCATTATTCAACCGGAGTCTTTGCCAAGTACGCGGCCTCGGTTTCTTCAGCCTCTGAGGGCGCCATTACCCAGGCCAAGTTTTAGCTTAAGGTGGGCGATTGAATCCGTACTACAGAACCCGGGCCAATGCCAACGATTGGCCCCTGGTTTTGTTACCATCAATTGTGCCGGGGCAGGTGCTTCAAGCGGGCGCGAATCTTAGCCGCTTCGGGTGAATTGGGCGCGAGGCGCAGGTAGATTTCGTACTCCTGCCTGGCAGCGGCAAGCTGGCCTGCTGCGTCCAGCGCCATCGCCAGGCTCTGGTGCACTTCCGGCGCGTCGGGATTCAAGCGCGCGCACTGCTCCAATTCGCTGAGGCCGGATTGTGAATCGCTGCCCGCCAGCAATACATTGGCCAACCCCTGGCAGGCCGTGGCATCGTGCGGGTTAAGCCTCAGGTAGTCGCGGTAGGCGGTGCTGGAGGCTGTTAAGTCCCCCTGCCGGGCCAGCGCCTCTGCCAGTCCTAACCGCGCTGCGAGCAGGTCAGGATTGTTGCGCAGCGCTGTCAGAAACTCCCTGGCGGCGTCGGCCGCCTGGCCCTGCTGCAGCAATGCTGAGCCCAGCGCCAGATGGGCGCGCGCCAGGTTGGGTGTTTGCTGCAGAGCGCTACGCGCCTGGTCCGCCGCGCCTTTGGCGTCGCCGGATTTCAGCAGCGCCTCGGCAAGCCCGGTTTCAGCATCTGGCCATTTCGGGCGGCTTTTCAGGGCTGCGTCGTAAATCTGGATCGCCCCTTTCACATCGCCTTGCTGCACCAGTATCTGGGCCAGGTTCAGTTCTGATTGCGGATCGGCTGGCGCCAGCAGCATGCTCTTGCGGTAAGCCGCGGTGGCTTCCTTCAGTTGCCCCTGCTGGGCCAAAGCGTCTCCCAGTTTCCATTCATACTCGGCGCTGGAGGGCGCCAGTTGCACGGCGCGGCGCATCTCCGTTACGCCTTCCTGCCCGGCTCCGGATTTTAACAGCGCGTCGGCCAGGCCGGCGTGCAAAGCAGCGTCGGAGGGGCGCAGTTTCAGCGCGTCGCGGTAAGTGGGGATGGCCTGGGTGTAATCGTGCAGGCTGGCGTCAAGATCGGCCAATTCGGCCATGGCGGCGGCAAATCCAGGACGCAAGCGGACCGCTTTTTCCAGTTCGGCGCGCGCATCCTGTTCGCGGTTCAGCGCTATCAGAACGTCGGCCAGGCGTTGATGGACTTCCGCGTTGTCCGGTTCCAGAGCCAGGGCGGCGTGGTATTCCTCAACGGCTTCCTTGGCCCTTCCGGCAGCGGCCAGGGCGTTGGCCATGTTCAAGTGAGCAGCAGGATCATTGGGCCGCCGCCGCTCGGAGGCGCGAAAATCCTGGATAAAGGCTTCCATGTCTTCGGCGGCGTGCAGGGCTTCGCGCAGATTGCGCTCGTAGGCTTCATCGCTGGGCTGAAGGTGAAGCGCCGCCCGCATTTCCGCAATGGCGGCGTTTACGTCGCCGGTTTCGCGCAGCACCAGTCCAAGCTGCTCGTGCAAGTCGGCTTCATTCGGCGCCAGGCGCAGGGCCTCGCGGTATTCGGCAATGGCGGCGGCGTGGTCGCCCGTGGAAAGATAGGCCACGGCCAAATGCTGGTGGCCTGAGGGATCCTGCGGAGCCAGCATAACCACCTTTTCGAGTTGCTGAATCGCGCCGCCGTAGTCCCCGGCCGCCCGCAGCGCGCGTGCCAGCGCCATCAGGTACTGAGGGTTTTTGGGTTCAAGCGCCACCACGCGGCGGTATTCCTGAATGGCGTGCAGGGTGTCACCGTAATTCTCCAGAGCGTTGGCCAGTTCAAAGTGCAGGGTGGCGCGATTAGGGCGCAGTTGAATGGCGGCGCGGTATTCCGCGAAGGCCGGCTTCTCCTTGCCGGCCTGGATGAGCGCGGCGGCCAGGCCAACGTGGTAGTCCGGCTGGGCGGGAGCCAGCTTGAGCGCGGCGTTCCACTGCTGGATGGCCCCCGCCGAATCGCCGGCCTGGTAAAGCGCCGTAGCGTATTGCGCGCAAATCGTCGCATTGTTCGGCCGCAATTGCAGTGCGCGCTGGAACTCGGCCTTGGCCTGATCCACCTTGCGCTCTTCAGCCAGGGCTTCGCCCAGCCGCATGTGGGCATCCGCGCTGGAAGGGTGTAGTCGTACCGCCGTCGTAAAAGCCGCCACCGCGCCTGGCGTCTGGCCCAGGGATTCGTAAAGAATCCCCAGATTGGTGTGAGCGCCGGGGAAGTCCGGCTTCAGGCGAATCGTGGTTTGCAGCTCCTGAATAGCCAGGGCGGGCTGCTCCAACCCCATGTAGGCGTTCGCCATATTAAAGTGGGCGACCGGGTTTGAGGGGTCAAGCGCCAGAGCCTGCTTATAAACTTCAAGCGCCTTCTCCCACTGCCCGGAGTGGCCCAGCGCATTGCCCTTGGCCATCAGCTTGGCTACTGTACCCGTGGCGGGCCGCTGGTCCGCATTCTTAACTTCCCGGGCGGTCAATGGCGTGGGATGGGCGCACGCAAAACGCGGCGCCAGCGGCATGGCCAGCGCGGCCAGAGTTGCCGCAGCCAGGCGCACCGCATTGGTGCGAGAATCGAATTGTAAACAGCCCCGCATGCTTCTCCTGGGACTAGCATACAACGTTCTGGTGCGAAGGGCATGGGCATAGCGTGGCAAAGACGGGGATGACTATCGCAGGGAAAAATACTTTGAGCGAGTTCAGGACTAACGCGAGGAACTGGCCGGTTTTTGCAGCACTCACACTCTCCGCCTTCTGCTGGGGCAGCAGTTTCGCGGTAGTGCGCGTATGCCTGCGCCAGTTGACCCCGCTTCAGGTGCTGGCGTGGCAATCCCTGATTGCCGCGGTGATGCAGGCCGTTTTCAGCCTGCTGCGCGGTGGGTGGAGCGGCCTGGCGCTGCCTCGCGGCGTGCTTTTGCCCATGATCCTGCTGGGCCTGGCCGGACAATGCGTTTTGAATGGCTTGTGTTTTCTGGGCCTGGCTTATACCACGGCCACCAATGCGGCGCTGATCTTCGGTTTTTCACCGGTGATGATTGCCCTGTTTGCGGCACTGTTTTTGGGTGAAAGGTTTGGAGTGGAAAAGCGCCTGGCGGCGGCCGTGGGATTTGCTGGCGTGGCCCTGGTGGTTACCGGAGGCAGGTTGAACGCACTGCATTGGGGCGGAATGACCACCGGCAACGTGGTCGAGCTGGGGGCGGCCTCTTACTGGGCGGCCTATTCGGTGTTAACGCGGGTTTATTCACAACGCGTCAGCCCCGCGGTTTACACCACCTATTTGCTGACGCTGGGCGCGGTTGTGCCCTGGGTCCTGGTGTCCGCTTTTGCTCCAGTCGCTTCACACAGCATTCCGCACGGGGTGGCGCTGGCCGGAGTCATCTATTTGGCTTTCTCCTCAACCTTTCTGGCCATGAATTTATGGAACTGGGGCCTGTCGCGCATTGAGGCCAGCCGCGTTGGCGTGTTCTCTTACCTGGAGCCGGTTTTTGCGGCATCGATCGGCATTTTGTTTCTGGGTGAGCGCCCGGGTGTGCCCGGTCTGATTGGAGCCGTTCTGGTTTTAGGCAGCATTGGCCTTTCATCGGCAAGGCTGGGGCGGTCCGCCGCAGCAAGGAGCTGCGCCAGCAATCAAAGGCCGCCCGGGCAGGATGCCAAGGCGGCCATTGAAGAGTAACCGGCCGGAGGTTGTTCCGGACGCGATGCCGCTACTGGCAGGACGGGAACTTGAAGGAGGCCAGCCGGGTGTTCCAGTTGAAGCTGCCCGTGGACTTCAAGTATTCCTGCGCGTACCAGAAGGTGCAATCGTCGGAAGGATCAATAGCCATGCTGCTGTAATCCCCCCAACGGCTAAGACCGCCGGTTTGTGAACCGGTGCCTCGGATAATGATCGCAACGGATTCCATGGTGCCTTTCTTATCCGTCGGCACGCGGCCAGTGTAGGCAATGCTGGGGTGCGACGTGGAACTGGAGAAGCTGAAGCCCACCGCAATATCTCCCAGCTTATCCTGTGCAATGCTACCCATCCAGAAAGCGTAGGATTTGTTTCCATACGTACCCTGCTGGTAGAGCTGAGGAGTCTTGGCGTTCGGGTAGCGAATCTCGTACCAACGGACGGCGGAAACCGTGGCTGCTCCCTTTACCGAGTGGGTGGCCAGCAATGATTCGTAGGTGCCCAGGTTGCGGTAAGCCAGGCGGTGCATCAGGCGGTCGCCCAGGGAATCAAGCTGCTGCGACGTGCCCCCCTGCGGAATGCAGGTGCCGGTAGCCGCGCAGGCCTGGGTGTACGAAGCAGTTGTGATGGTGGTTGGGCCGGTGAAAGTGGATTTGGAGGGAGTGGTAAAGTCCACGTGGAACTTGTAAAGGTTCATTGTAGTGGCCGTGTTCAACTCCAGAAAGAAGTCCGGCTCGCCGGTGGGTGGCAGCGTGGCGCCATCCAGGTCCGACGGTAAAAAGCTGAAGTCGGCAGTGGAGCGCTGAAAGCAGATCGATGTGGCCGGCGACCCTGCCAGCATCGAGGTGCGGTCATAGGCGCAAACTTCAGCCCCGATGAAGGCAGCGGCATTCTGGAAAATGTTGTAAGAGGCGTAGTACGCGTCGGGCCACACGGAAAGCTTGGGATAGTCGTTCAGGTTCTTGCCGAAGGAGTAGGAGTAGCGGTTGAAGCTGCCCGTGGCATCGGAGCTGGTGGAAACCGCAATGCACTCCACGAACGAAGTGAATGAGGTATTGAAGGCCACGGAGCTTACCAGCCAGCGCCCGGCAATCTGGTCGTAAAGCACCACCGGGTCGCTCAGCGATCCGGTTTGGCAAAGGCCGCTAAAGCCGGACCAGATGGAGCTGATTTCAACCGGCCCAAAAACTGAGCCGCCGGTCGTCTTATCAAAAACCTGGTAGGAGGTGTTAACGGTTTCAACCACCTGGGTGACGCCTACGGCGGCATTGGTATCGGGTGGCGCAACGCCGTCGCGATCCGTAATACCGTCAAAGTTCAATCCGCTCGTCGTGCCCACATTCGGCAGCACGGAGGTCTGGTAAGCCGAGTCCGGCCCGCCCGCAACCTGCCCAAATCCGGCGCGGCGCTGCACGGGCAGCACCAGGCGCTGCTTTACCGGCGCAACGGCAGTCTTGGCCATCTCGCGCAAGGGCGCGGAGGTGTCGTTCTTCTGCTCCAGAATCACTTCGGGGTTCCTCTGCACATTCTCTCCCGCCATGGAGGTGGTTGAAGACGCCACCAGGCATGCCAGAGAGGCAACAAATAAGACGTTTGCAAATCTTCTGGTCATTCGTTCTCCTTAAGTTTTTGAAATTCGGACTACCTAATGCCTGACCCAGCCAACACTGAAGGGTTGCGCCAAACCGCCGGAGTGAGGGCCCGGCGGGGGAATTGCAACTTCCCCGCCGGCTGCAATCGCGGCATGTTCCAGGCACAAAGACGCCATGGCCATTGGACATTTTGCGAAGGGTACACTAGCCGGAGGCTACTTTGCATAGCCCGTCGCCTGCCGGCCAACACGCATTAAGCCCCAATGGGCGATCCACCGTCAACTGCCGTTCCAGGCGCACAGTAGCAATGCTAGCGCCGTATTGCGCCGCCGCTATATAAGTCCACGTCCCTGAGCGCCCGGTTGACGGCGGCCAAGTTAACGATCATTCCGCCATGATTTGGAATGACTTGCTGCCTGTTAAACGAAAGATCGAGTTCAATGCTTCGCGAGCAATTGTACAGCCAAATTTTATGCATTTGCCGTGTGCAAACAGATGGTTTAACCATACACAAAGTTATGACAGCAACGCTACAAGATAATAATTTGGCCATTCTGGGCAAACGTTTACCCTTCGGCAACGCCCGGGGCGCTGTCTCCCTCTTGCGGGCGCACCGCGGCTTCCAGTAGGCTGCTGGCCCGCTTGGGGTTACAATAGCTGCCAGCCTGCACGTCTCGAACCCAGGCAAGACACAAGGCTATGATGAGATCCTCTTATTGGGGCCGATTCTTCCGGCAGCAGGCGCTCTACCTGAGCGTTGCCGCGATCATAGCTGCCATCTTCTGGGCGATCGGCCAGCACGTTAATCCTGCCACCATTGTGGTCTACGCGCTTAGCCTTGGAAATCTGGCAACCCCGCCGCTTAACCGCGTGCACTGCGCCTACCGCCAGCGCCCGTTCCCTCGCAACTGGATCATTTTCCTGGCCTCTCTCTTCCTCATCACTCCTCCGGTTTTCGTGGTCGCCAGCGTGATTGTGTGGCTCATCGCTCCTCCCACGCCGCAATCACTGCAGCATTTGATTTTGACCGGATGGCGATTCCCGTGCATGGTCATTGTGGTTTTCGGCTTCGTCTCATTCCTCTACATCGAAACCAGGGAGCGCCTGGAGCGCCGGAACGCGGAATTGCAGCGCTCGGTCGAGTTGGGCGCGCAGCGGCTGGAAATGCAGAATCAGGAACTGGAGCGCGCTCGCGAAATCCAGCAGGCGCTGCTTCCCAGGGACGTTCCTCAGCTTGCCGGGTTTGACGTTGCCACAGCCTGGCAACCCGCAAGCACCGTGGGCGGCGATTACTTTGACGTGCTTCGGCTGGGCGGCAACCGGCTGGCCGTGTGCATTGCGGATGTGGTGGGCAAGGGCGTTTCCGCCGCTTTGCTGATGGCCAATGTGCAGGCCACCGTCAGGGCGTTTGCCCGCGATTCCGAAAGCCCGGCGCGGGTTTGCAGCCAGGTCAACGGGGTGCTTTGTGAAAACATTGCCCGCGCTAAGTTTGTAACTTTTTTTTACGGTGTTCTGGATTCCGACCAGCGCACGCTGCAATACTGTAATGCGGGGCATCCTTACCCCATCATCGTTTCGCCGGATTCCGCGCGGCAGCTTGCGGAAAGCGGCGCGGTGCTCGGCGTTTTCCCGGATTGGAAATACGAAGACAGCACGATCCGGTTGCGGACCGGCGACAGGCTGCTGCTGTTTACCGACGGCATTACCGAAGCCTCCGCGGCTGACGGGCAGGAGTTCGGCGAAGGCAACCTTGCCGCCGTCGCAAAAAAACACAGCGCCAGTTCTGCCGGGGAGTTGAATAAACAACTGCTGGCGCATGTAACCGAATATTGCGGAGGCCTGTTCCAGGACGATGCCACGCTGATGGTAATCGCCGCCAATTAAGGCCGCCCTCGCCTGCCGGACCCTGCGACTGCATCGCACCTTTGGCGCCGGGGGGGCGCATCCATCGCGCTTTTTTGCGATGGGGGCGGTCAAGGAGCAAGGAGCTGAAGATCAGGGGGATTTGGTCGATGGCGCGCAAGGCCGCCACGCACCCTCATAAGGCTTATTTTGCTTTTGTTTTCACTATTAGCTCTCGATGCCGGCGTGAGGCCGCAATTTCGGGGTTTATTTCCTGCTGGGTCATTCAGTCGTTGCCCTCGCGCTTGGCTTTCGCTGCAAGAAGGGCGCCGCGGTTGATGCCAAGCTCCTTACCAACAACCTGTGGAATGACGCCCTGATATTTGTTTTTGACGGTGACGATGGCCATGGAAGTTAAAAAGTTTAACTAACCTCCGTTGCAGCCTTGCAGTTCCACGGCGTCTGTTCGGCGCATAAGCGCGCGCTCTGCCTCTTGCGCGGGCGGTTTTATGCCGCTATGCAGGGCTTTTCGCTTGACAGTATTATCTATATAGTAAATACTGTAAGTTGTGTTGAACTTGGCGCTCGTTTATCGTCGGTGGCCTCCGCTTGCGCTATGCGCTCTCGAATGCGCGCGGACTTGAATATGAAAGATTCAAGATTCAAAAGGCATAAAGGCGGCCCAAGGCTTCTCCTGGCCTCGATTTCGAGCTCCCGTCCATCGGAAGATCCCGTTTACGAACCCGTGCAGGCGAAACGGATTTTTTTACACAAAAACGAACCCAAGGTTATTGATAATAAACCACATCACAAAAAACGAACCCAATTTTAATGTGCGGGTTTGATTTAAATGGCTGAAAACGCGCGAGATGTACGAAAAAAACGAACCCAATGGTATTAAATTGCTTGTAATCAATAATGTACATGAATGGATGGGCAATGGAACAGCGGGTTCTGGGCTTATTTGGAGCATCTGACAGGCGACGTTGTGGCCTGTTTGTGTGCCGTCACGGCATCGGTCTGGCACTGGCGGGCATGTGGGGCGTGATGCGGGTTTTAACGTGGGTATGCTCAAAGGCGTTATTTCGGAGCGAAACGGTGAGGTCGCGGGCAAAGAAGCCGAGAACGCGGATGCGGAACTCCGTGCCGAAGCTGGCGGGGAACCAGACGCCATCCGGCTGGCGTGCGTAATCCACGTTAAAGCCGACACCCGGCAGGCTGACCAGCAGCGCTCGCACCACCAAGGGCAGCTTCTTGGAAAGGCGGGTAAATACATTCACCGGCTCGAAGTCCGTGGCATCGATCAACGCTTCGCCCGCCCAGGTGTATTCGGATTTGTCTTTAGGCCCGAAGGCCAGGTGATAAACGGGGCGGCCGTTCAGCGTTTCCGTGCCGATCAGATGGAACTGGTAGTCCTGTTGTTCCTTGCTGGTCAGGGGGAAAAGGTCGCGCGCCAGCCCGTCTTTGGATTTGTCATCGGCGAGGTCGTGCACAAAGTCGTGAACCAAATCGGTATCCACACCCTCGTGATCAATCTTTTTGTCGCTGTTGAAGTCCACGTAGTGGCCCTTGGACCAGTAGCGCCCGGCAATCAATTTCGGTTGCTTTTCGATCCCGCTGGGAGTTGGTACCACAAGGTAATCAACGCTTTCCTCGCACATCACCTTCTTGTTGGTTTTCCGCGAAACTACGTGGATGTGCTGCTTGTAGACGTATTGGCTGCGAAGGTTATCACTTCGATCCTGGTTGGCGGCTACGCGCGCCATGATCTGTTGCGCCGTCAGGGAAGCGGCTTGGGTATTGGCGCTGGCGCCGGTTTGCGCACCTGTGCTTATTGCGGCGCCGGCTGGCGCGGCCCATCCACCGCCAGAGGCCATCCACAGGGCCATGATGGTTGTCAGGAGCACCGTTCAACCCCTCTGTTTAAAGTACGCAGAACAGGGAGCGTTTGTTCAGGTGAAATCGAAGCCGGCGCGGGCGATGGACAATCTGCCGCTCAGGCGTGTAAAGGCAGTGGCCGCATGCGCAAGCGCACAGCAAGGGCAGCCGGAATCGGGCTTTATTTTCGCTCCGTGCTGGCGCACAATGCTGGGTCGATGCGCGATCGGCAACTTGAACCTAATTTACACGTGCCGGAGTAGTATGCCTATGATTACCCGCAATCTGCCGTTAAGGATGTTACTTATGTTACTGGCGATTTCTCCCTTCAATTTGCTGGCGTGGCAGGTGCCGGCGTCGCTGGATCGCACCCAGGCGCGCTCCATGGTGATCAGCCAGAAGGGCATTGTGGCCACGGAGCAGACGCTGGCCTCACAGGCGGGTGCGGCCATTCTGGCGCGCGGCGGCAGCGCGGCAGACGCCGCCATTGCCGCCAATGCGGTGATGGGCGTGATGGAGCCGATGATGAACGGCATGGGCGGCGACCTGTTCGCCATCGAGTGGGACGCCAAGACGGGCAAGCTGACCGGCCTGAACTCAAGCGGCTGGGCGCCCGCCAAATTGACCCTGGATTTTATCCGTTCCAAGGGCTACAAGACCATGCCCTCGCTGGGCATCCACTCAGTGACGGTGCCGGGCGCGGTGCGGGGATGGGAAGCGCTGCACCAGAAATTTGGCCGCCTGCCCTGGAGCGATCTGTTCCAGCCGGCCATCTACTACGCCGAGCACGGATTTCCGGTAACGGAGTTTGACGCGGCGTACTGGAAGGCTCTGGCGCCCAAACTGCAGCACGATGCGAACGCCCGGGCCGTCTACCTTCCCGGCGGCGCGCCTCCGCCACTGGGCCATTTATTCCGGAATCCCGAATACGCCCGCGCCTTGCGGTTGGTCGCCAGCCAGGGTCCGCCGGCGTTTTATGCTGGGCCCATCGGGCAGGCTATTTTGAAAACGTCTGAGCGATTAGGCGGCACGATGCAGGCGGCGGACCTGGCGGATTTTCGCCCGGAGTGGGTAACGCCGATTTCCACCACCTATCACGGCTGGAAGGTTTACGAACTGCCTCCCAACGGCCAGGGCATGGCGGCGCTGGAAATGTTGAACATCATGGAGCGCTACCCGCTGAGCGATTACGGATTTGCCAGCGCCGCCGCATTCCACGTGAAGATTGAAGCGCAAAAGCTGGCCTATTCCGACCTTTATCGTTACAACGCCGATCCGCGCCTTGCCAGCGTGCCGGTGGGTGGCATTATTTCGAAGTCGTATGCCGCGGAACGCGCGGCGACGATTGATCCGAGCCATGCCCATTGCCAGGTTCCTCCCGGACATCCCGGCATGAATCGGGGCGACACGACATACCTTACCGTGGTCGACAGGGATGGCAACATCGTTTCGCTGATTCAGAGCTTGTTTGAAGGATTCGGTTCCGGCATTGTTGTGGATGATTACGGTTTTGCGCTGCAGGATCGCGGCGCGCTGTTCGTGCTTGACCCGAACCATCCCAACGTTCTGGCGCCGCACAAGCGGCCGTTTCACACCATCATTCCGGGCTTCATGGAAAAAGGCAGCCTGCACGCCGGCTTTGGCATTATGGGCGGCGCCAACCAGGCGCAGGCGCACGCCCAGTTCGTATCCAACGTGGTGGACCATGGCATGAACATTCAGGCCGCGCTGGAGGCTCCGCGCTTTACCAAGATGACGGAGCAGGGATGCGACCTGATGATTGAGGACCGGGTTCCGCAGGAGGTGCGCGACGCCTTGACGCGGATGGGCCACGTGCTGAAATTGCGCGGCGCGTTTGCCACGCCCATGGGCGGAGGGCAAGTGGTGATGCACGATTCGGCAACGGGAATAAACTACGGCGCGTCTTCGCCGCGCAAGGACGGAGCGGCCGTGCCGGAACCGGAACCGTACTTCCCGGCCGCACAGCCCGAACGCCCTTAGGCCGGTCTGGTGCAAAGGCCTGCCCGGCGCGGCTGCTTATTGCATGTTGAACGCCAGGTAGGAGAGCTTGCCTTGGCGTTCAATCAACAGCGCCACGGGCGCATCCTTCTTTAACTGCGCCGCGGCAGCGCGCAAGGCTTCGACGCTCAGCACAAAGTTGCCGTTGATTTCGTGGATGACGTCTCCCGCCTCAAGGCCGGTAACGGCGCCGGCAAGGGTGGCCAATCGCGCCGCCACCAGCACACCGGAGGGGCGGCGAAGTTTGCCGGCGATATCTTTGGTGCTTTGATTTACGGTAACGCCGAGAATGCCCAGTTGGGAGATGCGATTCTTGGCGGGGCTTGCTAAATCCGCCAGGCGGTCGATGGCATGGGGCGAGTCAACGGGCTTGATCTTGAAATTCATCACCTCTTCGCCACGCAGTACTTGTATGCTGAGCGTCTCGGTGCTTCCGTGTTCAAACGTTACCGCCATCAATGCGGCCACATTGTCCAGTTGGATGTTATCCACTGACAGCAGAATGTCGTTGATCTTCAGCCCCGCCGCCTCAGCCGGACCGCCAGGAAGCACGTCGCTTACCAGCACGCCGGAGCGGCGAGGCAAGCGCAGCGCATCGGCCAGAGTGGAAGTTATTGTTTGCAGGCCCACGCCGATCACCGGGCGATGAACGTGGCCGTATTGCTTCAACTGCTCAAAAACCCACTTCACCATGATGCTTGGGATGGCGAAGCCGATTCCTTCACTGCCTCCGGCTTCGGAAACGATGAATGTATCGAGTCCTACAACCTGGCCCGAGGTATTTACCAGCGGTCCTCCGCTGTTGCCGGGGTTAATGGGAGCGTCGGTTTGTATATAAAGCATGGGGCTGTCGGGATCGGGCTGGCGCGCGATGGAACTTATAACGCCCATGCTCATTGAATTCTCCAGGCCCTGCGGACTGCCGAAGGCAAATACCACCTGCCCTTGTCGAAGCGAGGAATAGTCCGCAAACGGCAGGGCCGGCAGGCCGGTAGAATCCACCTTGAGCAGCGCCAGGTCAGCCGCTCTGAACATGCCAACCAGCGTTGCATCCTTGGGGGTGGCCAGGTTCTGCGCCAGCACCGTCTGAACCGTCTGGGCGCCCCGGGGCACGATGCTTACCTTGATTTCCTGGGCGGATTCCACCACGTGAGCGTTGGTAATGATGTAGCCGTTGGGATCAACAATAACGCCCGATCCCACGTTCTCCTGCTTTCCGATCACGGCGCTGGCGCGGTTGGTTTGCCTCTCAGGCCCGTAGCGCGTCACTTCAATTTTGACCACACTGGGCGATACGCGCTCCGCCAGTTCCTGCACGGCGTTGCTGAACTGGTCCACGAGTTTCAGGTTCCCGGTGCTTTCCTGCGCCACGCCCTGCGGCGCCGCAAAGAACAGCAGAACACAAACTTGCGCAGCCAGTCGATAGACTCCTGCCGGCCAATAATTCCTTCGTTGCATCGTCACCTTTTGATTCATGCGCCTGATCTGCTCGCGTCCACACCACTCCGTTGCTAAAGAGAATCCGGTTTGCACATGAATCCTCATATACCCGTTACGATGCCTTGGGCCGCCAGCGAGATGCACATGTCAAAGGCGGCCTTCCGCCGGTTGCCCGCCGCTCTCCCCCGTTTGCATGGCCTGAACCGTCTGTGCTGGCGCGTGTTCTTGCCATGTGCTCCCGGCCATTGCGGCGCTGAACGTTACTCTGGTAACTTTATGCCTTGACCGGTCCTGGATCACCCTTTCGGCCGGCGCGTCACCTTCGGATTGCAGCCGCCAGCACCACACAGCCCGTCAACAGGCGGAAAGGCTTTAATTGCTCACCGCGTTTTCACGTTCACTCCTCAGGCTTCATCACCGGCGTGATCACACATGCCTGACACAGGCAACGGCCACTGCTGAAGCAGCCAAAGGGCTGGGGTGTTTTCCCCAGCAACAACCCCGCGCCTATCTGCTGCATTTCGTCCGGGTGCCGCATCTGCGGTGTATAAGTGGCTGCTACCCAGGTCGCAGAAGCTGGTGGCTTGCGTGTTTTTGCGTCTTCCTGATTCCCGCGCCGTCGCCGTCGCAAATCCCGCAGGGGCAGTTGGTGGGAGCGGTGCGCGACGTAACGGGCGGCCGCATACCAGCCGTCTCCATCACGGTGCAGGCGCTGCATTCCACGCTGATCCGCTCAACAACCAGCAATGGTGCGGGTGAGTTTCTGGTTGCTCCTTTGCCTCCGGACTCCTACCGTGTTACCGCCTCCAAAGCAGGCTGGGCCACGGTGGTTTACGAAAGCGTTGTAGTCACGGTAGGCTCGTCTCCCAGCCTGAGCGTTGTCATGCAGCCGCAAGCCCAGCGTGAAACCGTGGTGGTGCAAAGCAGTTCCAATCCACTCAGCCTGCAGGCCACCAGCAGCATTATCCAAACCGTTGTAACCAGCCAGCAGATTGCCAGCCTGCCGCTGGCCTTTCGCAGCTTCGCCAATATTGCCTATACCGCGCCCATGACGGAACCGGTTGAGCCCTCCGATCCCACCAAGGCGCGCATCACCGCCGTTTCCTTTGCCGGCAGTTCGGGTCTTAACGTGGATCTTTCCGTGGATGGCGGCGACAACAACGATGATTACATCGGCGGCTTTCTGCAAAACTATTCACCCGAAGCCATGCAGGAATTTGTGGTGCGCACTTCGCAATTCGGCGCTGATACTTCGCGCACCAACGGCGGCTCCGTCATCATTGCCACGCGGCACGGCACCGATCAGTGGCACGGCGGTGGAGCTTTTTTCGAGCGCGCCGCGGTTCTGAATGCCCGCAACCCGCTGGATAATCCGCTGCCCAATCCCAAACAACCCTTCTCGCGCCAGGATGGCGTTGCCGACGTGGGCGGGCCGCTGGTGCGCGGCAAACTTTGGTTCTTTACGTCTTATGAAGGCGTGCGCGAAGACGCCAGCGTAGCCTACAGCAACCTGAGCCTTTCCCAGTTCCAGGCGCTGTCACAACTGGTGGCGCAGGGGCAGGTTCCGGGTGTTCCATCGCTCAGCGTTCCCTCCTCAGTCCCCGTGCCTTTTCGCGACCAGTTGTTTGACAGCCGGATTGACTGGTCGCAATCCAGCCGTTCGCAATGGTTCCTGCGCGGCGCTTTTGATTTGAACAACACAACCAACAGCCTGGTGCAGCAAGGCGCTTTGCCTTCCACCGGAGCCTTCACTCGCGCCCGTTATTACAGCCTGCTGGTCAGCAATCAGTTCAGCTTTGACCCAAGCTGGCTCGGCTCGCTTACGCTTGAAGCCAGCGGCTTTTCCAACCGCCAAACGGCCAACTCCCATCTGGGCATGGCGCTGGCTTTTCCGTTCAGCTCGACGCTGCTAACCACTTCGGGATTCGAAACGCTGGGCGACAATCAATTCATCACTCCGATTACCGCCTTCCCGATTCTGCGCAAGCAGCAGAAATACCAGTTCCGCTACGACGTTGCCCATCTGGATGCCGACCACGCGCTCAAAATCGGCGTCAATCTGATTCACGAGCCGGTGCTCAGCGGCGAGATGGCCTCCAGCCCGGAGCGCCTGGTGATCTTTCCACAGGATCCCGCCTACTACCTTTCCAGCGGCCAAAGCATTCTGCCCATCATTCAGAACACCCCCCTCACGGGCGGCGGCAACGGCGGTTTTGCGCAAAACATCCAGCGCCTGGGCCTCTATATTCAGGATTCCTGGCGCGTGCTTCCGGACTTCACCATCAACGACGGCCTGCGTTACGACACAACCTTCGGCCTGTTCCAGGCGGAGGGTCAATCGCAGGCCTTCAACCCGGCGGTTTTGACGGTTCAGGCGCTCGGGCTGCCGATTACTCAGGGTATCCCACATGACTACCGGCTGGCCTTTTCTCCGCGCCTCGGCATTGCCTATGCGCCCGGCAAGTCCGCCAATACGGTTATCCGGGCCGGCTTCGGCCTGTATTACGACGACCTTGCCCAAAACGGCTGGGTGCAGGCATTCCAGGCCGTCAATACGCCCTTTTCCGGTCTGCTGGCGCCTTCCGCGCCGGGCTACTACATTGATCCCAATTACCGCTCGCCCTACGATCTTGCCGCCACGGCAGCGCTGGAGCACAACTTTGGCGCCCCGCAAAACCCGTGGCAATTGCAGTTGCAATACGAGCACCACGAAGGGGTGCATCAATACCGGCGCTACGAATACGTCGCCGGTTACACGCTGCCCGCCAACGCGCCGGACCTCTCCGTATTCCGCAGCGACAATCGCTCCCGCTACGACGGCTTTTCCGCCGGCATTCAGCATCCCGGCCCCCACGTGAACCTCTCCGCGCATTACACCTTCGCCAGCGCCGACACCTGGGGCGCTACCGTGGGCGAGTTGTTCGACTACGTCAACGGCGTTTCCGACGTTCGCCACCCCTTCGGCCCCGGCGACTACGGCCCATCCGGGGAAGACGTCCGCCACCGCGTGGTTCTGGCCGCGGTGTGGAATTTGCCCAAAGGCTTTCAACTTTCAACCCTTGCCCAGGCGGAAAGCGCCCGTCCGTTTACCCTGTTCACGCCGGTTGACGTTAACAACGACGGCGTTGCCACCAACGACCGCGCCGTCATCAACGGCGTTCAAACCAGCCTCGATCAGTTCCGTGGCACTCCGTTTGAACAGGTGGATCTGCGCGTCACCCGGCGCTTTCAGCCGCGTGAAACGCTGGCTCTGCAGCCGTTCATCGAGTTCTTCAACCTGTTCAACCGCATCAACCCCGGCAACAACTTTCTGCCCGATCTGGGCGCGGAGCCTGTGCCGGTCAACAATCTTTACAATGCCACCGCCTTTTGCCTGAACACCTCTTGCACGCAAACGGCGCCCATTCACAGCCTGAACCAGTTGCGAGTTCCCGCCGGCACCCTGGGCGATTTCTTCGGTCCGGGCACCACGGTAGGGCTGCCATTTGCCGCGCAAGTGGGTGTTCGCGTCACCTTTTAGCCTTTACGCTGAAGCCAGCGCCGTGGCAACCTCCTTCACGTCGGGCACCTCGGGAATCTCATACTGCTTGAACCAGGCCACTTTACCCGCCGCGTTCACAATGGCGATAGCGCGCCCGGTTATTCCCTTATCCGCCAGGTAAACGCCGTACTGGGTGGCGGCGGCGCCGCGCGGCTGAAAGTCCGCCAGCAGCGGATAAGTAATGCCCATCTTTTCGGCAAAGGCGCGGTGCGACCATACGCTATCCACGCTCACGCCCAGCACCTGCGCGTTCAGGCTTTCAAACTGCTTCATATCGTTTACAAAGCAGGCGTGCTCGTTGGTGCACACCGGGCTCCAGTCGAGTGGATAAAACACCAGAACCACTTTCGACTTGCCGCGATAGTCGCTAAGGCGTACTTCCTTCTGATTCTGATCCTTCAAGACAAAATCCGGGGCAGGCTGTCCGATTGCAATCGGCATGGCGATCTCTCCTCGCGTTGGGTTGGTTGCTCCCAGGAATCTTTAGATGACCTGTGGAGTCAGATTTTATGGTAGCCCGCCCACCGCTGATCTGGCAAACTCGCAGGACTTGGCGCATCACCGTTCACTCCATTCGGCGCTGTGTGCGCCTTGGCCGCTTGAAGAGGTTGTGTTTCCGGCGCCAGATTCGGGCGGGGGACCGGCCTGTTCGCGCGCCGGCCACGCGAAGAAGCCGCGGACTCTTGCCCACAGGCCTTGCGGCTGGGGCGGAGCGGGCTTTGCCGCGGCGGGTGCGGGGGCCGGTGGACTTTTGGGCGTTGGCGCGCAGGGCGG
>VFSW01002648.1_pt1 | contig 27047 bp, 24 predicted proteins | sample 5358111 | NCBI WGS metagenome assembly VFSW01 (sample SAMN11554181, study PRJNA540505) | mine drainage metagenome | isolation source: sediment from site ElyBrook_90M | place: USA: Ely Copper Mine, Vershire, VT | collected 2017 | reverse complement strand
CCAGCAAACGGGGGGGTGGGTGATCTTCGTAATGGTGGCTGAGAAAAGCATCCCGAATGTCATTCAGAGAGAACGCCTGAGCATGCTCGGGAAACACATTGCGGTCCCCAATATGGCGCCCCTGGCGAATCATGGTCAAATTGAGAATGGCTTCCCCGTCGCGCTGGATCAAGGCCAGGATATCCACATCCCGAGCCGTTCCCGTGGTCACCGTTTGCTGCGCCAGCACCTGCTGAATCAGTGCCAGGCGATCCCTCAAGCGCGCTGCACGTTCGTATTCCATGGCCTCAGCGGCCTGATTCATGGTTTCGCGCAACTCCGTCAACACCTGACTTTCCCGCCCAGCCAGAAAATCCTTCGCCAATTCCACGGCTTTGCCATACTCGTCGGGCGTGATATGGTCGACGCACGGTCCAGAACAGCGCTTGACCTGATACAGCAGACAGGCGCGGGTACGATGGCGGAATACGCTGTCTTCACAGGTTCTCAGGAGAAAAAGTTTCTGCAGATGCTGTAAGGCTTCCCGGGCAGCCCACGCATTGGGATAGGGACCGAAATACGCGTGGGGGGGGGAAAGTTTGCCGCGATAGTACGCCAAACGAGGCGAATCATGGGCTGTGATCTGCAGATAAGGGTAGCTTTTATCATCCCGAAAGAGGATATTGAAACGCGGTTGATGGGTTTTGATGAGATTGCTCTCTAACAACAACGCTTCCGTTTCTGACACCGTCAAGGTCACCTGAATGTCTGCAATCAGGGAAACCAGCAGGCGAATACGTGGGTTCTCTGACTCCCGTTGAAAATAGGAATTGACCCGTCGCTTCAGGTTGCGGGCTTTGCCCACATACAAGAGTTGGCCTTGGGCATCAAAATAACGATAGACTCCAGGACGAGGGGGCAACGTTTCTCGAAACGATGCCACCGAATCCGTTTCAGCCATGGCTCCGCCGCAATTCTGGCTGCAAGGTGATCTGATCGATGTCATGATCACCCATCAACATGCCCCGCAACGTTTCCAGCAAATGTGGCCAATCTTCCAGATTGTCCACTTCAATATGGGCCGAAAGCGCCATCATCCCCGAGGTCAATGTCCAGATATGCAGATCGTGAACAGCGATGATGCCAGGAGTATGGGTCAGCTTATCTCCCACCTCACCCAGGGAAATCGAATCGGGAACACCCTCCATCAAGACGTGCAACGATTCCGACAGAATCTGAACCGTGGAATTCAACATCAGCCCTGCCACCACTAGGGACAACAAGGGATCGATGGGCATCCAGCCGGTTTGCCAGATGATTACCCCCGCCACCAATGCCGCCAGGGAGCCCAAAAAATCCCCCAACACATGAATCAGTAAAGCCCGCGTATTGAGGCCCTTTTCCATGCGTGACAAAATCCATCCATTGACGGCATTGAGAATCATGCCCAAAGTTGCCACCCCCATGACGGGCAAGGGTTGTACGGGTTGGGGGTGGGTAATCCGCGAAAACGCTTCAACAGCGATGACGATGATCACCCCGAGTAGCAGTAATCCATTCAACAATGCGGCGATGATTTCCGCTCGTTGCAGACCATAACTGTGGCGTTGACTGGGAGGGCGCTTGCCGATCCACACCGCCAGAGTGCCTAACCCCAGGGATAAGGCATCCGACACCATGTGTCCAGAGTCGGAAAGCAGGGCCAGGGATCCCGACCACCAGCCGGTAAAGCCTTCCACTGCAGCAAACAGTGTGGTCAATACCAACGCCGCAATCATGGCACGGGTAGTGGCCGGTCGAGCGCCATGATGCACATGATCTGCGGGATCATGGTACAGATGCTCGGAGGCTACCGGCGTCGCCGCAGCCGAATGGGAATGTGCGCCACCGTGATGTCTGTGAGAATGCCCCAATCCCATGAATCATGCCCCCTGTTGCTGCAGCACGCGCACCGCATCCTGATAGCGCTCTGCCGACAATTTCTCGGCACGCTGACGCAATACCCGCCATGGAACGCGTGGTTGCGGAGATTCGGAAAAAGTTTCCAATGCTGTCAGAACCCGCCCCGCCGCTGCCGAATCATTGCATACCAGCACCCCATCGCATCCTGCTGCCAGTGCCTGATGCGCACGCGCCTCTATGGATCGGCACCTTGCAGCTCCACCCATGGTCAAATCATCACTCACGATCATGCCCGAGAATCCCATTTTGTGACGTAACACTGTCGTTAACCAGAACGGCGAAAACCCCGCGGGCTCAGGCGCTACCTGGGGAAATAACAAATGGCCTGGCATGATGGCTGTTACCCCAGAACGAATCAGGGCAGCAAAAGGCACCAGATCCTCATGCTCGAGTTGCTCCAGAGACCGCTCATCCGTGGGCAAACCCAGATGGGAATCCACTTCCACAAAGCCGTGCCCGGGGAAATGTTTCGCCACTGCCGCCATGCCTTGAGCCTGCAGTCCGCGACACAGGGCCTGTGCCAGTCTGCTGACCACTGGCGGTTGGCGGTGAAAGGCGCGATTGCCAATAATGGTACTATGGCCATAATCGAGATCGAGCACCGGGGTAAATGAAAAATCCACCCCCCGTTGGGCCAACTCCCAGGCCATGACTTCCCCACAGGCCTCAGCCCAGCGCTCTGCCGCAGCCCCATCGCGGTCTGCTTCCTGACCCAGCAGGCCCATGGCGGGAATGGGGGTAAACCCTTCGCGGAAACGTTGCACTCGGCCCCCTTCATGGTCCACCGCCACCACCAGGTCGGGATTGATCTGCCTCAGAGCCTGGGTCAATCGTTGGAGCTGTACTGGAGACTCATAATTCCGCGTGAAGAGAATCACCCCACCCGTGGCAGGGTGTGTCAATAACTCGCGTTCCTCGGGCTGAATCTCCAGTCCGGCCACATCCAACATCACCGGACCATTGGTCATGCGCCCTCCAAAACGACGCAGGCCATGGCATGGGTTTTTTCATCGCTCACGCTCACCCAAATATGGTCAATTCCACGGGTTTGGACAAAGGATTTCAAGGGTTCTTCCAAGATCACCTGGGGAGCTCCCAGATCATCGTGGCCCGTGCCGATGGCGTTCCATTGCACGGGAGAACGCATGCCCATGCCCAGGGCCTTGGAAAACGCTTCCTTGACAGCAAAACGCTTGGCCAGAAAGCGTATGGAGGGAGCTTCCCTAGCAAACTGCTGGCGCTCTCCCGGAGTTAAGATATGACTCAGAAAGCGTTCCCCATGGCGTTGCCACACCCCAGAAATGCGTTCCACAGAAACCAGATCCACGCCCAACCCGACGATCATGCAGAAGCTCCGCAGATGAGGGCTTTCATTTCCCGCACCGCCGCTTCCCACCCCACAAAAAGCGCATGGGCCACAATGGCATGACCAATGTTAAGCTCTTTAATCAACGGCATGGAAGCAATAGGTCGAGTATTGTGATAATTCAAACCATGGCCGGCATTGACCCGCAACCCCAATGTCGTCCCGTACTCCGTGGCCTCTCGCAAACGCTCGATTTCGTTGCGCTGCGCCCCTTCATCTTCCAGTTCAGCATAATGTCCCGTATGCAGTTCTACCACCGGGGCCCCCGCCGCCTGAGCAGCATCCAACTGCGCATGGTCCGCGTTGATAAACAGCGAGACACGCACACCGGCATCAGCCAATACAGAACAGGCATGACGCACTCGGTCAAAGTGTTGCACCACATCCAACCCCCCTTCGGTGGTCAGTTCCTGGCGGCGCTCGGGAACCAGACAGGCATCATGTGGGCGCACACGCGTCGCAATGGCGAGCATTTCGTCGGTAACGGCCATTTCCAGATTCATGCGGACAGACAACACCTCACGCAGAATTTCCAGGTCACGGTCCTGAATATGGCGCCGGTCCTCGCGCAAATGCAGCGTAATGGCATCTGCTCCAGCATATTCAGCGAGCAATGCAGCCCGGACCGGGCTGGGATAACGGGTGCCACGGGCCTGACGCAGGGTGGCGATATGATCGATATTGATACCCAACTGGATCATAGAGGGGGTAACTCCTGTAATATGCGACGGGTGTGTAGTTCCTGGCCCCCGAGATGATGCCGGAGAAGCCAACGCATGACATTTTTGCTTTCAACCAGGGAGCGCGCATCCTCAAACCGCCCCTGGGCCATATCGAGCAAGGTCTTGCCGTGGCATTGTACTGTATTCCGCGTCCCCGAACCCAAAGTGACCACAGCTCCGTCAGCGTCAAATCCGTAAATTTCCTCGGCTTCCAGCGGACGACCGCTGAGGGATTCTTGGGAAAATGAGGGGGCCACCCCCATGACACGAAGCAAGGCATATTCGAAATCGCGCAATATGGGCTCCTGCCCCGACTCCTGCGAGAGGCGTTGCAGGGCCTCCCGGTAAGCCAAAAATAACTCGCCGAGCCCCTCTTCACGGGCCACCAGGCGCAACAATAATTCGTTGAGGTAAAAACCGCAAAACAAGGCACGGCCCTGTAGCAGCGGCAACCCTCCCAGCCATTCGGCGCTCTTTAGGGTGCGTAACGTGCTGTGCTGTCCAAACCATATCAGGCGCAACGGCTGAAAGGGCTGGACCACCCCACGCAAGGCCGAACGGGGGCGTCTTGCGCCCTTCGCTACCATGGAAAATCGTCCATAACGGGACGTGAAAACCTCTATCACCAAACTGGTTTCACGCCAGGGAACACTGTGCAGAACAAAGCCCTGATCCTCCAGGGCCCGCACTCTCGATTCAGAAGTCATGACCCAGCTGTTTCAACAGTGCGCCATCTTCCGCCCATCCACTCTTGACCTTCACCCACAACCCCAAAAACACCTTGGAGTCCAGAAATTTTTCCATGTGTAAACGCGCTGCCGTCCCGATGGATTTCAGCCGTGCTCCCTGTTGTCCGATGATAATGGCTTTTTGCCCGGCATTGTCCACCAGCAAGGTGGCCTCGATCCGGATCAGACGCCCTTCGTGGACAAAGCGGTCAATCATGACGGCCGTAGCATAGGGCACTTCGTCCCCCAGTTGACGATAGAGTTGTTCGCGAATGAATTCCGCCACAAAAAACCGTTCGGTGCGGTCACTGACTTGTTCGGCATCATACTGCAGTGGCCCCTCGGGAAGGCGCGTAGGGAGATGACGGATCAGGGGCTCCAAGGTCGATGGCTGCAGCGCACTCAGGGGAAAAATCTCCGCAAAGGAATGGTGTTCCTGACGCGCTTTTAAATAATTCATGAGGGCTTCCGGTGAAGAAGCCCGATCCATTTTATTCACCACCAGCAACGGACGGATCTGGGAGGGAATCTGGAGAAATACGGCTTCATCCTCAGGGGTCCAGCGCATGGCTTCACAGACCATCAGGACCACATCCACTTCGCGCATGGCATCGCCCACGGAGCGATTCATGGCACGGTATAGCAGTCCACTATACTGTTGTTGAAACCCTGGGGTATCCACAAAAATGATCTGGGCATCGGTCAAGGTCAAAATGCCCTGCACCTGCACCCGTGTGGTTTGCGCCTTGCGCGACGTTATACTGAGTTTTTGCCCCACCAACCCATTGAGAAGGGTGGATTTACCCACATTCGGTCGCCCGATCAATGCCACCCGTCCTACTTTCATCCCGAATTCTCCACTTGCTGCAATATGTTCAATGCCGCCTGTTGCTCCGCTTCACGACGACTTCGTCCTTCCCCTGTGCCTTCGACTCCACGTTCAGGCAAAGTACAGCGCACCCGAAATAACGGCGCATGATCCGCTCCCAGGGTTTCCAGCAAATCATAGTGGGGCAGTGAACCGCGACGCCCCTGAGCCCATTCCTGCAAACGGGTTTTGGCATCTTTGCCGCCATTGGCGGGCAACGATTCCTCCAAACCAATATCGGCGAGCAAACGTACGATCACCGGTTGGGCAGCGCTCCACCCTCCCTCCAGAAAGATTGCCCCAAACAGGGCTTCTACGGCATCGGCGAGAATGGATGGACGCTGCGCTCCCCCTCCCTTCAGTTCTCCTTCACCCAAGCGCAGCAATGGGGCCAGGTTCAATGTTTGGGCCAGGCGCAAGAGGGCATCGCGGTTGACCAGGGCCGCCCTCACCCGGCTCAACTCTCCTTCAGTCCAGTCGGGATGGCGCTGGTATAACGCTGCCGCTGCCGCCAGATTGAGCACCCCATCACCCAAAAACTCAAGACGCTCGTTATGCCGTGTGGAATGACTGCGGTGGGTCAATGCCTGCCATGCCTGTGCCTGATCAAGAAAGACGTATCCCAGGCGTTGTTCTAGTTGGGCAAGGGGAAAGGGGGTCGACATGGCATCAGGTCACTGAATCCACTGGCCTATGCGGTGAAAATCACCGAAGTTCATCCACACCAGTTGGGCCTTGCCAACGATGTTCTCGTCGGGAACAAAGCCCCAGTAACGGCTGTCCGAACTGCGATCACGGTTATCCCCCATCATGAAATAATGCCCCATGGGGACCCTGCAGGTAAACCCTTCGTCACTATAAACGCAGGCCGAACGATCGGGAAAATCACGCACTTCCGTGAGAAAAACTGGCACTTGAGATGCGAGGGTAATCACTTCATGGTGATGTTGGCCCAATTGTTCCTGATAATGGTCAAAGGTCGCGTAGGTCATGGGTTGATCCACATCACCAAAGGTTCCATCCCGTTCCATGGGAATCTCCTTGCCATTGATCACCAGATGTTTATTCATATAGGTCACCACGTCCCCCGGCAACCCCACCACCCGCTTGATATAATTGGTACTGGGATCGGCAGGATATTTGAAGACCATCACATCACCGCGTTCTGGGTGGTGTACGGGAATCAGCACCCGATTGGTCACTGGCATACGAATGCCGTAGTCGAATTTGTTGACCAGAATGAAATCGCCGATGCGCAAGGTGGGTATCATGGAGCCGGAAGGAATTTTAAACGGTTCGAACAAAAACGAACGCACCACAAAAACCGCCAGAATCACGGGGAAAAAGCTCTTGGAAATTTCCAGCCACGGCGCGTCCGTGGTGGCTGCTGGTTTGCCTCCGCGCCGCCGCCAGCGCATCCAGTCCCATAAAACCACCAATCCGGTGAGTATACTGGCCGACAACAGGATTTCGGAAAAACCGGTAAATTTGAGGAATAACCCAAAAAGACAGACGAACATCAGCAGCCATGCCCCCTGAATCAGGCTGACCAAACCAGGGTTCATGGGTTGCTGACGAATACGGGCCAGCACATCCAGGGCAACGATGGGTACCGTTAAAATCAGCCCGGCAACCCCCCAATAAAATAGATCCATTATTTACTCTCCACTTGCAGGATGGCCAGAAATGCCTCCTGCGGAATTTCCACACTCCCCACCTGCTTCATGCGCTTTTTTCCGGCCTTTTGCTTTTCCAACAATTTGCGTTTGCGACTGATATCGCCACCATAACACTTGGCCAATACGTTCTTACGCAATGCCTTGACATTCTCTCGCGCGACGATATGGGCACCAATGGCTGCCTGTACCGCCACATCGAACATCTGGCGGGGAATCAGTTCGCGCATTTTAGCCACCAGTTCGCGCCCCCGATAAAGGCTGTTGGCGCGGTGAACCACCAAAGAGAGGGCATCGACCTTGTCGCCATTGATGAGAATATCCAGTTTCACCAGATCCGCCGGACGAAAGGTTTTGAATTCATAATCCAGGGATGCATACCCGCGACTCACGGATTTCAGTCGGTCAAAAAAGTCCATAACTACTTCGTTGAGGGGCATCTCATAAGTCAAAATCACCTGACGGCCCGAATACTGCATATCCACCTGCACCCCGCGTTTTTGATTACACAGGGTAATCACCGGACCCACGTAATCCTGGGGCAAAAGCATGGTGGCGGTGATGATAGGTTCGAGAATTTCAGAAATCTTGGAAGGATCGGGCAGGCGCGAAGGATTTTCGATTTCCTCCATGGTGCCATCCTGCAATATCACCTGATACACCACGGTGGGAGCCGTGGTAATCAGGTCCATATCGTATTCCCGCTCCAGCCGTTCCTGGACGATCTCCATGTGCAGCAACCCCAGATAGCCGCAACGAAACCCAAATCCCAAGGCCTGGGATGTTTCCGGTTCGTAGTGCAGAGAGGCATCGTTCAACTTGAGCTTTTCCAGAGCGTCGCGCAAGGCATCATACTGGTTGGATTCTACCGGATAGAGGCCGGCAAAGACCTGGGGTTTGATTTCCTTGAACCCAGGCAAGGCGGTGGTGGCAGGCTTTTGCGCCAGGGTAATGGTGTCACCCACCCGCGCCGCCTGCAACTCGCGAATCCCGGCAATGACAAACCCCACATCACCCGCTCCGAGGGAGGGTCGGGATACGGATTTGGGCGTAAACACCCCCACCTGTTCGCACAGATGGGTGGAATGGGTTGACATCAGGAGCAATTTGTCGCGGGGGCGCATCTGTCCCTCCATGACGCGCACCAGCATGACTACGCCCACATAGTTGTCGAACCAGGAATCGATGATCAAGGCTTTCAGCGGATTGTCGATGGACCCCTGAGGCGGTGGAATGCGCGTGATCAAGGCTTCGATCACCTCCACCACGCCCTCCCCAGTCTTCGCACTCACGCGCAAGGCATCCTGCGCCGGAATCCCGATGATGTCCTCGATTTCACCGATAACCCGATCCGGCTCTGCCGAAGGCAAATCGAGTTTATTCAGTACTGGAAAAACTTCCACCCCCTGTTCGATGGCGGTATAGCAATTGGCCACGGTCTGGGCTTCCACGCCCTGGGAAGCATCCACGACCAGGATGGCGCCCTCGCAGGCAGCCAGGGAGCGCGACACTTCATAGGAAAAATCCACATGCCCCGGTGTGTCGATCAGATTGAGCTGATACACCTGCCCATCGCGCGCCCGATACTCCAGCGCTGCAGTCTGGGCTTTGATGGTGATTCCCCGTTCCCGCTCCAGATCCATGCTGTCCAGAACCTGGGCTTCCATTTCGCGGGAAGACAGTCCGCCGCACAACTGGATGATGCGATCAGCCAAGGTGGACTTGCCATGATCGATGTGGGCGATGATGGAAAAATTACGAATCAATGACATCCTGTTCCCTTGCCTGCGTTCCGAGGTGTTGGCCCCACAACAAAACATAGAAGAAAGGGCATCCTGCGATGCCCTTCAGCGAAAGGAGGCGTATAAGGCCTCGACGACCCTTGTATTCTAGCCTAAAACAGCCAAAAAGTCATGGCGTTAGGATTAACGAGCCGAAATAGTCACGAACTCCGGAGAGTCTTCGCCCCGTTTCACCAATAAGGCCACCGTGTGTCCCGCCTTGATCTGCTTCATCAAGTGATTGAATTCCTGAACCGAATGAAGATCATTGTTGTTTAACGACAGGATAATATCTCCCGGCGCCAGTCCAATGTTCTCCGCTTCCCCCTGAACGGCGTTCACCACCACCCCAGAGGTTCCGCTCTGGCTTGGCGTCGCGTCTGACAGGGCCAGACCCAGGCGAGCCGCCTGGCTTTGCGGCGCAATGGTTGTGCGACCTGAAGAAGAGGCGTCATTGGCTATTTTCTCGGCAGGCATATCCCCCACCTGAACGGCCAATTGCTGTTCCTCTCCTTTACGCCAAATGGTGGCACTCACCTTGTCCCCGGCTTTGATGCCGCTCACAATACGCGGCAGATCTGCCTGGGTTGTCACCGGTTTGCCATCAAACTGGAGAATGATGTCGCTGGAGCGAATGCCTGCACGCTCGGCGGGCGAACCTTTTTGCACAGAAACCACCAGGGCTCCCTCCGCTTTGGGCAGATGAAACGATTCCGCCAATTCCTTGCTGACTTCCTGAATCACTACACCGAGCCAGCCACGACTGACCTTGCCGTGGAGCCGCAGTTGATCCGCCACCTGCAAGGCCACATCGATGGGAATGGCGAAGGACAACCCCATAAAGCCACCGGTACGACTATAAATCTGGGAATTGATACCGATGACTTCGCCCTGCATATCAAATAGGGGTCCGCCGGAATTTCCAGGATTGATGGGGACATCCGTCTGAATAAATGGCACCAGGGTTTCCTGCGGTAAGGACCGCCCCTTGGCGCTGATAATCCCCTTGGTCACCGTACTTTCGAAACCAAAGGGAGAGCCGATGGCCACCACCCATTCACCCACCCGTGCCTTGGCCGGATCTCCCGGCTTGACGGTGGGCAAACCCGTGGCATCAATTTTCAGCAAAGCCACATCGGTTTTGGCATCCAACCCCACTACTCGGGCTTTGAATTCGCGCTTGTCGAGGAGTTTTACGGTCACCTCATCGGCCCCCTGAACCACATGACCATTGGTCAGAATATAACCATCAGGACGAATGATAAAACCCGACCCCATGGAGTTTGAGCCACCTTCTGGCCCTTGGGGGCCCATTTCCGGAACGGGAATGCCAAAGCGACGAAAGAAATCGAACATGGGATCATGTTCCGGAATATTGCCTGAAGGAGACGCATTGGCATGGGGCTTGGTAACCGCACTGATATTCACCACCGTGGAGGCTTCATGGTCCACAATTCCCGTAAAATCCGGCAAATTCTCCGCCTGAACCGTGGTGATTCCCATACAACAGACTGACACGAGTATCCCGATAAACTGCCTCATGGGCTTATTTCCTCCTTCACACGAATGGATTGACCAATGGCGACTGCGGTTTCCTGGGGAACTTCACCCAGAACGACAACCCGCTGATTCCCGACGAACCCCGAATAATAACTCAGAGCACTGGATAAAATACGCGCCTGGGAACCGTGCCCTTCCCCTTCTTCCGCCGATTTCACAAACACCGAGAAAGAGGAAAGACCATCGGAATACACCCAATGCTGCATCGCTCCGCTGCTTGGGCCTTTTGCCACCAGAGACATTTCGAGAATCTTTTTAAAGCCTGGGGGAATCACTGGAATCGACCACCGGTCTGCTTCCTTGTCCCCCCCCGCCAAGGGGAAATGAACCTGTTGCCACTGGGTGACATCGTCATAAGTGGTTTTCAGAGAATCGACGGAGGGGCGTGGACCTTCACTGATTTCCGTAAATAACAAGGTTTCAATGGGCTGTTTCTGCAAATCGTAGGTCACTGCCTTGAGAATCAGATGGGTCTGGGCATCCGCACAAAACTCATGATCATAACGCTGGCGATCGCGCGCATGAAAGTAAATACGCTGGCAATCTCGGCCTGCCACACGATTCATCCCACGCTGGCTGACCTCATAAAAATCGGCATAATGCTCATAGGGAGCCTCGATCAGCGCAGGAAAGAGACGACGGGTAAACCCCTTTTCGAGACGCACTTTTTTTTGCATCGGGTAGTAGCAGCGGGTCTCTTCGGCGGTTCGTATGATTTGGCGCGGGTGTCCGTCGAGAATATCAACGCGGGTACGCTCCACCCCATTGATCACAGCATGGGCCACATGCGCAGATTCCATGACGCTGCCCCGTTGCATCACGTAGACACCGGAATAGGCCTGATCATGGGCTGCTGTACCCATCTGACGCAAGATCCTCAGGCCATCTTCCTGGTCCGGCTCAGCCCAAGCTGGATGGACCCACAGTATCCCTAGTAAGGAAAAAAATAAATATAACCTACTCATGATCTTGATCACCACGGGCGGCGCTCCAACCTGTCAGCAGTGATATCAGTGACGCACCGACGACGTCTGGGGAGTGTAGTCCACCGCCTGAATCCCTGACAAAGGGGAGCCTTGGTGGTGTAACGCCACGAAGGTATCGATGTCTGGATCGATGGGAGGTGAGGCCAAGGCGACTTCGCTTTTAACGGGAGCCACCTCCGTCTGGGCCAAAAATGCCGCAGGGGGCGTCGGGCGCAAAACGGCGGTGGTAAGAAACACGACAGCAACCGCTGCGGCCACGGCAAACCAACGTCGCACCGGAGTCACCGCCGTTTCCTGAGGAAGGGGGGTGATGCCCGGGAGCAGAATCGTGGGTTCATCCTTCAGAGCGGCAAGCACACGCTCATGGATACTCACTGGCGGAAGCGTCGATTCGCGCAACATATCGCCGATGAGGTGATAGGCATACCACTGTTCATGGAATTCCTCATCCCGTTTACATTTGGCCAACAATGCCACGAATTTATCTTTGTCCAGCTCACCATCTATAGCGGCCGACAGATGTTCCATTTTGTCATTTTCCATTACCATCTCTTCCCCCCCGACACTTCCAACAAGGGTTTCAAACGAACCGCAATGGCCTCACGAGCCCGAAAGATTCGTGAGCGAACCGTGCCAATGGGACAATTCATCATCAAGGCAATATCTTCATAGGACAATCCATCAATTTCCCGCAGACGAATGGCTGTCCGCAATTCTTCCGGCAAGGCATCCATGCTGTCATTCACCGTTTGGGCAATTTCACGGCTCATCAACTCTGCTTCCGGGGTGTTGAAATCCATGACCAGTTCACTGCTCTCAGAGAACTCGGCGTCCTCCATGGCCATGGACTGGGCTGCTTTGCGTCCATGATTCATGAGGTAATTTTTGGCCGTATTGACCCCGATGCGATACAGCCAGGTATAAAAAGCCGAATCTCCACGAAACGTACCCAATGCGCGGTAGGCCTTGATAAAGGCATCCTGAGTCACATCTTCGGCTTCCCCAGGATCGCGCACCAGGCGCCCCACGAGACGCGCCAGCTTGCGTTGATACTTGTTGACCAGCATACCGAAGGCCATCTTGTCTCCACGCTGGGCACGCTCGACCAAAAGCTGATCGATATCGCGCTCACTCGGCGGTCGGGCGGTGGTTTCTGGAACGATTGGAGTAGGCACCATGGTTTGATTGGCAGATTGGGAAGCCAAAGATAACACGCGCACCGAACTTTGGGCAGTGGGTAAGAGCATTATAGAGATTCCTCAGTACCGTGAAAAAACGTTCTAAGGATAGACTCAAAGAGGATAATTTTGTTCCCTGAGGCAAGGGTATAATTTAATTTTTCCTCTATGAGCTGCCCATGACCACCCGCGAGAGCCTTTCATATGATGTCGTCATCGTAGGCGCCGGACCCTCCGGGTTAGGCTGCGCCATCCGTCTCAAGCAATTGAGTCAGGCCCAAGGACTGGATTTGTCCGTGTGTATTCTGGAAAAGGGAGCGGAAATCGGCGCGCATATTTTATCCGGCGCCGTCATCGAACCCCGTGCCCTGACGGAACTGATACCCGACTGGCAGCAGCGCGGAGCCCCGCTGCTGACCCCCGTCAGCCACGATGAGTTTCATTTTCTGACGCGCCAGCGGAAATGGGCCTTGCCCACTCCCCCTGCATTGCATAATGCGGGCAATTACATCGCCAGTTTGGGGGCCTTGTGCCGCTGGCTGGGAGAGCAGGCGGAAGGCCTGGGTGTGGAGATTTATCCGGGATTCGCCGCCACCGAACTTCTGACTGGCGCTGACGGCACCGTGCAAGGCGTCATTACCGGAGATGTGGGACGCCTGAAAGAGGGGCAACCGGGGCCGCGCTTTCAACCCGGCATGGAACTGCGGGCACGCCAAACCGTGGTCGCTGAGGGATGCCGTGGGTCCCTGGCACGCCAATTGATCGAGGGCTTTGGGCTGAGTCAGGGGTCCCAGCCCCAAACCTACGGTCTCGGCTTAAAGGAAATCTGGGAAGTCGATCCCGCACAACATCGCCTGGGACAGGTGAGCCATACCGTAGGCTGGCCCTTGAAACATGACACCTATGGGGGATCGTGGATCTACCATATGCCAGATCATCTGGTATCGGTGGGGCTTGTCGTTGGACTGGACTATGACAACCCATACCTCAGCCCTTTCGAAGAGTTCCAGCGCTTCAAGACCCATCCGGCGATTCGCCCCCTGTTTGCCGGAGGACGTCGCCTGGCCTACGGTGCACGGGCATTGAGTGAAGGCGGATGGCAATCCATTCCCCGCCTCACTTTCCCCGGCGGTTTGCTGGTGGGAGACAGTGCCGGTTTCATGAATGTGGCCAAAATCAAAGGCAGTCATACGGCATTGAAATCAGGCATGGTGGCAGCGGAAGCTCTGTTCCCGCTTCTGCAGCAAAGCACAGCAACGGAATGTACCGACTATCCCGTACGCTTGCGGGCCTCTTGGGTAGAAGAAGAACTCTACACCGTGCGCAACCTGCGTCCGGCATTCAACTGGGGCCTATGGCCCGGCATGATCCATGCAGCGCTGGACAGCTGGATGTGGCGCGGACGGGCTCCCTGGACGCTGCACCACCATGGAGCCGACCACGAAAAATTACGTCCTGCCGCCGCTTGCACCCCCCCCGATTATCCCCGTCCCGATGGGCAGGTGTCCTTTGACCGGGCTTCTTCGGTTTTTCTGGCACAAACTGCCCATGAGGAAAGCCAGCCTGACCATCTGCGGCTCAAGGATCCCGAGGGGTTTGTACGGCTCAACTGGGAACGCTACCGCGCACCGGAAACCCGCTATTGTCCTGCCGGAGTTTACGAAATTGTGCGCGTCAATGAAGAAACGCCCCCGCGCCTCCAAATCAATGCCGCCAACTGTATCCACTGCAAGACCTGCGACATCAAGGACCCGAGCCAAAACATTGTGTGGGTCCCGCCCGAAGGCGGGAGTGGACCCCACTATGCCAATCTTTAGGAAAGGCGGGCAGTCACCAGTACCAGAGCACTGTGCGCCAGTTCATCAGCCTGGCGGATGCCGTGCTCCACCTCTGCCAAAGCTGCAGCCACGAAGGTCTGGTCTTTGATGGTAGGAACATTGATCTGCACATTCAGCACCGCACTTTTCAATGCGCTGTGCAGCGCGTGAACGGCGACACCACTGTCGCTGAGCACATTACGATGGCCTGTCTGGGCGGAACGCTGCGCCAGTGCCAAGCCGCGCAAACAGGCACGGATACACTCCAGAGGCACTTCCGTAGCCCCTTTATACCCCTCCTGAATGGCGGCCGCACGCTGATCGATGGCATCCAGACTGTCCTTGGGCAATTTAAAAGCCTTCATCAAGGAGTCAAATGCCGCAGCATCGGCTCCGATCATGGTGGTGAAGTGGGCGCGGAGAACCTCGGCTTCCTCAATTTGACTCTGCATCTCCACCTGAATGCCTTCCTGACCCTTTTTCCCCACAGTCACGCGCGCCACCATAGCCACTAAACCGGCGCCCATGGCGCCCATCAGCGCGGCAGCACCGCCTCCTCCAGGAGTAGGCTCGGCACTGGCCAAGTGGTCAAGAAAACTGGTAATAGACTGCTCATGCATAACATCAACTCCTAAAAATTCGTCAATCCCGGTCAACCGGGAGTCTGAAACGACCCAACTCAGCTTTGCGCCAGCAAAGCCCGGGCCCGTTCAAAAATCTGCTCCGCATCGAGCGTCTGGTCGTTGGATTCAAACAGACGACCAACGCACTCCCGATGCAAGGCCAGCTTGAGGGCCCCGAAACCCAAAGGACCAAAAGCCAGGGCTCCATGGCGTGGGGTAGCCCGATCCTTCATGTCAATGCCATCGATACCCAACGGGGGGGAGGCATTGGCATCGGCAATCAATTTGAGGCGTGACCCATGGGACCATTGCCCCTCTTCCAGCATGGAGACTCCGGCGGCCCCAGTGGAGACCACAATCTCGGCATCGCGAATGGCAGCACCGCGGGCATCGCGGTCGGCCGCTTCCACTGGGGTAATGGTCATGCCGAAGCGCTGAGACAAACGCTCGCAAACCCCCTGGGTCCGAGACAGCTGCCGCCCCACCAGGCGCACCGAAGCGCCAGCCTGAGTCAGCATCACTGCCACCCGTTGCCCCACGGGCCCCGTTCCCCCCAATATCACCGCGTCCATTCCGGCCAGGGAACGCCCCTGTTCCAGATAGGCGACACAGGCGGCGGCAGTGGTATTAGCCCCATTGCTGTCGAGCATCACGGATACCCGAAATGACCCAAAAAATTGTTTCTGAATGGCCGAGAACAATGTCTCTCCTGCCACCAGATCGCTACCGCCAACGAACAAGGCCGTATTCTTTTTATCCTTGGGACCGCGCGTAAATATGGCCCCTTCCACCAAAGGCCCAACATTGGCCGGAGTGATTCCCCCATAAGGAACCACCACATCGGCACCGCCATCATGGGCCACCACATTGTCGAATACCGAAGGAATGCTGTCGGTATCCAGTTGATAAAGCAATTTTTTCATACCAATCCTTATGAAGACGACAAAGACGCCCCCACCAAAGAGCGCTGGACGGAATCCAGAACTTCTGCAGGAGCCTCGATTTGTTGCATCCAGGTCCGGCATTGAGGCAGAACATGGAGCATATAGAATGATACGATATTCTTCTTGTCCCCATAAAATTCTGCGCTCTGGTTCCCCTGGGCCAAGGTTGCCACAGCGTAGCTACGCGCCATGAGCCAGGCCGTCACGACATGGCTCATGAGATGCAGGTATGGCACCGCCACTGCAAAGGCCCACGCCGGGTTGGTCGCCCCCCCCTGAAGGAGATGCAGGCTTGCCCGTTGCGCCATTTCCAGCACTTCGCTCAAACCGTCTTTGACCTCCGTCGGCGTCTGTGGGTCCTGATGCAGTTGTGGCAGGGTCCGGGCAATTTCCTCGAGCAGATTGCGTACGCCCTGACCGCGATCCCGTAACAGTTTTCGCCCCACCAGATCATTGGCCTGAATTCCGGTGGTGCCCTCGTAGATGGTGGTAATCCGCGCATCGCGATAGTGTTGTGCAACCCCCGTTTCCTCGATGAATCCCATGCCGCCATACACCTGCAAGGCTTCACTCGCAGCCCAGACCCCCATCTCGGTGCAATGTCCCTTGACCAGGGGGGTCAACAGATCGGAACGGGCTTGAGCCCAAGTTCGGCGCGCCTCATCCGTCTCCTGGTGTGCCAGATCGAGCATCCACCCCGCGTAATAGGCCAAAGCCCGGCCCGCTTCGATATGCGCCTTGATCTGGGCCAGCATTCGCGCCACATCACCATGATGCACGATGGGCAAAAGCGCGGTAGACCCCACCGGAATTCCTTGAACACGGGTGCGCGCATAGTCCAGTGCCCCTTGATAGGCGCGCTCGGCAATGGCCAAACCCTGCACGCCGACGGAAAACCGCGCCGCATTCATCATGACAAACATCAGTTCCAGCCCGCGATGGGGTTGACCCAACAATTCGCCCCAAGCGCCCCCATGATCGCCATAACTCATCATGCAGGTGGGACTGCCGTGAATACCCAGTTTATGCTCGAGGGAAACGGTATGCACATCGTTGACGATGCCTGCCGCCGCTTCATCTACCCGCACCTTGGGCACAATGAACAGGGACAAACCGCGCACTCCGGCAGGAGCATCGGGCAGACGTGCGAGGACCAGATGAATGATATTCTCGGACCAGTCCTGATCCCCATAGGTAATAAATATCTTCTGCCCGGTAATGAGGTAATGGTCCGTTCCTTCGGCCACGGCATGGCTGCGTAGGGCGGCAAGATCGGAGCCCGCCTGGGGTTCGGTGAGATTCATGGTGCCCATCCAGCGCCCACTCACCAGATCGGGCAAATAGCGCTGGCGCTGCGCTTCTGTCCCGGCATAATGAATGGCCTCGATGGCCCCTCTGGTCAGCAAGGGCCCCAGAGTAAAGGCCATATTTGAACCATGCCACATTTCCTCCAGCGGAGCCGCAAATATATTGGGCAGCCCCTGGCCTCCGTAGTCCACTGGGCACGTCAGCCCATTCCATCCCCCCTCCAGAAATTTCTGGTAGGCCGCGCGAAACCCTTGGGGGGTCACGACTCGCCCTTCCTGAAGCGTCGCCGGCTGGCGATCGCCCACCGCATTAAGGGGGGACAGGACCTCGCGGGAAAAGCGTGCCGACTCTTCCTGAACGGCATCGAACAGTTCTTCGCTGACCTCTTCAAAGCCTGGCATCTTACGGGTTTCGTCCAGGCCCAGCAGTTCCTTGACCACAAAAGCCATGTCGGCGAGCGGTGCGTGATAGTCCATGTATCCTCCCTAACCCTGATTAAAAGGTTTCATCCGTTGCCAAAAAGCGCCACTGCCCCAGGGGCAAATGGCCCAAAGTCACGCCACCGATCCGTACTCTTTTCAATCCCACCACGCGCAATCCTACCAGTTCACACATCCGTCGAATCTGCCGCTTACGCCCTTCCTGCAAGACAAAGCGCAGTTGATCGCGATTCTGCCAATGGACCCGTGCGGGGCGCAAGAGCCGCCCATCCAGGCTCAAGCCATGGTTGAGTCGGGCCAGATTTTGCGCTGACAACCCGCCCTCGACCCGTACCAAATATTCTTTTTCCACCGTGGACTCGGGCCCAATGAGCGTCTTGGCAACGCGTCCGTCCTGGGTAAACACCAGCAATCCGGTGGAATCGATATCGAGACGACCCGCCGTCGCCATGCCCTGAAACATCTGGCGCGACCATTTGAGTGGCATCCCATCCTCTGACCAGCGCGTCTCTGGGGTAATCAAGTCCAGCGCTGGACGGTACCCTTCCTCCGCTTGACTGGATACCACCCCAATGGGCTTATGTAACAGGAGGGTGACCTGACGACCTTGAGACTTCCGCGCAGCAGAGGCGATGGTCAAGGTTTGTTGCGGGGCCATCTTGGAGCCCAACTGCGTCACCGTCACGCCATCCACCTGAACCCAGCCACGTTCGATCCATTCGTCGGCCTCGCGCCGCGAACAGAGTCCGCGACTGGCCATGACTTTGGAGATTCTTTCCATATCGGTCATAGTGACCTCGCCTGCTGCAGGGGAAAGGCTCCATCGTCATTCATGACCTGATCCACTGGGCGATCATGGGGATCGCGGGGAACGCTGGCCACGCACTGCTCACGGAATGCCAGGGCAAGGGTGAAGGGGGGCTGGGGCACAGACCCGAGCAAGCGGTCATAAAAGCCACCGCCATAGCCTAGGCGAAATCCCGCGTCATCAAATAACACCCCCGGCACCAGAATCACATCCGCCTCCAGGAGATCTCCTGGGGGACAGTGTCCCGGCAGAGGCTCACGCAATCCCCACCGATCCGGAGGAGCAAGATCCGTCTCCAGATCCCGCACCTCGAACAAACGCAGCGTAGACGTGGCTCGCTCCATACGGGGCAGAAGCACACGCCGTGATTGTTGCAGGAGTGTTTGCAACAAGGGCCAAGTATTTACTTCTGTGCCGATGGAGCCATAGAGCAGCACAGACTGTGCTTGAACCACCCGTGGATGGGACAGGAATAAGTGGTGTAACTGGCGACTGCGGCGGTCCCTTTCCTCCTGGGGAATACGGGCGCGGGCCGCCAACGCCTCCTGTCGCACTGCTGCCTTGTCCAGTGTCATTACCGTGCTGCTCATAACCCCCCTCACTCCTTCAGTCAATTGCGTCCAATGGGTAACCCAGCAGCGATTTCAGGTACAATCGCCCTCGTCCTTTCCGACAAATTATGAGGCATTGCACATGAAACGCGAAAATATTTCCAGCGGTTCCACCTGGGAACCCATCATCGGTTACTCTCGCGCCGTCAAGGTCGGGAATCAGGTGTTCGTTTCGGGAACCACGGGTACGGGTACCGATGGCCGTCTCGTCGGACCCACTGACCCCGAGGCCCAAACCCTTCAAGCCCTGGAAAACCTCAAAAGCGCCCTGCAAAAAGCCGGGGCCGATCTGTCCCATGTGGTCCGCACGCGAATGTTTGTGACCCAGATCGATCAGTGGGAACAAATTGCCCGAGCCCATGGCCGTTATTTTGGGGACATCCGTCCGGCCACCACCCTGGTGGAAGTGAAGCGCCTCATCGACCCTGAAATGCTCATCGAAATCGAGGCCGACGCCATCATCACCCCGGCTTGAGGACGTCCCGATAGGCCTGGCTCTGCATTTCCTGCAGGCGACTCACAGTGCGCGCAAATTCTCCCACCTCCAGACCCTCGGGATACAGCCCTTCGGGGGATGCCGCCGCCGAGACCACCAGAGTCCGGCGGCGATCATAGAGAATATCTACCAGCCAGATAAAGCGCCGTATGGCATCCTGGTCACGAACCGTAAACACCGGAACCTCTGATAAAAGTACGCTATCGAACTGCTCCACCAGTTCGAGATAATCCCGCTGGGACCGGGCCGAACCGCACAAAACCGCAAAATCAATCCACAGCGTGCGCCCGCAGATGCCGCGCAAGGGCAGAATGCGCTCCATCAGGGTAATGTGCGCCACGGCTTCGGGGATGGGGCAAAGTTGGTGAAAAACGGCCATAAAAGCCGTCTCGGTGGTGTGGTTTAGGGGGTAAAAATAGCACTCGGAGGATTCGTGGGAGCGTTGACGATGATCCCTCCCCCCTCCCAGCTCGATCACATCCAGTCGCTCGCGCAGGAGCGCAATGGCCGGCAAGAATCGATCGCGGTGCAAGCCCTCGGAATAGAGTTCCTCTGGCGCCTGGTTAGAGGTGATGACCAATACCGTCCCCCAGTCGATCATGGCTTCGAGGAGCCGCTGCAAAATCATGGCATCGGCAATATCGCGGACATGGAACTCATCAAAACACAGCACTCGGGTTTCTACAGCCCATTCTGCGGCCACCCTTTTCAGGGGATCTTCCTGACCGGAAAAGCTTCTCAACCTTTCATGAACTTTCGCCATGAATTCATGAAAATGGATGCGTTTCTTACGACGATAGGGCAAGGTGGAATAGAATCCATCCATCAGGGCGCTCTTGCCTCGACCAACCCCGCCATGGAGGTATATCCCTCGGGGGGGACGACGATTGCCAAAGGTACGGGAGAGCAAGGTTTGGCGATAATCCTTGAAGGCCATCAAGTTGACATACAACTGCTGGAACTTCGCCACCACCGTACGCTGTTCGGCATCTTCCTCATAATCCGGACGCGCGCAGAAGGTGCGATACCACGCCAGGGGACCCATCAGGGACATGCCCACGCCCTCATGAATTAAGAGAACGCCCGTCGACTCCCAGCGCCGCTTCGCGAAAGACTTCGCTCAAGGAGGGGTGGGCATGAACCAGACGAGCCATGTCTTCACTGGAAGCGCCAAATTCTATGGCCGTTACCGCCTCGGCAATGAGCTCCGAAGCTTCCGGCCCCAGCATGTGAACGCTGAGGATGCGATCCGTTTTGGCACAGGCGATGATCTTGATAAATCCCCGTGTCTCGCCGCGAGCTTTGGCGCGACCATTGGCCAAAAATGGGAAACGTCCGACCCGCAGCTCCCGCCCCTCGCTCCGCAGTTCCTCTTCCGTGGGCCCCACCCAGGCGACTTCTGGTTCGGTATAAATGACCCAGGGCATGTGTTCCAGAGCAACCTCTGGCATTTGGCCGGTGATGCGTTCGGCCACAGCGATGCCCTCTTCCTCGGCCTTATGGGCCAGCATGGGACCTCGTACCACGTCACCGATGGCCCACAAGCCGGGAACCGCCGTGCGACAATGTGCATCCACAGGAATCGCCCCGCGTTCATCACAGGACAGACCGATACGCTCCAAGGACAGTCCCTGGGTACACGGAATTCGGCCCACCGCCACCACCAGACGGTCCACCTCCAGGGTATGCGCTTCTTCTCCCTGGTGAAAAACCACCTTCACCCCTTCTGCCGTTACAGACACGGATTCCAGTTGAATCCCCAGTTCCAAGGTCAACCAACGATCTTTGGTGAGAATTTTTAAGGTTTCGAGGGCAATGTCGCGGTCCGCCACCGGGAGAAATTTCTTCTGGGTTTCGAGCAGGGTGACTTCACTGCCCAACCGGCGCCACACGCTGCCCAATTCCAGACCGATGACCCCGGCTCCGATGATGCCCAATCGGGCGGGAACCGATGTGAGAGCCAGGGCCCCCGTACTGTCCAGCACCCGATCCTGATCCACCGTCACCAGAGGAAGGCCACGGGGGACCGACCCTGTGGCAACGATCACCTGCTTTCCAAGTAACTGCAAGAGGTCGCCCGTAGCCCCAGCAACCTCGAGGGTAAAACCATGATCGTCACGGGAGACAAAGGAAGCGCGTCCATGGAAAAAGGTTACGCCATTTTTTTTGAATAGAAAACTTACCCCAGCGGTGAGCTGGCGCACGATCTTGTCCTTGCGCCCCTGCATGCGTCCCAGATCTAGGGTCAGGGCACCCACATTGATACCGTGGGCGGCAGCATCGTGGCCCATCCGCTGATAAAACGCCGAAGATTCCAGCAGCGCCTTGGAAGGAATACAGCCCACATTCAAACAGGTTCCCCCAGGACTCGGCCCCTGCCGGGCATCGCGCCAGTCATCCACACAGGCGACACGAAGTCCCAGCTGAGCCGCTCTCAAGGCCGCAGTATAACCTCCCGGACCGGCGCCAATCACAATCAAATCAAATTCTTGAGGCATTATATTCCTGTTATATCAGAGATCTAAAAGCCATTTCCCCGGATCTTCCAGACCCTCCTTAATGGCCACCAGCGTCAATACCGCTTCCCGGCCATCGATGAGACGGTGATCATAGGACAGCGCCAGATAATTCATGGGCCGAACCACAATCTGCCCATCCACCACCACCGCCCGTTCCTTGGTGGCATGAATGCCCAGAATGGCGGATTGAGGCGGATTCAGAATGGGTGTGGACAACATGGAACCAAATACCCCACCATTGGTGATGGAAAAGGTGCCCCCTTCAAGTTCATCGAGACGGATGTGACCTTCGCCAGCGCGCTGGGAAAAATCCGCAATCTGGCGTTCGATATCGGCCATGGAGAGATTCTGGGCATTCCGCAGGACAGGCACCAGCAACCCACGCTTGCTGCCCACGGCTACACCGAGATCGATATACCCTGGGGTCACCACTTCAGTTCCTTCAATCCGTGAATTGACCAAGGGAAACTTGTGCAGGGCAGACACCACGGCTTTGACAAAGAAGGACATCAGACCAAGCTTGATGCCGTGGGTTTTTTCAAAGGCTTCTTTATGCCGCTGACGCAGTGCCAGCACTGCAGACATATCCACTTCATTGAAGGTTGTCAGGGTAGCCGTGTTGGATTGGGAGGCCATCAGCCGTTCCGCCACCCGCTGACGCAACGGCGACAGGGGCACACGCGTGGCCGGACGGGCAGAAGCGTCGACTCCCGTGGGGGCTGGCGTGGCCACCGGAGCCATGGAACGGACCACATCTTCCTTGAGAATTCGCCCCCCCTTCCCGGTGGCAACCACCGTCTGGGGGTCCATTCCTTTTTCTGCCATGATTTTGCGTGCTGCTGGCAGGGCAAAAGGGACTTCCGTCGCCGGTGCGGCTTCCCTCGCGGGAGGCGTAGCAGGTGCTGAGGGGACAGCTTCCGTGTTTTCTTCCAGCAATCCGACCACCTCCCCTGCCACCACTCGGTCCCCCGCCTTTTTAATCATCTGGCGCAAGATTCCACTGCGCGGGGCCGGCAGTTCCAACACCACCTTGTCGGTCTCGATATCGGCCAGGTTTTGATCCCGTACCACTTGTTCCCCCTCGGCTACATGCCAAGTCACCAGACTGGCCTCCGTCACCGATTCTGCCAAAGGCGGAACTTTGATTTCCATGGTCATGATGCCATTCCCTATAAGTCCGTTGCGTTGATGGTGAGCGCCGCATCGATAAAGGCGCGCTTCTGTTCTTCATGGAGCGAGGCATAGCCCACGGCAGGCGCCGCCGAAGAAGGGCGTAAGGCATAGCTCAACTGCTGGTCGGGACGCAGATGACGCACCAGATAATGTTGAATCCGGTGCCATGCCCCTTGATTACCTGGTTCTTCCTGCGCCCAGAGCACCGAGGTAGCAGCAGGATAGCGCGCAATGTGGTCGGCAAACTCCTGATGGGGAAAGGGGTACAGTTGTTCCAGACGAATAATGGCAATATCGCGCAGTTGACGTTCGGCCCGCTGCGCCATCAAATCGTAGTAGACCTTCCCAGAACAGACCACCACACGGCGTACCGCTGCTGGCTCCAGGGTGTCAACTTCGTCGATGACCGGCAGAAATCCGCCGCGGGTGAAAGCGTCCAGTGGGCTGCTTGCCTCCTTGCGGCGCAACAGGCTTTTGGGGGTGATGACAATGAGGGGTTTGCGTTGGGGGCGCAGCATTTGCCGCCGCAGTACATGAAACACCTGAGCCGCTGTACTGGGAATACACACTTGAATGTTGTACTCAGCACACAGTTGCAAATAGCGCTCGACCCGCGCGGAAGAATGTTCCGGACCTTGTCCCTCATAGCCATGGGGGAGAAGCAAGGTCAAACCGCACAAGCGTCCCCATTTGGCCTCTCCGGAGCTGATGAACTGGTCGATCACCACCTGAGCCCCATTGGCAAAATCGCCAAACTGGGCTTCCCATAACACCAAAGTCTGGGGTTGGGCGGAAGCATAGCCATATTCAAACCCCAGAACGGCCTCTTCCGACAGGATGGAATCGATGACGGTAAAGGATGCTTGCTCTGGGGACAGGTGTTGCAACGGGATGTGGGTGCCGCTGTCCCAGCGTTGCCGGTTCTGATCATGCCACACCGCATGGCGATGAGAAAAGGTTCCCCGACCACTGTCTTGACCCGACAAGCGGACTGCGTACCCCTCCTCCACCAGCGTGGCATAAGCCAGGGATTCCCCCATCCCCCAGTCCACGGGCAGGGTTCCTTGGCCCATCTGGCGACGGTTATCCACCACCTTGCGCACGGTGGCGTGAAGTTCAAAATTATCCGGCAGGGTGGTGAGTTTTTGCGCCAGTTCCTGCAGCCGTGCCATGGGAACCCCGGTGACCACCGGCACACGCCAGTCGGTGGTCTGATATTTGGCCCACTGGGTCCCATGGGTATAGGAAGTAGCTTGGGCCCGTTGCACAATATGGGGGGGGATTTCGCCCCGATCCAGAGAATCCCGGTAAGCGCTGACCCAGGTATCAGGTTCTGTAGCGGAGACCACTCCCTGTTCAACCAAAGTCGCCGCGTACTGTTGCCGCGTCGTAGGCAGATCATGAATTTTTCGGTACATCCACGGTTGCGTCACCATGGGCTCATCCTGCTCGTTATGCCCCAGACGCCGGTAACACACCACATCTACCATAACATCCCGTTGAAAGGTATTGCGGTAGTTGAGGGCCACCCGCATGATCCGCATGACGCTTGCAGGATCGTCTCCGTTGACATGAAAAACCGGAATCTCCGCCATCTTGGCAATGTCGGTACAGTAGGTAGTGGAACGGGTATCTCGCGGATCCGAAGTGGTGAAACCGATCTGGTTATTGATCACCACATGCACGGTGCCGCCGGTGCTGAACCCCCGAGTCTGTGCCAGGGCCAGGGTTTCCATGACCACCCCTTGACCCGACATGGCGGCATCGCCATGAATCAGCACGGGCAGGACTTTTTCCCCGCGCCCATCGCCACGTCGGTCCTGGCGTGCCCGCACCGAACCTTCCACCACCGGATTGACGATTTCCAGATGGGAGGGATTGAACGCCAGGGTGACATGCACGCTGCCTGCTGCCGTGACAATGTCCGAAGAGAAGCCTTGGTGATATTTGACATCCCCCGAGGAGAGTTCGCTGGAATGCACCCCTTCAAATTCCAGAAAGAGATCGCGGGGCAAGCGTCCCAGACAATTGACCAAAACATTGAGTCGTCCGCGATGCGCCATGCCGATGACGATTTCTTCTGCACCCGCCGCCCGTGCCTGATGAATCAGGGTATTGAGACAGGGGATAAGGGACTCGCCTCCCTCTAGGGAAAAGCGCTTCTGGCCGACGAAACGGGTATGGAGGTAGCGTTCCAGAGTTTCAGCCGCCGTCAGTTGTGCCAGAAGTGCGCGTTGTTCCTCTGGCGCGGACGGTGAGTGCTCGTACCCCTCCATCTGTTGCTGAATCCAGCGTTTCTGTTCCACGCTGGTGAGATACATATATTCCAGTGCCACCGTTCCACAATAGGTGCGTTGCAGAATTTCCTCGATCTTCCCCAGGGTGGCACGGGGAGGCGCCACCAGCGAGCCGGTTTCAAACAATGCCGCAGGATCCACCCCCTCGAGGCCATAGTACTCCCGCGTCAACTCCGGCATGGGCGGGGGAGTATGCCGTTCCAGAGGATCAAGATGGGCCACACGGTGTCCCAGGGTGCGATAGGCGCTGATATAGCGCAATACGGCCACCTGTTGCAAGGCCAGAGGCCCCCCTTTGAGGTCTCCAGTGTCAGGCATTGGGTCCCCAGAGGGGGATGCTAGGGCGGCGAAATAACTGCGCCACGCCTCGTCCACCCCTTGGGGATTGCCCTGATAAACCGCATACAATGCCTCGATGAAGAGGCCCGGAGCAGAATCGTCGTCCACTGTCACCGAATTTGCCATTTTTTTCTCCACAGTGGCAGGTCTCAGCCGCGTTGATCCAGGGGCAACCAGTCACGCTGGGTCGGACCCACGTAAAGTTGCCGCGGACGACCGATTTTTTGCTGGGGATCGCTGATCATTTCATTCCACTGGGTAATCCAGCCCACGGTTCGACCCATGGCAAATACGGCCGTAAACATGCTGGTGGGAATCCCTAAGGCACGCAGTACGATCCCAGAATAGAAATCCACATTAGGGTAGAGTTTTTTGGTGATGAAGTAGTCGTCTTCCAGGGCAATCCGTTCCAGTTCCAGGGCCAGTTTGAACAGCGGATCATCATGCAGACCCAGTTCGGTCAAAACTTCATGGCAGGTGCGCCGCATGACTCCGGCACGGGGATCCATATGTTTGTAGACGCGATGACCGAAGCCCATGAGACGGAAGCTGTCGTTTTTATCCTTGGCCCGATCAATGTACTTGCCCACTTGGGAAATATCGCCAATTTCTTCCAGTTGCTTGAGTACGGCTTCGTTCGCGCCTCCATGGGCGGGGCCCCAGAGAGCAGCGATGCCCGCTGCGATACAGGCAAAGGGATTGGCTCCACTGGAGCCGGCGAGGCGCACCGTAGAGGTGGAGGCATTCTGCTCATGATCGGCATGTAACGTCAGGATGCGATCAAACGCCTGCACCAGAATGGGATTGGGAACATATTCCTCGCACGGCGTGGCAAACATCATGTACAGAAAATTGGCCGCATAGCT
>VFSW01002647.1_pt1 | contig 27051 bp, 21 predicted proteins | sample 5358111 | NCBI WGS metagenome assembly VFSW01 (sample SAMN11554181, study PRJNA540505) | mine drainage metagenome | isolation source: sediment from site ElyBrook_90M | place: USA: Ely Copper Mine, Vershire, VT | collected 2017 | reverse complement strand
AGACGCGCGAGAGCGCGTCGGCTTGAATGCGCGCACGGCCGCCTGGAATTCGCGCAAGCGATGCCGACGGCCGCGAGCTTGGTCGAGAATCCGCGCGCGCGAGCACCGACTCGATCTGGGCCGGCGCCGCGCTCATTCGGCGAGGAGCGCGCGTACGCGCGCCGCCTGGGTCTCCAGCTGCCCGATCTCGATTTGGAGTTCGGCGATGCGCGCGCGGTCCTTCGCCACGACTTCGGGCGGCGCGTTGCGCGCAAAATCCGCGTTCGCGGACTTCGCATGCAGTTTCTGCAGGTCCGTCTCGGCTCTGCGCCGACGCTTCTCGAGCCGCTCCCGTTCGGCCGCCGGATCGATCAGTCCCGCCATCGGCACGAGGATTTCGAGCGTACCCAGCAAGGCGGCCGCGCTGACCGGCGCCGGCGCGCCGGGCTCGAGTACGCGCACGCTGGCGATGCCGGCGAGGCGCTGCAGAAATTTCGAGTGCGCGGCCAAATAGCCCAAATCCGCCGCAGCGGCGTTCTGCAGCACGACGTCGATCTTGCGGCTCGGCGCGATGTCCATCTCGCCGCGAATCTGGCGCACGCCCAGTATGAATTGCTGCACCCAGGCCATCTGCCGTTCGGCGTCCGCGTCGGCGGCGAGATCGGCGGCCCGCGGGTATGGCGCGAGCATGATCGTCTCGCCGCGCTCGCCGGCGGCGGCGCGCGCGCGCTGCCAGATCTCCTCGGTGATGAACGGCGCGAGCGGATGCAGGCCGCGCAGCAGCGTCTCGAGCGTGCCGACGAGAGTCATGCGGGCGCCGCGCTTCTGCGCCGCGCTCGCATCGTCCGACTGCAGGACGGCCTTCGTCAGTTCCACGTACCAGTCGCAGAATTCATGCCAGGTGAAGTCGTACAGCGCGCTCGCGACCAGGTCGAGCCGATAGGCGGCGAAGCCCTCCTCGGCGCGCGCCAGCGCCGTGGCCAGGCGCGAACGGATCCAGCGGTCGGCGAGACCGAATGCGGCGCCGTCGCGGCCGGCGGCGGCGCCCCCGACGTTCATCATCACGTAGCGCGCCGCGTTCCACAGCTTGTTGCAGAAGTTGCGGCAGCCTTCGACGCGCGCCAAGTCGAAGCGCAAGTCGCGGCTTTGCGTCGCGAGCGACGCGAACGCGAGCCGCAGAGCGTCGGTGCCGAACGCGGCTATGCCCTGCGGAAACTGCTTGCGCGTCGCGCGCTCGATCGCCGGCTTCATTTGCGGCTGCATCAGTCCGGTCGTGCGCTTCGCGAGCAGCGCATCGAGCCCGATGCCGTCGACGATGTCGAGCGGATCGATGACGTTGCCCTTCGACTTCGACATCTTCTGGCCGTCATGGTCGCGGATCAGGCCGTGCACGTAGACTTCGCGGAACGGCACGTCGCCGGTGAATTTCAGGCCCATCATGATCATGCGGGCGACCCAGAAGAATATGATGTCGAAGCCGGTCACGAGGACCGACGTCGGATAATAGACCGACATCTCGCGTGTCGCTTCCGGCCAGCCTTGCGTCGAGAACGGCCAGAGCGCGGAGGAGAACCAGGTGTCGAGCACGTCCTCGTCGCGGCGCAGCGCGACGCCGTCGGCAAGCCCGTGCAGGGCGCGCACCTCGGCCTCGCTCTTGCCGACGTACACGCGGCCGGCTTCGTCGTACCATGCCGGGATCCGATGCCCCCACCACAGTTGCCGGCTGATGCACCAGTCCTTGATGTTGCGCATCCATTCGAAATAGACGGCGGACCAGTTCTCGGGCACGAAGCGGATGCGGCCCTGTTCGACCGCCTGCACCGCGGGAGCCGCAAGCGGCGCGATCTTGACGAACCATTGGTCGGTCAGCAGCGGCTCGAGGATCGCCTGGCTGCGATCGCCGCGCGGGACCAGAAGTTCGTGCGCCTCGATGCGATCGACGAGCCCCAAGGCTTCGAGGTCGGCGACCACCTTGGTGCGCGCCGCGGCGCGGTCGAGCCCGCGGTACGCGGGCGGCACGTTGTCGTTGAGCTTCGCCTCCGGGGTCATGATGTTGGTCATCGGCAAGCCGTGGCGGCCGCCGACCTCGTAATCGTTGAAGTCGTGGGCGGGCGTGATCTTCACGCAGCCGCTGCCGAACTTAGGATCGGCATAGTCGTCGGCGATGATCGGAATTTCCCGGTCCGCGAGCGGCAGGCGCACGGACCGGCCGATCAATGCGCGATAGCGTTCGTCTTGCGGGTGCACCGCAACGGCCGCGTCCCCGAGCATGGTCTCGGGACGCGTCGTCGCGACGACGACGTACCCCGATCCGTCGGCGAGCGGGTAGCGCAAGTGCCAGAGACTGCCTTGCTCCGCCTCCGACACCACCTCGAGATCCGACAGCGCGGTCTTGAGGACCGGGTCCCAATTGACGAGGCGCTTGCCGCGATAGATCAGGCCCTCGCGGAACAGGCGCACGAACACCTCGGCGACCGCGTTCGAAAGGTCGGTATCCATCGTGAACCGTTCGCGTGTCCAGTCAACGGAGGCGCCCAGCCTGCGCATTTGATTCGAAATGATGCCGCCCGACTGGCGCTTCCACTGCCAGACCCGCTCGATGAACGCCTCGCGCCCGAGATCGATGCGGCCGATGCCCTGGGCATTCAGTTGCCTCTCGACGACCATCTGGGTGGCGATGCCGGCGTGGTCCGTGCCCGGCTGCCAGAGGGTGTCGCAGCCCTGCATGCGCCGGTGGCGGATGAGCGCGTCCATGATCGTATCCTGGAACGCATGCCCCATGTGCAGCGTGCCGGTGACGTTGGGCGGCGGAATGACGATCGAATAGGCGGGACCGACGCCGTTCGGTTTGAAGGCGCCGAGCGATTCCCAGCGGGCATAGAGGCGCGATTCGATCTCGGCCGGCGAAAAAGCTTTGTCCATCGGCGGATTATAGCGGGACGGGGCTCTCAATCATCGTCGATCCGCGGCTCGGGGGCGCTCTTCGCCTGTTCGAGAAGAATGCGGTCGATGAGCTCCGGAAGTTGCGCGCGCAGACGGTCGAAGACATTTTCGAACAGCGTCGCTTCCATGTCCTTGGCCGCCTGGTGGAGCAGCGAATCGGCGAGCTTCAGCGTCTCGGCGACGATCGCGGATTGCATCGCCTTCGCGTCGAGCGGTGGCGCGGCCGCGATCGCGTCCTCGACCGCATCGGTCAGGATCGGCAAATCGGCGGGATTGTCCGGCTCCGGGCTCATCGGGTCCCCTCAAGCCTCGCCGGCATCGTCCTGTTGGTGGGTTTCGAGCGTAATTTTCAGGTCCCGGTACGACTTGAAGCGCTCGCGCCCCAAACGGCGCCGGTCGGCGTCGGCGTCGACGATCTCGGCGATGCGCGCGAAACGCTGCGGGTCCGCCGGCATGCGCTCGCTCAAGTTCACGAGCAGATCGGCCGGCGGCGCCCGGGCCGCATCCTTCGTCAAATGAACGGCAACGGACGAGTCGGCGGCGCCGTCGTCGCGGCACAGCGCGTGCGGGACGAACGAGCGCTCGTCGAACGTCCACAGCAGATCATCGAGGCTGTGCGCATCCGCGGCCGATTCCGCGAGAATCACGACGCGCATGTCGCGCAAATAGGCCTTCTCGGCGAGCCGGCACGCGAACGTCCAGCGCTGTTTCGGCGCCGCGCTCGACAAGACGTAGAAATCGACGCGTTCGGTCATTTGCCGTGCGTGCGCTGAATCAGGAAGTCGACGAGCAGCGGAACCGGCCGGCCGGTGCTGCCTTTGTGCGCGCCCCCGAGCCACGCCGTGCCGGCGACGTCCAGATGCGCCCAATGCAGATTGTCGGCGAATTTGGCCAGGAACGCGGCCGCCGTGCAGGCGCCGCCCTCGCGCCCGCCGATGTTCGCGAAGTCGGCGAAGTTGCTCTTCAATTGCTCGGCGTATTCCTCGCCGATCGGCATGTGCCAGGCCCGGTCATCGGCGCGCACGCCCGCGGCCTGAAGTTCAGCGGCGAGCGACTCGTCGTTGCTCATCAGCCCGCTGTAATGATTGCCGAGCGCGATGATGCAGGCGCCCGTCAGCGTCGCGACGTCGACGACCGCGGCCGGCTTGAAGCGGCGGCTGTAGGTGATCGCGTCGCAGAGGATCAGGCGCCCCTCGGCGTCCGTGTTCAGCACCTCGATCGTCTGCCCGGACATGGACGTGACGATGTCGGCCGGCTTCACCGCATTGCCGCTCGGCATGTTCTCGCAGGTCGCGACGATGACGACCAGGTTGATCGGCAGGCGCAGTTCGGCGACGGTGCGCAGCGCGCCGAGCACGGTGGCCGCGCCGCTCATGTCGAATTTCATCTCGTCCATCGCAGGGGGGTCTTTCAGCGAAATGCCGCCCGAATCGAACGTGATGCCCTTGCCGATGAGGCAGACCGGCGCCGAGTCCCCGCCGGCTCCGCGGTATGCGCACACGATGAGGCGCGGCGGCTCCACCGAGCCGCGCGCGACCGCGAGGAACGCGCCCATTTTCAGCGCCTTGATCTGGCGTTCGCCGAGCACCGTGACTTTGACGTGACGCCACTCCTTGGCGAGTCCGAGCGCGCGCGTCCCCAGATAAGTGGGCGTGCAGACGTTCGGCGGGAGGTTCGCAAGATCGCGCGCGAACGCCTGTCCGTTGGCTACCGCGGCGCCGACATCGAGTCCTTGCTGCGCGGCGCGGGCGCCCTTGGCGTCCGCCGCGGCGAAGCGCACGGCGTGCAGGCGCGCCGGCTTCGGCTTCGGGCCGCTCTTGAGCGTGGGGACGCGGTAGTTTTGGCCGCCGAAAATCTCGGCGACGATGCGCGCGCGCGCGTAGGCGTCGAGGTCGAACTCGGCGTCCATCGAGAGGTACAGCGCCGCGTCGCCGGCGCCGGTCTTCAGCAAGGCCTGCGCGGCGGCCTGCACGGCTTTGCGGTATTGCTTGCGGCCGAATTTGCGGCGCGACCCCATGCCGACGAGCAAGACGCGCGCGGCTTTCGAACCCGCGGGCCGCGTAATCAGCAGGGTGTCGCCGAGCTGGCCGGCAAAGTCGCGCGCTGCATGGGTTTTCGCGATCAAGCCGTGCAATTGCGCGTCGAGGCGGTGCGCCGCGTCGCCGAGGAATCCGTCCTCGTACACGCCGATGACGGCGCATGCAGCGGTGCTCTTCACCTGCGGATCGACTATCGCCTTGAATTCCATAAACATCCCTCGATGGATCGCCGGGCGGCGTGGTTGTTTTTTCGGTGGATTCTTCGCAAAATGGCTTCTTGGTAATTTTTCGTCAAATAGTTTACTCGATAATCGCCAAGGCTCTAAGCTCCGTACCATGAAATGGACGGTGCAGCGGTATGTTTTGCGCGAGGTCGTCCAGACCTGGGTCGCCGTGACCGGCGTCCTGGTCGCGATTCTGCTCGCGAACCAGCTGTCGCGGGTCCTCGGCCAGGCGGCGGCCAATCATTTCGGCCGACACGTGGTTTTCCAGCTGATCGCGCTCGGCGCGATCATGAATTTGTCGGTCGTCGTGCCGGTCGGACTGCTGCTCGCGATCGTGCTGGCCCTCGGCCGGCTGTACCATGACAGCGAGATGGCCGCGCTGCAGGCCTGCGGCTTCGGGCCGGTGCGGCTGCTCGCGCCGCTGTTCGCGTTCTCCGTGCTGATCGCAGCCGGCCTCGGCTGGCTCACGTTCTTTCAGGTGCCTCGGGCGGATCACCAAGCCCAGCTATTGCGCCAATCGGCGATGAAGGAAGCGAAGTTCGGCGAGCTCGATGCGGGCCGGTTCCGCTCGTTCGAGGGTGGGGACGCCGCTTTTTACGCCGAACGCGTGGATTCCCGGGGCGTGCTGCACAACATCTTTCTGCAGCGCGAGACGGCCGGCCGGATCGAAGTCGTCGTCGCGCAAACCGCGACGTATACGAAAGTCGCCGCCGGCGGCATGCATTACGTGACGCTCTACAACGGCCGCCGCTACGAGGGCGTGCCGGGGCGCCGCGATTTTCGCGTCATTCAATTCCACGAGCACGGCATTCCGGTGCCGGCGCCGCCGGGCATCGTCGGCACGCAGGATCCGGACACCAAGCCGACGCGCGAATTGTTCGGCTCATTCGCGCCGTCCGACGTCGCCCAGCTGCAATTTCGCAGCTCCGCGCCGATCATGGTTCTGCTGCTGACCTTGATCGCGTTGCCGCTCAGCCGTTTGCAGCCGCGCCAGGGCCGCTACATGCGCGTCGGCTTTGCGATCATCGTGTTCTTCGTTTATTCGAACTTGTTGTCATTCGCCAAGGTCTGGCTGGAGAAGGGCCAGCTATCGCCGCTGATCGGCGTCTGGTGGGTTCATTTGATCGCGCTCGCGCTCGGGCTCGCGCTGTTGTTGCGCGAATCGCCGCCCGCTTTTTGGCGCGGCACGCGCGCAAGGCCAACGTGAATACCCTCGATCGCTATTTTTACCGCACCGTCATGCTGTACACCCTTCTCGCGATGGCGGTGCTCCTGACGCTGGGCGGGCTGTTCCTGTTCATCAGCGAGCAGGGCGACATAGGCGTCGGCAGCTACAGCGCCTCGGACGCTTTTCTGTTCACGTTGCTGAATATGCCGCAACAAGCGTTCGAACTCCTGCCGATCGGCGCGCTGATCGGTGCGCTGATGGGATTGGGCAATCTCGCGGCGGCGAGTGAGCTCGTCGTCACGCGCGCATCCGGCGTGTCGATCTGGCGCGTCGCATGGCCCGTCGGGCTCGCCGGAGCCACGCTCGCGCTCGCGATGTACCTCATCGGTGAATATGCCGCGCCGCCGCTCGCGCAATTCGCGCAAACCGAAAAGACGACGAGCCGCCTGGCCGACGTGAGCTTCGCGGGGCGCAGCAGCGCCTGGATCAAGGAGGGCAATTTGATTCTGCGCCTACGCACCGGCGAAGTCGGCCAGGTGTTTGGCGGCGCGGCCTTATTCGTGCTCGACGGCCCGACGCGGCTCCGGTCGATTCAGACCGCGGAGCGGATCTCGGTCGCGGACCCGGGACGCTGGATCCTGCAGCATGTGGCGACGACGCGTTTCGAGTCCGGCCACGTCGATGCGACGCGTGCCGATCATACGACGATACGCTCGACGATAAATTCCGACTTCCTAGGGCTTGCGGCAACCGATCCCGGCCTCCTCACGCTGCGCGGCCTCTCCGGCTACATCGAACACCTGCGGCGCAACCACTTGGAGACGAGCCTCTACGAGATCGACTTTTGGTCGCGCATCGCGCGAATAGTCGCGGTCGTCATCGTCACGCTGCTGTCGCTGCCGTTCGTATTCGGCCCCTTGCGCACGACCGGCGCAGGCACGCGCACGGTGATCGGCGTATTGCTGGGAGTGGTGTTCTTCCTCATCACGCGCACCGTCGAGAACGGCGGCGTGCTCTTCGGACTCAACCCCCTGCTCGTCGGCTGGCTGCCGACGGTGGTCATAGGCCTCGGCACATGCGTCGCGATTTCACGCACCCGGTAGGTGCACGACGCGCGTGTTCGACAGCCGGTCGTGCAGCGCGAGCCGGTCGGCGTCGGCGTACAGCCACAGCACGCCGAGCGCCGCCGGCGCCCACGCGAGCAGCGCGCAGACGAATCTCATGGACGCCGCCTTCAGCGTGAGCCGCTTGCCGTTCGCATCGACCGCGTGCAGGCGCCATGCGCGCATGCCGACCGTCTGTCCGCTGTGTACCCAATTGAGGATGAAATAAGCGGCGATGATCGCGGCGAGGCCGGCGTGATACAGATACGCCCATTTGCCGACGGTGTCCGGCAGCATCGCCTTGCCGTGGGCGATGAGCACCGCCGCCCAGGTGAAGAAAATCAGCGGCGCGCTGAGTACGATGCAATCGTAACTCAAGGCCGCGACCCTGCGGCCGAAACCGGCGCTGGCGCCGCTGCGCGCGCCACGCGCTCGAGCTGCGCCGCCGCCGTTCAATCGCGCCCGGCCTTCGTCCCGGCGTCGAGTCTGCTCTCTTTCAATATACGGCGTACTTCGGGGAGCGACGGCCTGTCCGCCATGCGTGCGATCAGTTCGGGTAGTTCGTACCATTTGCGGCCCCATTGCATGAGCCTTCGTGCGTCGGCGAGCACTTGAGTGCGCGCGACGTCGGTCGCCGCCGCGTGCGCAGGCGGCGTGGGCGCGGCCTTCGCCGGCGCCTTGCCGCGGGATCTCGCGTGGGTCGCGGCCTTGCGCTCGGCGCGCGCGACGTGCGGCGTACCGGCCGGCGGCGCGCTGCGCGGCTTCGCGGCCAGGTATTTCGGCATCTCGCGCGTGGCGGTCGCAGTGGTCGAGTCCGCGGCGATCTTCTCGATGCGCGGGCGGGTCGCAGTCGCGCCGGGCGGCTGCGCGGCGGGAGCGGCAGCCGCGGTCGGCGGCCACTGCGGTTCCGCGTGCATTTCGGCGAGCGGTATGAAGCGTTCGATGTGTTCGGAACCGACCAGATTCGCGAGGAAGATCATCAGTTCGAGCGCATCCGAGAATGCCGCGTCGCCCGTGCCGATGCGCTGCTCTATTTGCGCCTTGAGCGTGAGCGTCTTTTGCCGCGCGAGATCGATGATCCAGCGCTTCGGCCGTTCATGCGCGGGCCACGGCTGAGTCTTCCAGTAAGCGGCATCATCGAGGGACGAGTATTTCAGATGCAATTCGAGGCTGCCGAGCCATTTATCCAATAACTCGAGCAGTCGTTGATCGGCGGATGTTGCCATGGGTTTTCGCAGCTCCAGTGCGCACCCTAAACGAACGGCCGACGGTTCGCCAGGGGGCCCGGGGTCGCCGATTTCTGACACCTGCCGGGCGCTGCGCCGCGTTAGACTGCGCGCCATGTGTGGAATCGTCGGCATTGTCGGCCCGCAAGCAAGCCCTGACACGGCTGCAAAGATGGCGCAGCGTCTGCGCCACCGCGGGCCGGACGGCGAGGGCGTTTGGAGCGACGCGGGCGTCGCGCTCGGCCACCGCCGCCTGTCGATCCAGGATCTGACCGAGAGCGGCCGCCAGCCGATGCTGTACGGCGAGCGCGTGCTGACCTACAACGGGGAACTCTACAACCACCGGGCGCTGCGCGCCGACCTGCCGGGACCCTGGCGCTCGAGCGGCGATACCGAAGTCCTGCTGCACCTGCTCGCGCGCGACGGCGCGGCCGCGCTCGAGCAGCTCGTCGGCATGTTCGCATTCGGGTTTTGGGATGCCCGGGACCGGAGCCTGCTGCTCGCGCGCGATCGGCTCGGCATCAAACCCTTGTATTACCGGCTGCTGCCCGGGGGCATCGCGTTCGCCTCCGAACTCAAGGCTCTGTTGGTATTGGGCCGGCCGGAAATCGACCGCAGCGCGGTGCGCGATTTCTTGCTGCATTCTTATATTCCCGCGCCGAAGACGATCTACCGGGGTATCGCGAAGCTGCCCGCGGGTCACCGTCTTCACTGGAAGGACGGGCGCGTACGCATCGAACGTTGGTGGGACCCGTCGCCCGAGATCCGCGCGCGCTCGCCCGATGAGACGCTGGATCTCCTGGATGGATTGCTGCGCGAGGTCGTGCCCGCGCATACCCTCGCGGATGTGCCCGTGGGGGTATTTCTGAGCGGCGGCATCGACTCGGCGCTGACGGCCTATTATCTCGACCGTCCGCACACATTCACGCTTGATATAGACCGCCGCGGCCGCTCCGAAGCCGAGGCTGCGCGCCGCGTCGCCCGGCACTTGAACACGAAGCATACCGAGAGAAGCGCACCGGCCGCCGATTTTGCGCAGGCGCTCGACATGATGCCGCAGCTGTTCGACGAACCGTTCGGCGATAGCGCCGCGTGGTCGAATTACCTCGTTGCCCAATTCGCACGCCGCGAAGTCACGGTCGCTTTGAGCGGCGAGGGCGGCGACGAGATATTTTGCGGCTACCCGCGCTACTGGTCCCGCGTCGGCGCGCGCTCCAACGCGATCAACCAGACGCTCGCGCGCTGGCTGCCGCCGCTGTCGCGCCTCGGACATTCGATGCAGCGCCGCGCGTACACCGGGCTTCCGGCATACGCCGCCGCGCTCGGCGGCCTGACCGCGGCGCAGGTCGATTCCCTGCTGTGCGCCGAGTGGCGCGAGCCGGACTACGATCATCTGTGGTTCTACCGCCAATTCTGGCGCGAGGATCTTCGGCCGCTCGCGCGGCTGCGTTGGCTCGACTTGCATACGGATCTCGCCGAGGGGCTGCTGACCAAGGTCGATCGGACGAGCATGGCGCATTCGCTCGAAGTGCGCCCGCCGCTATTGGACCATCGCCTGGTGGAGTTCATGCTGAGCGTCGACCCGCAACTGCTGGTCGATCGCGGCGCGCGCCGCGGCAAGCTCCTCGTGCGCCGCTTGATGGAGCCGCGCCTGCCGCAGGGGCACTTGAACCACCCGAAGTCCGGGTTCGGCCTGCCGGTGCGCGCCTGGATAAAATCCCAACCCCGGCTGCTCGAAGAGGCCGTCGCTCGGCTGATCGCGCGCGGCGTATTGCGGCGTCCGGTGACGAGCGAGTTTCGGCGCGCATGGCAGATTCTCGTGTTGGACCGCTGGTTCAGCGCCTTTGCCTGAACCGATGCCGCCGCGGCTTCTGTTCGTGCCGGTCTCCGGAGCCTATGGGATGGGCGAGTACGCGCGCGCGCTCGCGCTTGCGCGCGCCGCGTCCGCGCGCTGGCCCGATGCCGCGATTCACTTCGTGCTGAGCCGCGAAGCGCCGTATGCGGCGGACACCCCGTTTGCGGCCACGCTGCTGCCGTCCTCGCCGACGTTTCATACCGGCGCGGTGCGCTCGCTGATCGCCGACTTCCGGCCGGACGTCGTGATTTTCGACAACGCCGGACGCACGGCGCAGCTGCGCGCCGCGCGTGCCGCCGGCGCCGCGGTCGTCTACATCAGCGCGCGCCGCCGCCAATGGAAAAAGGCGCTGAGGCTTCGCTGGATGCGCTTGATCGACGAGCACTGGGTCGCCTACCCGCAGGCTTTGTCGCCGCGTCCGAGTCTTTGGGAGAGCGCCAAGAGGCGCTTGTCGTGTGCACCGACGCTGCGCCATCTGGATGTCGTGCTGCCGGCGCCGGATGCGGCGCGCCGCCGCGCCTTGCTCGCGCGGATCGGCGCCGGCGAGGGCGCCCTGGTCCTCGTCGTGCCGGGCGGCGGCACGGGACACCCGGGAGCGGCCGATGCGACCGAGCGGTTTCTCGCGGCCGCCGCGCAGATCGCCGCGGGCGGTCTGCCTACCGTGTTCGTCGGCCCCGCAGCGGCGGATGCGCCCGCAGCGCAGCCGCCGCTGCGCCGCTTCGCGACCTTGCCGCAGGCCGATCTCGTCGAACTGATGCGCGCCGCACGGCTCGTCGTCGTCAACGGGGGCTCGACCTTGATACAGGCGATCGCCTGCGGCGCGGCCTGCCTCGCGGCGCCGGTCGCCAAAGACCAGACGGAGCGGATCGAGCGCGCGGTCCACGCGGGCGTCGCGCTGCGAGCGCGGCTCGATGGCGCCGAGATTGCGCGGCGCGCGCAACAATTGCTCGGCGACGAGCCCGCGCGCGCCGCGCTCGCGCGGCGCGCCGCGGCCTTGGATCTGGCCGACGGCAGCACGGTCGCCGTCGACGCGCTCGCGGGACTGCTCGAGCGGGTGCGCGGGGCGCGTGCTCATGCGTAAGGCGCTGTTGCTCGGCTATGACCTGCGGCAGCCCTCGTTCCGGCACCGCATGCAGTCGCTCGTCGACACCCTGACCGGCGCCGGCTGGGAGGTGCGCACCGAGCGCTTTCCCGGCGGCCGCTACGGGATTCGAACGTGGGAGCGGCGCGAGCTGCTGCGCTCCGTGGATGTAGTCGTCCTTCATCAGATCAAGTTGAGCGGAATCGAAGCGCGCCTGTTCGCGGCATTCAGCCGACACCGCATCTTCGACTTCGACGACGCGATCTACGTGCGCAAGCCGCGGCGGCTTGGCGAGCCCGCCGACGACTCGCGCTGGCGCAGGATGAAATTCGACGCGACCTGCCGATCGGTGGATGCGGTCGCCGCGGGCAATGAGGTGCTCGCGGCCGAGGCACGCAGAGCGGCGCGCGCGGTCGAAATACTGCCGACCGCGATCGACGTGGCCGCCTATCAACAGGCCGCGGCCGGCTCCGGCGGCGGCCCGGTGATCGCCTGGATCGGCAGTCCCGAGAACCTCGTCTACGTGGAAATGATCCGTCCCGCGATCGCGCGGCTTGCGGCCCGCAATCCCGGCATGCGCCTGCGGATCATTTGTTCGTCGTTTCCCGATTGGCCGGAGGTGCCGATCGAGCGCATCCTCTGGAGCGCGGCCGGGGAGGCCGCGGCGCTCGCGAGCGCGCACATCGGCATCATGCCGTTGACCGACGACGTGTGGGCGCGCGGCAAGTGCGCCTTCAAGCTCCTGCAATACATGGCGGCGGCGCTGCCGTGCGTCGCTTCGCCCGTCGGCGCGAATTCCGAGGCCGTCATCGACGCGGTGACCGGCTTCCATGCCGAGAGTCTTGGCGATTGGGAGGAGCGTCTGCAGGCCTTGATCGATGCGCCGGCTGTGCGCGCGCGGTTCGGCGCCGCGGGCTTCGCGCATGTGCAAAATCGCTTCGCGCTGAGCGTCTACCGGTCGCGCTACCTGGACTTGCTGGCGCGCATCTGCGGCGCAGATGGGTACGCGGCGCCGCCTTCGCAAGGGTAATGGGATTTGGGTATGCTGCGCGGATGCCGTCCGCATTCGTGCATCAAATTCTCAACCACTATACGTCGCCGCAGGCGCTCGATCCCGGTTTTCTCGTGCTCGACAATTCTTCGAACGAGCGGCCGGATTGGTATGAATACTGGCCGATCCGCAAGTACCTCATTAACGAGCCGCTGGACGAGGCGGCCTTTTACGGATTTCTTTCGCCGAAGTTCAAGTTGAAGACCAACCTGGGCGCCGACGCGGTGCTGAAAGCGGCGCGCGCGGCCGATCCGTCGGTGGACGTGATCCTGTTCAGCCCGAGCATCCACAACAGCGCGTATCACTGGAACGTGTTCGATCACGGCGAATCGGAGCACCCCGGCCTGAAGGCCGTCGCCGCCGAGTTCTTTGCGCGGATCGGGCAGGCGACGGATCTGGACGCCATGGTTTCCGATTCGCGCAACACCGTGAATTCGAATTTCTTCCTCGCGAGGCCGCGATTCTGGCGCGAGTGGCTCGCGCTCAACGAGGCTTTGTATGCGATCGCCGAGGCGCCCGCGGATGCGCTCGGCGAGAAGTTGCGGGCCCGGGTTGCGTACCGCGGGCGCCGCGACGTGCAGATGAAAATCTTCATCATGGAGCGGACCACGACGTGGATTCTCGCGCGCGACCGCCGTTTCCACGCGATCGCGCGCGATCCGTTCGCCGCCGCCGCACGCATCTATAAGTTGCCGCTCGCGGTCGTCTGCGATGCGCTGAAGATCGCCTACGCGACTCAAGGGCGCGGCCAATACAAGGATCTGTTCTGCATGGTGCGCGGCTTGCGCACGGTATTGAACCTTCAGGTCAGGCTCGGCGGCTTCCTGAGGTTTCGAAAGGTGCGCCCTTATCTGCGAATTCTCGCCGCGTACTGGTCGAGCGGCGAGTGAACGGCGAATTTTGGCGCGGCCGGCGGGTGCTGATCACCGGGCACACCGGATTCAAGGGCGCGTGGCTGTATCTCTGGCTGCGGGACCTCGGCGCCGACGTTGCCGGCTTCGCACTCGCCCCGGCGACCGAACCGAATCTCTGGAGCATGATCGCGACGCACGGCGACTCGGTTGTCGGCGACATCCGCGACGAGGCGCACGTGCGGCGCACCGTCGATCGCTTGCGTCCGCAAACCGTGTTCCATCTGGCCGCGCAGGCCTTGGTGCGGGAATCGTACCGCGATCCCCTGGGGACTTACCGGACGAACGTCATCGGTACGGCGAATCTCCTCGATGCCTGTCGCGGCAGCGCGGATCTCGGCGCAATCGTCGTCGTCACGAGCGACAAGGTCTACGAGAACGATGGCGGCGGCCGCGCGTTCGAGGAAAACGACCGCCTGGGGGGGCACGATCCCTACAGCAACAGCAAGGCCTGCGCGGAACTCGTGGCGGCGTGCTACCGGGACAGTTTTTTTCGCGGCGGCGCGCCGATCGCGACTGTGCGCGCCGGCAACGTCATCGGCGGCGGCGATTGGTCCCGCGACCGGCTGATCCCGGATTGCCTGCGGGCACTCGAGGCCGGCGAGCCCGTGAACTTGCGCTACCCGGACGCCGTACGCCCGTGGCAGCACGTGCTCGATCCGCTCGCGGGCTATCTGCTGTTGGCCGAGGCTCTCGCCACGGCGCCCGAGCGCGCGCCGCGCGCTGTCAATTTCGGCCCGGACCCGGCATCCTTTTGCACTGTCCGGGAGGTCGTGGATGCCCTCAGCGCGGCGTTCGACGGCAAACCGGACTGGGTGCGCGATGCCGGCGAGTATCCGCCGGAAGCGGCGGCGCTGCGCCTGTCGTCCGAGGTCGCCGAGCGCTCGCTCGGCTGGCGCGGGCGCCTTGGCATCGCGGCGGCGCTGTCCTGGACCGCCGATTGGTACAAGGCGATGCGCGCGGGGGAGGATATGTTGCGTTTTTCTCAGGAGCAAATTCGACGCTATTGCGAACATGCGCGAGGCGCATCGTGAAGTGCGTCATTCTCGCCGGCGGCAAGGGAACGCGGATCGCCGAGGAATCGAACACGCGGCCGAAGCCGATGGTCGAGGTCGGCTCCCGGCCGATTCTTTGGCACATCATGAAGCTCTACGCCTCGTTCGGCGTGCGCGAGTTCGTCGTCTGCCTGGGCTACAAGGGCTACATGGTCAAGGAATATTTCGCGAATTATTTCCTGCACCAGGCGGACGTCACCTTCGACATGAGCGAGAATCGCGTCGAATACCACGATTGCCGCAGCGAGCCGTGGAAAGTCACGCTCGTCGATACCGGCGAGGAGACGATGACGGGCGGGCGGCTCCTCAAAGTGCGCAAGTACCTCGACGCGGACCAGCCGTTTTGCATGACCTACGGCGACGGTCTCGCCGACGTCGACATCGGTGCGGAGGTCGCGTTCCACCGGGCTTCCGGCCTCGATGCGACGGTCACCTGCGTGCGGCCGCCGGCGCGCTTCGGCCGCATCGCAACCTTGAACGCGAAGGTGGTTTCGTTCGAGGAAAAGCCTCAGTCGGAGGGCGGCCTGATCAACGGCGGGTTTTTCGTTCTGGAGCCGGCCGTGCTCGACCTGATCGCGGGCGACGATGCGGTTTGGGAGAAGGAGCCGATGGAGCGCCTGTGCGCGGACGGCCGGTTGGCCGCGTGGATCCACCGCGGCTACTGGCAACCGATGGACACGCTGCGCGACAAGCTCACGTTGAACGCGCTGTGGGAGAGCGGGGCGGCGCCGTGGAAACTCTGGGACCGCTAGGCAAGACGGCCGCCATGATCTTCACGCCATGTCCGCTCGCCGACGCCTTCATCGTCGATCTTGCGCCGCAGCGCGACGAGCGCGGTTTTTTCGCGCGCTCGTATTGCACCGAGGAGTTCGCCGCGCACGGGATCTCGCTCGAGCCGAGCCAATGCAGCGTGTCGTTCAACGAAAGGCGCGGCACCCTGCGCGGCATGCACTACCAGGCGGACCCGCACGCGGAGGACAAGCTCGTGCGCTGCACGGCGGGCGCGGTATTCGACGTCATCGTCGACGTGCGCGCGGGCTCCGCGACCTATCGCCGATGGTTCGGCGCGAGGTTGTCGGCGCGCAATCGGCGCGCGCTGTACGTGCCGCGGGGTTTCGCGCACGGCTTCGTGAGCTTGACCCACGCCGCCGAGGTTTTTTACATGATCTCGGCGCCGCACGCGCCGGAATCGAGCCGCGGATTCAAGTGGAACGATCCGGCGGTCGGCATCGAATGGCCGCTGCGCCCGGCGGTGATCTCGGTGCGCGACGACGGTTACCCGCCGCTCGGCGCCGCGTAACGGCGGCGATGGAACGGGAAAAAGTGTTGGTCACGGGCGCCGGCGGATTTCTCGGCCGCCACAGCGTGCCGCCGCTCATCGAACGCGGCTTGCGGGTGCATGCCGCGGTGTCGCCGCGCGCGTCCGGCGCCGCGCCGGCGGAACTCGACGGCGCGGTCTTGCACCGCGTGAACCTCCTCGACCCCGGCGCCGGCGCGGCACTGCTGCGCGCCGTCAGGCCCGCGTATTGGCTGCACTTCGCGTGGATCGCGAAGCCGGGAGTCTATTGGCGCAGCGATGAGAATTACCGCTGGCTCGATGCCGGCCGCGCGATGCTCGCACAGTTCGCCGACCAGGGCGGTAAGCGCGCCGTGATCGCCGGCAGCTGCGCCGAATATGCGACGACCGGCGCAGGTTTATGCATCGAACGGCAAACCGCGCTCGCGGACGCGGCCGGCGCCGCGGTGACGCCGTACGCCGAATGCAAGCTCGCGCTGCAGCGGGAATTGGAAGCCGTGGGCCGGCGCGCCGGGCTCTCGAGCGCCTGGGGCCGGATATTCCTCCAGTTCGGTCCGGCCGAGCATCCCGACCGCCTGGTGCCGTCGGTGATCAGGCGCTTGCTCGCGAATCAAGAGGCGCTTTGCTCGCACGGCCGCCAGGTACGCTCGTTTCTGCACGCGGCCGACGTCGGCGGCGCGTTCGCCGCGCTGCTCGCGAGCGAGGTGCAGGGTCCAATCAACGTCGGTTCCGATCGCAGCATTACGCTAGCGGGCCTGGTCGACATGATCGCCGCGCAAATCGGCCGCTCCGACCTCGTGCGGCTGGGCGCAAACCCGCCTGCGGCGGCGGAGCCGGCCATCCTCGTGCCGGACACGAGGCGGCTGCGCGATGAACTTCGCTGGACGCCGAAGTTCGAACTCGGCGCGGGCCTCGCCGATACGATCGCCTGGTGGCGCGAGGAGCTTGGGTGCTGATTCCCGGATTACATCCCTTGATCGTGCACTTCCCCTTGGCCCTGTGCATCAGCGGAGCGCTCTGCCTGCTGGCGGCGCGCTTGCTGCGCGACGACCGTCATGCCGCGGCGGCGGCGACCGTCGGCACGTGGAACCTGATCGGCGGCGCCGTCGTCGCGCTCGCCGCGATCGGGACCGGCGTCGCGGCGCTCGTCGGCCTGCACGCCGGAGCCGCCGCGCATCTGGCGATTTCGATGCACGTCAAATGGGCGATGCTGAGCTCGATGATGCTGCTGCTGCTCGCGGTGTGGCGCGGAGCGGGTCAGGCACAGGACTCGCGGCCGGCGTGGCTTTTCCTGTGCCTGTTGCTCGTCGCCTGCGCCGCGCTCGCAATGACGGGCTACCGCGGCGCGGTCAACGTCTACCACTACGGCATCGGCGTTTTCGACGGCGCCGCCGGCGCCGCGAACTGATCCCATCCGCCGCCCAATGCCTTGATCAGCGCGATGCTCGCGGCGAGTTCGCGGCCGCGCAGCGCGATCGACGCCCGCTCGTTCGCAAGCGCCGTCGATTGCGCGACGACGACGTTCAAATAGCTCACGAGGCCGGATTTGTATTGATTCAGCGCGATCGACGCGGCTTGCTCCGCCGCCTTCGTCGCCGCGTCCTGCACGATCGATTCGGCGGCGAGGTCATGCAGGGCAACGAGATTGTCTTCGACTTCCTGGAACGCGCCGAGTACCGCCTCGCGGTAGACGGCGACGCTCGCATCGTAGTTCGCGCGCGCTTGTTTGGTCGCCGCGCGGCGCGCGCCCCCCTCGAACAGGTTCAATGCGAGCGCCGGTCCCACGGACCAGAATTGAGTCGCCGCGGAAATGAGCCCGCTCCAGCTCGCACCCTGGTAGCCGAACGCGCCGGAGAGCGTCGCCTGCGGGAAATACGCCGATTCGGCGACGCCGATATTGGCGTTCGCGGCCGCGACGCGGCGCTCGTCGGCGGCGATGTCCGGCCGCCGCTCGAGCAGTTGCGAGGGCAGCGCCGGCGGGATGGCGGGAACCACGGTGGTGAGCTGCGCCCGCGCGAGCGCGAAGTCGGCGGGCGGCTTGCCGATCAGCACGGCGATGCCGTGTTCGAGCTGCGCGCGCTGCAGCGCCAGATCGATCGCGGCCGCCTGCGTCGACTTAAGCTGGGTCTCGGCTTGCGCGACGTCCGCCTGCGCCGCGACGCCGGCGGCGAGTTGATTGCGCGTGATCTGCAGGGACCGCCGCAGGTCCGCGACGCTCGCCTCATACAGACCGCGCTCCTCGTCGGTGATCCGCAATTGGAAATAGTCGAGCGCCAAGGCCGCCTGGGCGCTCAATGCGGCCGACGCCAGATCGGCGGCACTCGCGCGGAAATTCGCGCGCGCGCTCTCGGTCTCGCGGCGCAACCGGCCCCAGAGGTCGATTTCCCAGGCGGCATCGGCCGTTGCGGAATCCAGCGTCGCCGTGCCGGGCACGGTCTGCGCGCCGCCGCGGACCGCGCCGGAATGTGAGCGGGTCCTCGATGCCGCGGCGTTCAGGCTCGGAAAATACGCGGCGCGCGCAGCCTGCACCGAGGCTTCCGAGTAGCGGTACTGCGCGGCCGCCTGCGCAATCGTCTGATTCGAAATGTTCAATTGCCGCATCAGCCCATCGAGCACGCCGTCACCGTACACGGTCCACCAAGCGCCGCGCGGCAGCTCGTCGCCCGGCTGCGCTCGCGCCCAATACAGCGCCTCCTTGAAATGCGCCGGCGTCGCGACGCTCGGACGCACGTAATCCGGCCCCACGGCGCAGCCGCCGACGACGAGCGCCGCCGTGAGCGCGGCGGCGGCCGCGGGGAGCGCGCGAACGGTGCATCGTGCATGATTCATGTTGGCTGATCCGTAGGTAATCGTCCGTAAGCGGCGTGCCGCGCGCGGCGCCGGCCGCGGACCCACTCCTGGAAGCGGTCGAGATAAAGATAAATCAGCGGGGTCGTATACAAGGTCAACAATTGGCTGAAGACGAGGCCGCCCGCGATCGAGATGCCGAGCGGCCGGCGCAGCTCCGCGCCGTCGCCGGCGCGCAACGCGAGCGGCAGCGCCCCGAACAGCGCGGCCATCGTCGTCATCATGATCGGCCGAAAGCGCTTCTTGCAGGCCTCGAATATCGCCTCGCGCGGCGGCGTGCCGTGCATGCGGCGCAGATTGATCGCGTAATCGATCATCATGATCGCATTCTTCTTGACGATGCCGATCAGCAAGATGACGCCGATCAGCGCGATGATGCTGAACTCGGTGTGCGTCGCGAGCAGCGCGAGCAGCGCCCCGACGCCGGCGGAGGGCAAGGTCGAGAGTATCGTCAAGGGGTGGATGTAGCTCTCGTACAGCATCCCGAGCACGATATAGACGGCGACCAGCGCGGCGAGCACGAGAATGGGCTCGGTGTTCAGCGATTGCTGGAAGACCTTCGCTTGGCCCTGGAAGCTTCCGCGGATGGAGCCGGGCACGCCGATTTTCGCGAGCGCGCGCAGGATCGCCGCGGTCGCCTGCGACATCGACACATTCTGCGGCAGGCCGAAGGAGATCGTGGTCGCCGCGGCGAGTCCCTGGTGATTGACGGACAGCGACGTGCGCCGCGCTTGGTAGTGAGCGAACGACGACAGCGGCACGATCGTGGGCGCGCCCGCGGGCGTCACGCCGGCGACGTACGTGGTTTCGAGCGCCGCGGCGTCCGTCGAGTCAGCGGGGTCGGCCTCCATGACCACGCGGTATTGGTTCATCGCATTGAATATGGTCGACACCTGCCGTTGGGAATACAGGTCGTTCAGCGTCGCATCGACCGACGCCATGTCGACCCCGAGGCGCGCGGCGGCGCTGCGGTCGACGACGAGATAGGATTCGAGCCCGTTGTCCTGCGCATCCGAGTTGACGTCGACCAGCTGCGGGAGTTTCGCGAGAGCCTCGCGGATTTTCGACGTCCACGCGCGCAGCACCGACAAATTATCCGATTGCAGCGTGAATTGGTAGGGCGCGTTCGTGACCCGCCCGCCGATGCGTATGTCCTGGAGCGCCTGCAGGTACAGCGTCGCGCCCGCCACGCGCGCGAGCTTCTTGCGCAGCCGCGCGATGACCTCGGCCGCCGAGACGTCGCGCTCGGACAAGGGTTTCAGCGCGATGAACATGCGTGCGCTGTTCAATTGTCCCCCGCCGGTGAAGCCGAGGACGTTGTCCACCGCCGGGTCGCGGCGCACGACGTTCATGAATTGCGTGAGTTTCTCCTTCATGGCGTCGAAGGAGATGCTCTGGTCGCCCTGCACGAAGCCGACGACGCGGCCGATGTCCTGTTCGGGGAAAAAGGCCTTCGGAATGACGATGTACAGGAAGAAGTTGAGGCAGACCGTGAACAGCAGCAACAGCATCATGAAGCGGCCGTGCGCGAGCGCCCAGTGCAGCGTGCGCTCGTAGTAACGCAGCATCGCGTCGAAGGCACGCTCGGAAAGCCCGCCGAGGCGCGTCCACAGTCCGGGTTTGGAATGCGCCGCGCCGGCCGCCTTCAACAGGTGAGCGCACATCATCGGCGTCGTCGACAGGGAGAGAGCGAGTGAAATCAGGACCGCCGACGACAATGTCAGCGCGAATTCGCGGAACAGGCGGCCGACTATGCCGCCCATCAACAAGATTGGAATGAATACGGCGATCAGCGAGACGGTCATCGAGAGCACCGTGAAGGCCACTTCCCGCGCTCCCAGGAGCGTCGCCGGGAGAGGCTGCATCCCGGCCTCTATGTGGCGGGAAATGTTCTCCAGCACGACGACCGCGTCGTCGACGACGAAGCCGGTGGCCACCGTCAGCGCCATCAGCGACAGGTTGTCGAGGCTGAAGCCGGCGACGTACATCACGGCGAACGTGCCCGCGAGCGACACCGGCACCGCGACCGCCGGAATCATCGCCGCCGAGGCGCGTCGCAGGAACGCGAATACCACCAGGATCACGAGGACGACCGAGATCAGCAGCGTCTCCTCGACCTCGCGCAACGATGCCTTGATCGGCGGCGACCGGTCGTTCGCTATCGTGATGTGGATCGCGCGCGGAATCGAGGACTCGAGCTGCGGCAGGAGAGCCTTGACTTGCTGAATCGTCGAGATGATGTTCGCATTCGGCTGGCGGAACAATAGGATGATCACCGCCGGCTTGCCGTTCGACAGGCCGGCGGCGCGCAGGTTCTGCACCGAGTCGGCGACCTCACCGAGATCCTGAAGCCTCACGGGCGCGCCGTTCACATAGCGCACGATGATCGGCCTGTAGTCGCGCGCAGACATGGCTTGGTCGTTCGCGCCGATCTGCCAGCGCGCGGCGCCGTCTTCGATGAAGCCCTTGGGCCGGTGCACGTTCGCCGCGACGATCGCCGCGCGCACCTGTTCGGGGCTGATGCCGTAGCGGTTCAGGACCGAAGGCTTGAGTTCGACGCGCACGGCCGGCTGGGAGCTTCCCGCGACCTCCGCTTGGCCGACACCCGGAACCTGGCTGAGCTTTTGCGCGAGAACCGTGTCGGCCGCATCGTACATTTGACCCCGGGTCATCGTAGCGGAGGTCAATGCGAGGATCAGGATCGGCGCATCCGCCGGGTTCAACTTGCGGTACTCGGGGTTGGAAGGCATGTTCGCGGGCAGCAGCGCGCGCGCCGCGTTGATCGCCGCCTGGACATCGCGGGCGGCGGCATCGATGTCGCGGCTCAAATCGAATTGCAGCGTGATGTCGGTCGACCCCAGCGTACTCGAGGAGGTCATTTCGGTGATGCCCGAGATGTGGCCGAGCGAGCGTTCGAGCGGCGTCGCGACGGTCGCCGCCATGGTTTCTGGACTCGCGCCGGGCAGCGATGCGAACACCGCGATCGTCGGGAAATCCACTTGCGGCAGCGGCGACACCGGCAGCATGCGAAACGCGAGCACGCCGGCCGTCGCGATGCCGATCGTAAGCAGCGTCGTCGCGACCGGGCGCTCGACGAATATGCGCGCCGGATTCATGCCGGCGCCGCCGGTTCGGACCGGAGGCGTACGCGCGCGCGCATGCGCTGCGCGAGCCGGTCGAACGCCAGATAGATCACCGGCGTCGTGAACAGCGTCAACAGCTGGCTCATGATCAGTCCGCCGACCATCGTGATGCCGAGCGGCCTGCGCAGTTCTCCGCCGACGCCGTAGGCGAGCATCAGCGGCAGCGCGCCCAAGAGCGCGGCGAGCGTCGTCATGAGGATCGGACGAAATCGCAGTTGACAGGCCTGGCGTATCGCGTCATACGCGGTTTTGCCCTCATGCTTCTCGGCCTGCAGCGCAAAATCGATCATCATGATCGCGTTCTTCATGACGATGCCGATCAGCAGCACCATGCCGATGATCGCAACGATGTCGAGGTCATCGCCCGCGGCCATCAGCGCGAGCAGGGCGCCGATCCCCGCCGACGGCAGGGTCGATAGGATCGTCAGCGGATGGATGTAGCTTTCGTAGAGCACGCCGAGGACGATGTAAACGGTCGCGATCGCGGCGAGAATCAACAGGAGCGTGTTCGTCAGCGACGCCTGAAAGGCACGCGCGGCTCCCTGGAAGTTCGTTTGCACGCGGATCGGCAGGTGCATCGCGCGCTCGGCCGCCTGGATCGCCTGGATCGCGTCGCCGAGCGCCGCGCCGGGCGCGAGATTGAAGGAAATCGTCGCCGCAGGAAATTGTCCCAAATGGTTGATGACGAGCGCGGACGGACGTTCGGTCACGCGCGTGAAGGCATCGAGAGGCACTTGCGCGCCGGACACCGATGGCACGTACAGATTGCCGAGCAGCGCGGGAGTGGTCCGCAGCCGCGGATCGGCCTCGAGCACCACGCGGTATTGATTCGATTGCGTGAAGATCGTCGACACCAGGCGCTGTCCGTACGCGTCGTAGAGCGCGTTGTCGATAGCCGCGGGCGTTACCCCCAAGCGCGACGCCGCATCCCGGTCGATCGCGAGATATGCCTGCTGTCCCTGATCCTGCAGGTCGCTTGCGACGTCGGCTAGCTGCGGAAGAGTTTTCAAGCGCGTAACGAGCTTCCCGGTCCAGTCGGCGAGTTCCTTCCGGTCGACGGTTTCCACCGTGAACTGAAATTGGGTCCGGCTCGTGCGGTCCTCGATCGACAAATCCTGAACCGGCTGCAGGTACAGCGCGATTCCCGGCACCTGTTCGCTCTCGCGCTGCAGGCGCCGCAGCACGGTCTCGCCGTTGCCGCGCTCGGCGAGCGGCTTCAAGTTGATCAGCATCCGGCCGCTGTTCAGCGTCGTATTGACGCCGTCGACGCCGATGAACGAGGTCAGGCTCGCGACCGCCGGATCGGAGAGCACCGCGCGCGCGAGTGCCTGCTGGCGCGATGCCATCGCATCGAACGAAATCGACTGCGGCGCTTCAGTGATGCCTTGAATGAGACCGGTATCCTGGATCGGGAAGAACCCCTTGGGGATCAGCAAGTACAGGATCACGGTCAACGCCAGCGTTCCGGCCGCCGCCGTCAGCGTCAGCCGGTCGTGCGCGAGAACCCAGTCGAGCACACGCATGTAGCGCCCGATCAGCGCCTGGATCGCCGCTTCGCTGCGTGACGCGAAGGCGCTCTTGTGCGCCGCGGCCGCCGGCAGCAGGAGTCGGCCGCACATCATCGGCGTCAGGGTCAGCGAAATCGCCGCCGAGATCAGGATCGCGACCGCGAGCGTGATCGCGAACTGCGAGAACAGGCGGCCGATCACGTCGCCCATGAACAGCAGCGGAATCAGCACCGCGATCAACGAGACCGTCAGCGAGATGATCGTGAAGCCGATTTGTTCCGCGCCGGCGAGCGCCGCCTCGAGCGGCGACCGGCCTTCCTCGATGTGGCGCGAGATGTTTTCGATCATCACGATCGCGTCGTCGACGACGAAGCCGCTCGCGATCGTGAGCGCCATCAACGTCAGGTTGTTGATCGAAAATCCGGCCAGATACATGACGCCGAAAGTGCCGATCAGCGACAGCGGGACCGCGACCGCCGGAATCACCGTCGCGCGCAGGCTCTGCAGGAAGAAGAAGATCACGAGCACGACCAGTACCACCGCGAGCACGAGCTCGAATTGCACGTCGGCGACCGAGGCGCGCACCGTCACCGTGCGGTCGGTGAGCACGGCGACGTCGATGGAGCGCGGCAGCCCGGCCTGCAGCTGCGGCAGGACACGTTTGATCCCATCGACGACGGCGATGACGTTCGCGCCGGGCTGGCGTTGAATGTTCACGATGAGCGCGGCTTTGGTATTCGCCCAGGCCGCGAGATCGGCGTTCTCGGCGCCGTCGATGATCGTCGCGACGTCGGCAAGCCGGATCGGCGCGCCATGCTGGTATCCGACGATCATCCGGGCGTAGTCGGCGGCCGACATCAGCTGATCGTTCGCGTCGATCGACGAGGCTTGAGCCGGTCCGTTGAAGCTGCCTTTCGGCGTGTTCACGTTTGCGTTGCCGATCGCCGCGCGCAAATCGTCCATGCTGAGGCCGAGCGCGGTCAGCGCGGGCATATTCGCCTGAATCCGCACCGCCGGCCGCTCGCCGCCGGAGATCGTCACCAAGCCGACACCGGGGAGCTGCGAGAGCTTTTGCGCAAGCCGCGTGTCGATCAGATCCTGAACCTGCGGCAACGGCATCGTCGCTGAGGTGACCGCGAGCGTGAGTACGGGCGCGTCCGCGGGATTGACCTTGCTGTAGGTCGGAGGCGCGGGCAGGTCCGGAGGCAGGAGGTTGCCCGCCGCGTTGAGCGCCGCCTGCACCTCCTGTTCGGCGATATCGATGTTAAGGTCCAGCGTGAACTGCAGCGTGATCACCGACGCGCCGCCCGAACTCGTCGACAGCATCTGGTTCAGGCCGGGGATCTGTCCGAGTTGCCGCTCGAGCGGCGCGGTGATCGACGAGGTCATGACGTCGGGGCTCGCGCCGGGGTACAGGGTTACGACCTGTATCGTCGGGTAGGAAACTTCGGGCAGCGCCGACAGCGGCAACAAGCGATAGGCGATCATGCCCGTCAAGAACAGAGCGACCATCAGCAACGAGGTCGCGACCGGCCGCAGTATGAACGGTCTGGACGGGTTCATCCGCCGCTCGGTTGATCGTTCCCGCTTCTTGGTCGACGCGCGGCCGGTGAATCGCGCGCGACCGGCAATACCGGCGCGCCATTGCGCAACCGGTCGGTACCGTCGACGACGACGATCTCACCGGGTGCGACCCCCCTGTCGACCGCCGCCAGACCGGCTTCGGCCGGGCCCAAGGCTATGGGGCGCACCGCCACCGTGTGGTTCGACAGTACGGCGTAGACGAACGGTCCCGCCGCACCGATCTGCACCGCGGCGGCGGGTATCAACGTGGCGCCGCGGCGCCGTTCGACGAGCACGCGCGCGTTGACGAATTCGTTCGGGAAAAGTAGGTATCTCTCGTTCTGAAATACGGCGCGCAGCTTGACCGTGCCGGTGGTCGTGTCGATCTGGTTGTCGGCGGCGATCAGCGTACCGGTCGCGAGCTTGATCTTGTCGTCGCGGTCCCAGGCCTCCACGGCAAGTTTCGCGCCGGCGTAAAGGCGCGGCACGATTTGCGCGAGGCGCGTCTCCGGCACGGCGAATACGACGGTCATCGGCTGAATCTGGGTGATGACGACCAAACCGCCCGCGTCGCTCGCGTGCACGATGTTGCCCGGGTCGACTTGGCGCAGGCCGACGCGCCCGGCAAGCGGCGCCGTGATGCGCGTGTAGACGAGCGACAGCTTGGCGCTGTCGACCTGGCCCTTGTCGGCGAGCAGATTGCCGTCGTACTGGCGCACGAGCGCGGCTTGCGTGTCGAGCTGTTGGCGCGAAATCGAGTCCTGCGCGTACAGCGTCCGGTAGCGCGCGAGATCGATTTCGGCATTCTTTGCGAGCGCCTGATCGCGGGCCATTTGGCCGTCGGCCTGCGTGAGCACGACTTGAAACGGCCGCGGATCGATTTGCGCGAGAAGTTCGCCTTTTTTGACGAGTTGTCCTTCCTTGAACAGGACCTGCATCAATTCGCCGTCGACGCGCGTGTGTACCGTGACGACGTTGCGCGGTACGACCGTGCCGAGCCCGTTCTGATAGACGTCGATGTTGCCTGTGTACGCAGTGGCGACGCCGACCGGCACCGCGCGTTGCCGGCTGCTGCCGGCGCCGCCGTCCTGCGCTCCCGCACGATGGATGCGATACGACACCAGCGCGACGGCCGTGACCGCGACAGCGGCGGCGGCGGCGATCCATTGCATGCGCCGGCGCTTTGCTGCGGAATCGGCGTCGCGAACCCGGCGTTCGCGGGAATTGACGGCATTCATTGCCGCTCAAGATACCGTACTCGCGCCGGTGAGTGGAATGAAAAGGCGCGGGCACCGGTCAAGAACTGTCAACGCCGAAAGCCTGCGGCCGCGGTCAATCGGCCGGCAGATCCTCGGTGAGGTAGATCAGCACGTATGCCGTCAGCGTGCCGTCAACGGTGTCGGCATGGATATTCAGCGACTGCGGCGAAGTTCACCGCCCAGATCGTCGCGCCCGTGGCCGCCGATACGTGGCCGACGACGAACGCGCGGTGCGCAGGTCGAATTCCAAATCCAATTGATTGTTCCGGCCGGCGTCGACAACCAAGAACGCGTCGAATTGCGCGCTCGCCGCTTTGCGGCGTGGACACGGACGGCGCCGCTGCGCCGCCGGATCCGCCGCCGCCGGCTTGAACGTCAGGCTTTTTTCGCGTACACCGTGCACCAGCCGTTGGCGCTGACCAGCTTGCCCGCGAACACATTGCACGGACGCCAGGCTTCGCCGTCCTTTCCGCCGATCTGCGCGCAGTTCGCGCACGTCGATCCGGGCTTGTATTGCGGAAACTTCGCCGCACTCACTTTCGCCGCGTTCTCCGTGTAGGAGACGCCGGCCGCCATCGGGTCGCTCAGGCTGACGTGGGGCATACCGGGCGCGGCTGCGGCGCTCTTGACGACCGCGAGCGCGCCGGCGGCCAGGGCGATATTCTTGAGCGCCTCGCGGCGCGACATGCTTGATTTCATCTGTTCAATCTCCGGCAAAAATTGGGCGCCGCCTTCATTGGCAGCGGGCATGAGTGTAGCGGAGCGCGGACTCGCCGCATTTAGGTAGATGTACCTAGGG
>VFSW01002646.1_pt1 | contig 27053 bp, 23 predicted proteins | sample 5358111 | NCBI WGS metagenome assembly VFSW01 (sample SAMN11554181, study PRJNA540505) | mine drainage metagenome | isolation source: sediment from site ElyBrook_90M | place: USA: Ely Copper Mine, Vershire, VT | collected 2017 | reverse complement strand
TCCCGCCCCTTTGCCCGCAGACCCCTTTGCAGCGCAGGCAGCGCTTCCTGGCGCGACGAAGCCACGCGCCGCAAAACCCCGCACGGCCATTGAGGTGGCCGGCATCACCACGGCCCTGTGCGTGGAAGTGCGCAGCGGCCTGCTGCATGTGTTCCTGCCGCCCCTGGAGATACTGGAAGACTTCGTGGCCCTGCTCCAGGCCATTGAGGAAACGGCAGCCGCCCTGAACATGCCGGTACGACTGGAAGGCTATGGTCCACCCCAGGATTTGCGTCTGCGCAAGCTGTCGGTCACACCCGACCCCGGGGTCATCGAGGTCAACATGCATCCCGCCGCCCACTGGCCCGAGTTGGTGGACACCGTGACAGGCCTCTATGAAGCAGCACGCCAGTCCCGCCTTTGTACTGAAAAATTCATGCTCGATGGCCGGCATACCGGCACTGGCGGCGGCAACCATGTCACGCTGGGGGGCGTGACGGTTGCCGACAGCCCGCTGTTGCGTCGCCCCGACCTGCTGCGCAGCCTGATCACCTTCTGGCAAAACCATCCCGCACTGTCCTACCTGTTCTCGGGACAATTCGTCGGACCCACCAGTCAATCGCCACGCGTGGACGAAGCGCGCGACGACAACCTCTACGAACTGGAGCTGGCGTTCCGGCAAATGGACCGCCGCCTGGCCTCCGGCACGGAATCAAGTGGTCCCTGGCTGGTAGACCGGCTGTTGCGCAACCTGCTGGTGGACCTGACCGGAAACACCCATCGCGCCGAGTTTTCCATCGACAAGCTGTATTCGCCGGACGGGCCCACGGGACGATTGGGGCTTCTGGAGTTTCGCGCCTTCGAAATGCCGCCGCATGCACGCATGAGCCTGGCCCAACTGTTGCTGCTGCGTGCGCTGGTAGCCTGGTTTTGGCGCCAGCCCTACACGGAGAAGCTGGTGCGCTGGGGTACCGAATTGCACGACCGCTTCATGTTGCCGCACGCCGTTGAACAAGACCTTGAGGACGTTCTGGCGCGACTGAATCGAGCCGGTTATCCATTTGACGCGGCGTGGTTTGCACCCTTCATTGAATTCCGCTTTCCCCGCTACGGCAGTGTCACGCATGACGGCGTGACCCTGGAGTTGCGCCAGGCCATCGAGCCCTGGCACGTGTTGGGCGAAGCAATGAACGGCGGCGCAACGGCCCGCTATGTGGATTCATCGGTGGAACGCCTTCAGCTCAAAGTCACGGGGATGGTCGGTGAGCGTCATCAGGTGCAATGCAACGGAATGACCGTGCCCCTCCACCCCACCGGGGTACGCGGCGAGTTCGTGGCCGGAATCCGCTTCAAGGCCTGGAATCCCCCCTCGTCGCTACACCCCACCATCGGCGTGCATTCCCCCCTGATCTTCGACCTGGTGGACGGCTGGAACCTTCGTTCGCTGGGAGGGTGCACCTATCATGTGACCCATCCGGGTGGCCGCAATTACGATACCTTTCCGGTGAATGCCCAGGAAGCCGAAGCGCGCCGCTTTGCGAGATTCTGGCCCCACGGCCACACACCCGGGCCGATTCGGATGGAACCTGCGATGCGCAACCCGGACTTCCCCATGACCCTGGATTTACGGCTGTGGGGATAGCGCCTCTTCCCAGTAATGGGGAAAGCGGGCACGCGCGTTCGTCACCGTGAGACTGTTGTTTTCCACAAACAGCGCGATGGCCCCCGTTTCGTCCGTGCGCAGCAGGCGGATATGACGCGCCTCATAACGCGCCACCACATCGGGTTTGGGGTGGCCGAAATGGTTGCGGTAACCCACCGTGAAAATCGCTCATTGCGGCGCCACCGCATCCAGGAATTGCGCCGTGGAAGAGGTCTTGCTGCCGTGGTGCGGGGCAATCAGCACATCGGCCGCCAGCGCTTGCGGACTGCGTTCCAGCAATTCCATCTCGCTCAGGGCCTCGATGTCGGCTGGCAACAGCAGGCGCTGTCCTTCGGCACTGATCCGCAGCACGCAACCCCGATCGTTGGTCTTGCGCTGCGCGTCCCAGACCTGTTCCAGGAGTGGGTGCAGGATGTCGAAGCGCACGCCATCCCAGGTCCAGGTCTGTCCGGCATGACAGGGGATCGACGGGGAAATCCGGGCCACCAGGGGGTGGGTGGGTTCCAGCGAGGACAGCAGCCAGCCAATGGGGATGCCCTGCTGCAATGACAGGGCGCCCCCGCTGTGGTCGGTATCGCTGTGGCTGACGATGAGGCCATCCAGCCGGGTCACCCCCAGGGCGCGCAGGGCGGGCAGCAGCACACGCAAGCCGCCGTCGTTATCCGCGCTGTAGCGCGGCCCCGTGTCATACACCAGGGCATGGCTGCGGGTGCGCACCACCACTGCAAGCCCCTGCCCCACATCCAGCACATCCATCCATACGCCGCCCCACTCGGGCCGTGGAGCCGGCATCAACAGCAACACCAATAAGGGGACAGACCCCACCTGGCGCCCCGGCAAACCCCGCGGGGCCAGCAGGAACAGCAGCCCCACCAGCCCCGCCAAAAATGCCAGCGGGGTGGGCGTGGCGGCACGCCACACCGTCACGGGCCACTGCCCCATGGATTGCAGGGCCGCGGCACAGACGGCAAACAGTTGATGCCCTGCCAGGAGGCACCAGTCCAACCCCGGTATGGCCCCCAGCAGCGCCAGCGGCACCACCCCCAGGCTGACGACGGGAATGGCGAAGGCATTGGCCAGCGGCGAGAGCAGCGATACCTGGCCAAACAACAGCAGTAGCAGCGGCACCAGCGCCCAGGTGGCCGACCACTGGGTATGGATGGCCGCCTTCAGGGCCCCCACCCGACCCACGCTATGCGCACCGGCATACATGAGGGCCGCCACGGCGCCGAAGGACAACCAGAAGCCCACGGCAAGCGGTGCCCAGGGATCCATCCCCACAGCGGTGGCGAGTGCCAGCAGCAATACCGGCGATGCGGCAAGCGGTACATCACGAAAGCGCGACAGGGTGAGCACGCCGATCATGTACAGCGTGCGTTGTGTGGGAACGGAAAAACCGGCCAGCAAGGCGTAGGCCCATGCGCCCAGAAGCCCGGCCACCCAGCGCACCCGCACCGAGGGCCAAAACCATCCCGCCAGTTTTGCCACGAGGCCTGCCAGCAAGGTGATATGCAGCCCGGAGATGCTGATGAGGTGGCCCACGCCGGTTTGCCAGAACAATTGCCAGTCATCCTGGCGGATCAGCGATTGATCCCCCACCACCAGGGCCACCATCACCCCACTCCAGCGGCGCTCCCCCAGCACGGATTGCAGGCGCGTTCGCACGGCATCGCGCGCCTGTTCGATGAAGTATCCCGGCACCTGCCACCACGGCAGGGGCGCATCGGGCAGTCGCCGGTTATCTGCATCGGGTTGCACCGAACCACTGGCGCGGATGCCCTGCGCCAGGGACCAGGCTTCCATGTCAAAGCCGCCCGGATTGATTATGCCGTGGGGACGCTTGAGGCGCACGCGCAACTGCCAGCACTCGCCGGGATGGAGCGTGGGAGGGTCGGCGGTTTTGGGGGTTTTGGGGACCCACCCCCAATTTGGGTGTGTGCCCCACCCCCCCCAAAAACCACCCAGCGACAACCGCAGCGGCCCGACGGCGGCCGCAGGCTGGTGCCCCGAGACGACAAAGGTGAAGCGCACGCCGTTGGGTACGGCCTCGGGCAGTTCGGCAATGCGGCCTTGCACCGTGATGTCCCGCCCTTCCCAGGCATGGGGCAGCGCGTCGGACAGGCGCCACTGGGCGCGCAGGCTGGCATAGGCATAACCCAGCAGCAGGGCGCTGCACAACACCAGGGCAGCGCGCCGCGCCGGATGCAGCGGGCGCCGAAGCAGCACCCACCCCAGTATCCCCTGAAGTGCCAGGGTGCAGGCAAGCAGCGGCACCCAGGGAAGGAGGCTGGGGCTGCACTGGAGCAGCAGGACACCGGCTACGAAAGCGGAGAGGGCAATGCGCACGCATCGCAGGATGCCCCAGCGAAGGGGTGAAGGCGTGCAGAAAAGCGGAACGGAATGTCGACGCGGCTGCGCGTGACCTCAATAGGGTTGCAGCACCCCATCCACCAGGCGATACCGGGTATCGGCGCGCGCGGCCAGCTCGAGGTCATGGGTCACCATCACAAGGCCGGCGCCGGCCTCGCGGTTGAGGCGCACCATCAACTCGAACACCTGGAGGGCCGTGTGACGGTCCAGGTTGCCGGTGGGCTCATCCGCCAGCAGCAGGGCCGGACGGGCCACCAGGGCTCGGGCTACCGCAGCGCGCTGGCGCTCGCCACCGGAGAGCTCTGGAGGACGATGGTGCAGGCGGTGGCCCAACCCCACCGCCTCCAGCAAGGCCCGGGCCGGGACCTCGGCATCGGCCGCGGAATGACGGCCAATCCATAACGGCATCGCCACGTTTTCCAGCGCAGAGAATTCCGGCAACAGATGGTGAAACTGATACACAAACCCCAGCTTGCGATTGCGCAACTGCCCCACCTGCTGCTCTGGCAGGCGCGCCAGGTCTTCACCCTGCAACAGGACCTGACCGGCACTGGGGCGATCGAGCCCGCCGAGGAGGTGCAGCAACGTGCTCTTGCCGCTGCCCGACGCGCCCACAATGGCCACATGCTCGCCCGGGCGCACGGCCAGCTCCACGGCCGAGAGCACCGACACACTGCGGTCACCCTGCTGGAAGGATTTGACCAGCCCCCGGCACTGCAGAATGAAGGCATCACTCATAGCGCAAGGCCTCGGCGGGTTGGATGCGCGACGCGCGATAACTGGGGTAGAGCGTGGCCAGCAGGGTCAGCACCAGCGAAGTCAGCCCGATGGCGATGACGTCGCCCCATTGCAACTGGGAGGGCAGCTCGGAAATGAAATACACCTGGGGCGCGAGAAAATGGATGCCGAACATGTTTTCGATGAAGGGCACGATGACGTGGATGTTCAGTGCCGTCACCACCCCCATCGCCACGCCCGAGACGGTGCCGATGAGGCCGATGAGCGCGCCCTGGATCACGAAGATCTGCATGATGCTGCCCGGTGATGCCCCCAGGGTGCGCAGAATGGCAATGTCCGCCTGCTTGTCCGTCACCGCCATGACGAGGGTGGAGACGATGTTGAAGGCCGCCACGGCCACGATCAGCAGCAGGATGATGAACATCACGTTCTTTTCGATGGCCACGGCACGGAACAGGTTGGCATGCTCGCGGGTCCAGTCGCTGACCCAGGCTTCAAAGCTGAGGGTCGAACCCAACTGGTGCGCCACGACCGGCGCATCCATCAGATCCTTGATCTTGAGGCGCACACCGGTCACCCGGTCCCCCAGGCGGAACAGCACCTGGGCATCATTCATGTGGATCAGGGCAAGCCCGCTGTCGTACTCGTACATGCCCACCTGAAAAATACCCACCACCTTGAACTGCTTGAGGCGTGGCAGCAGGCCCGCCGGCGTGATCTGCCCCTGGGGCGTGATCACCACCACCCGGTCTCCCAGGGAAGCATTGAGGGCGCGCGCCAGGTCGGCGCCCAGCACGATGCCAAATTCGCCGGCCTTGAGGTCTTCGAGGCGTCCGGCTTTCATGTGCGCGCCGATGTCCGCCACTTTCCGTTCTTCGTCAGGCAGGATGCCGCGAATCAGCGATCCCTGCACATGGTCGTCGAAGGACAACATGCCCTGGCCCATCACATAGGGTGCAGCGCCGATGACTTCAGGGTTTTTGGAGGTTTCAGCAACGACGGCAGGCCAGTTGGCCAGCGACTGCTCCACGCCAAACACCTGCACATGGGAGGCAACACCCAGGATCCGTTCGCGCATTTCCTTCTGGAACCCGTTCATCACGGACAGGACGATGATGAGGGCGGCAACCCCCAGGCCGATGCCCGCCATGGAAATGAGCGAGATGAAGGAAATGAAATGGTTGCGTCGCTTGGCGCGGGTATAGCGCAAGCCGACGGTCACTTCAAAACGGGACATGAAGCAGCGCTCCCGGTGTTATTCGCGACGCAACTGCGGAAACAGGATGACGTCGCGGATGCTGGGGCTGTCGGTGAGCAGCATCACCAGGCGGTCGATGCCGATGCCCTCCCCTGCCGTGGGTGGCAGGCCATGCTCCAGGGCGCGGATGTAGTCGGCATCGTAATGCATGGCCTCCTGGTCGCCCGCTTCCTTCTGGCGCACCTGTTCACGAAAGCGTTCCGCCTGGTCTTCGGCATCGTTGAGCTCGGAAAACCCGTTGGCGATTTCGCGTCCCGTGATGAAAAGCTCAAACCGCTCGGTCACTTCGGGCCGGGCGTCGCTGCGGCGCGCCAGGGGCGACACTTCGGCGGGATAGTCGATGATGAAGGTGGGCTCGAACAGCAGGGTTTCGGTGGTTTCCTCGAACAGCAGCAGTTGCAGCCCTCCCAGGCCCTCGTTGGGACGGATCTTGCCACCCAGCCGGGTGATTTCCTGCACCAGGAAGTCACGATCGGAGAGCTGCCCCTGCGTGTATTGCGGATGGTACTTGCGGATGGCTTCGGTAATGGTAAGGCGCGCAAAGGGCCTGGCAAAATCAATGGTGCTTCCGCCATAAGACACGGTGGTGGTGCCCAGAACCGACTGTGCAACGAAGCGGAACATGTCCTCGGTCAGCTGCATCAGGTAACGGTAATCGCGGTAGGCCTCGTAGAATTCGATCATGGTGAATTCAGGATTGTGCCGCGTGGAAATGCCCTCGTTGCGGAAATTGCGGTTGATCTCGAACACCCGCTCCATGCCACCCACCACCAGGCGCTTGAGGTACAGCTCGGGGGCGATGCGCAGAAAAAGCTCCATGTCGAGCGCGTTGTGGTGCGTGACGAAGGGTTTTGCCGCCGCCCCGCCCGGGATGGGATGCATCATGGGCGTTTCCACTTCCAGGTAGCCACGCGCCACCAGAAACTCGCGCACCTTCTGCACGATGCGGCTGCGCGCCACGAACACCTTGCGTGACTCCTCGCTGGTGATGAGGTCGAGGTAACGCTGGCGATATTTCTGTTCCTGGTCGGCAAGCCCGTGAAATTTTTCCGGCAGGGGACGCAGGGCCTTGGCCAGCAGGCGCAGTGCGGTCACCTTGATGGAGAGCTCGCCGGTTTTGGTTTTGAACAGCAGGCCGCTGGCCCCCAGGATGTCGCCCAGGTCCCAATGCTTGAAGGCGTCATAGGCGGCTTCACCCAGGGCTTCGCGCTGCACGTACAACTGGATGCGGCCGGTGCCGTCCTGCACGGTGGCAAAGCTGGCCTTGCCCATCACGCGTTTCAACATCATGCGCCCGGCGACGGTCACGGTGACCGGTTCTGCTTCCAGTTCGGCTTCACTGGTTTCATCAAATCCGGCGTGCAGGGGGCCCGCTTCGTGGGTGCGCACGAAGTCGTTGGGAAACGCCACGCCGGCTGCACGAATGGCCTGCAACTTGGCACGGCGTTCTTCAATGATCTGATTACTGTCGTCGGACATGTTCAACCTCTGCTTGCTCGCTTGGGTTATACGCCTTGTTTCAGGCTGGCTTCAATGAAGGTGTCGAGATCGCCATCCAGCACCGACTGGGTGTTGCCGATTTCCACGTTGGTGCGCAGATCCTTGATGCGGGACTGGTCCAGCACATAGGAGCGGATCTGGTGGCCCCAGCCAATGTCGCTCTTGCTGTCTTCCATGGCCTGTTTTTCGGCATTGCGCTTGCGCAGCTCGGCCTCGTACAGGCGCGACTTCAGCATGGCCATGGCCTCGGCACGGTTGCGGTGCTGCGAGCGGTCGCTCTGGCATTGCACCACGATGCCGGAGGGCGCGTGGGTGAGTCGTACGGCCGAATCGGTCTTGTTGATGTGCTGCCCGCCCGCACCGGAAGCGCGGAACGTGTCGATGCGCAGGTCGGCCGGATTGATTTCCACTTCAATGGATTCATCCACTTCGGGATACACGAACACCGAAGCAAAGGAGGTGTGGCGGCGATTTCCGGAATCGAAGGGCGATTTGCGCACCAGGCGGTGCACGCCGGTTTCAGTGCGCAGGTAACCGTACGCATACGAACCCGTGATTTTCAATGAAGCGCTCTTGATGCCGGCCACTTCACCGGGAGACTCTTCGAGGATTTCCACGCCAAAGGATTTGCGTTCGCAATAGCGCACATACATGCGCAGCAGCATGGACGCCCAGTCCTGGGCCTCGGTGCCGCCTGAACCCGACTGGATGTCGATGAAGCAGTTGGCAGGATCCATGGGATTGGAGAACATGCGGCGGAATTCCATGGCCGCCACACGCTTTTCAGTCCCCTGGAGATCTTCTCCCACGGCCTCCAGGGAATCGTCATCCTGTTCGGCCAGTGCCAGTTCGAAGAGTTCCTGCGCGTCCTTCAGGCCGCGAGTGACGGCCCCCATCTCCTCGACGGTTTCTTCCAGGGATTTGCGTTCGCGCCCGAGTTCCTGGCTTTTCTTGCTGTCCTGCCAGATGGCAGGATCTTCTGCCAGTTTGACGACTGCCTCCAGACGACTGACCTTGGCATCGAAGTCAAAGATACCTCCGCAGTGCCTGGATGCGAACATCCAGATCCTGGAGCAGGTTTTCGATGGCGTTGAGTTGTTCGGCTTCCATGGGGACAATGATCGCAATTGAGAAAGCCTGCCATTATACACGCCAATGCCGCAGCTCCAGCTGCAACTGGCGGTTGCCGTTCCATTCATTGACGGAAAGCTGGAACAGCGCCTGGATCGAATCGGGCAGCGGCTCGGCGTGGCCAAAGAAGATGGCATCGAAGGCACGCTCCCCCTGGCGCAACCTGAGCTTGAGGTGGCGCTCGCCCACCACCCGCTGCTGGATCACGGCAAAGCGTCCGCCAAACAGGGGTTCGGGAAACCCCTGGCCCCACACCTGGGCGCGCAACGCCTCGGCTGTGGCCAGCGTGAGATCAGCCGGGGCCACCTCACCGTCATAATCGACCTGCAGGGCGAGGTCGCCCGGACTCAGCCACTGTCGCGCCACCGTTTCGAAGGCCGCCTCAAAACGCGCAAAATCATCGCTACGCAAGGTCAGCCCCGCCGCCGCCGCATGTCCGCCAAAGCGCAGGATCAGATCCGGGTGCTGCTTGGTGACCTGGTCCAGCGCATCGCGCAGATGAAAGCCCGCAATGCTGCGTCCTGAACCGCGGATTTCATCGGCGCTGGTGCCCGGCGCAAACGTGATGACCGGGCGATGGAAGCGATCCTTGATGCGCGAGGCGAGGATGCCGATGACGCCCGGATGCCATTCGGGATCGTACAGGGAAAGGGTGTAGCGCTGTCCCGCCTCGAGCGTGTCCAGGCGCGCCAGGGCGCTTTCCTGCATGGCACCCTCCACTTCGCGCCGTTCGCGGTTGAAGGCATCGAGCTTTTGCGCATAGCGCAGGGCCACGTCGACCTCGTCGCAAGCCAGGCACTCGATGCCATGGGTCATGTCTTCCATGCGCCCGGCCGCATTGAGGCGCGGCCCCAGCACAAAGCCCAGGTCGGCGCTCACGGCACGCGCGGGATCGCGCCCGGCCACGCGGTAGAGGGCGTTGAGCCCGGCAGAAGCCCGGCCCGAGCGCACGCGTCGCAAACCCGCAGCCACCAGCAGGCGATTGTTGCGGTCCAGGCGCACCACGTCGGCCACCGTGCCCAGCGCCACCAGATCCAGCAGTGCGCCAAGGTTGGGTTCGGGCCGCGCCTGCCAGGCGCCGCGGCGGCGCAACTCGGCCCGCAGGGCCAGCATGGTGTAGAACATCACGCCCACCCCGGCCAGTGCCTTGCTGGGAAAGGGGCAGGCAGGCTGGTTGGGGTTGACGATGGCGGCGGCGTCCGGCAACACCTCGCCCGGCAAATGGTGGTCGGTGACGATGACGGGAATGCCCAGCGCATTGGCTGCGGCCACGCCCGCCACACTGGCGATGCCGTTGTCCACGGTCACGAGCAGGTCGGGTTGCCTTGCCAGGGCAAGCTGCACCACTTCCGGGGTGAGTCCATAGCCCATGGTGATGCGGTTGGGCACGAGGTAATCCACCATTGCGCCCATGGCGCGCAGGGCGCGCAGGCCAACGGCGCAGGCCGTGGCGCCATCGGCATCGTAATCGGCGATGATGACGATCTTCTTTCCGGCGGCGATGGCCTCTGCCAGCAGGGTGGCTGCCTGCCCCACGCCTTTCAGCGTATCGAAGGGCAGCAGCGCCTGCAGATCAGGCTCGTTGAGGTCGTCCACCTCAGCGCCGCGTGCCGCCAAAGCCCGTGCCAGCAATGTCGGCGCACCTGCCTGCTGCAATGTTGCCGCGACGGCCTCGTCCACCGGGCGCGCAACCCAGGAGGGTTGGGCCATTCAGGCATGCTCCAGGCCGGGAACCCCACGCGTCTGTGCCAGCGGACGCGGTCGACGCCAAAGCCGCCACAGGTGCCAGCGCGACATCGTGAGGGTGGCCGCACAGCGCCCTTCCACCGCCACCAGGGTGAACGCGCCATAATCGCCGCGACGCAACCCTTCCAGCAGGGGGCCGATCACGTCGCGATCAAGTTGCAGGGCCGCTGCACGCCAGGCTTCGACATCGCCATAAGCTGAAGGGCCACGCAGGGTGTCGATGACTTTTGCGTTATGGATGGCGGCTGGCGTATCCCAAAACCATACGCCGCTGATGATGCGTTCGCGTCGCGCTTCGCGCATCTGGTTGACGGGGTGCTGGTGCAACAGCATCTGCACTTCGTTGAAACGCGCGCGCCAGCGGCGCTCGTCTTCGCCGCGCGGCAGATACCCGTCGATGTTGCGCCCCACACGGGTCAACGGATGGGTGGTGCTGATGCGCGGGGGCTCGTTGAGACCCACCAGCCAGACATCGGGGGATAACGCAAAAAACTTGAGACCGTCTTCGGCAAAGTGCTGGTTGAGCGTCTCCACCAGGGCGGTGGATTCTTCTTCGCGTACGGAAAAACCATATCGTTCCAGCAGCAACAGCGCGTCGCCTTCCACCTGCAGATGGATCGGGTCGGCACAAAGCCAGTGAGGGGCTTCATCCAGCAGGCCTGCTTCGCGCGCCATGCGCGTGGCGAGGGAAATGTCTCCCGCCGCGTCCGGCCAGTCTTCCAGCATCTGCCCCTGATGGGCCACATCGACATGGCCCTGGGCCAACACCCGCTCCAGATGGGGCAGGCGTGGAATCGCGGCGTCGGAAATCTGGGGGAAGAGGCCGGGTATGATCACCAGGGGACATACCCCTTCGGGGTCTGTCCCCTGCGGCTTCCGCCCCGTCTTCATCACAACCGTTCAAACACCGCCGCAATGCCCTGCCCGCCACCAATACACATGGTCACCAGCGCGTATTTGCCGCCGATGCGTTGCAACTCGTAGAGGGCTTTGGTGGCGATGAAGGCGCCCGAACAACCCACCGGGTGACCCAGGGCAATGGCACCGCCATTGGGGTTGGTTTTTTGCGGATCGAAACCCAGGCCACGCGACACGGCAATGGCCTGCGCAGCAAAGGCTTCGTTGGACTCGATGACGTCCATCTGGTCGAGTTTCAGCCCGGCTTTTTTCAGGGCACCCTGGGTGGCCGGAATCGGGCCTTCTCCCATGATGTGGCTGGGCACGCCGGCCACGGCATAGGACACCAGGCGGGCCATGGGCTGATGACCGCCCCGAGCGGCCACGCCGGCTTCGGCCATGACGAAGAACGCTGCCCCGTCGTTGATGCCGGAGGCATTGCCCGCCGTGACGGTACCGTCCTTTTTGAAGGCGGGTTTCATGGCGGCCAGTTTTTCCAGCGTGGTGGCACGCGGATGTTCATCCGTGTCGAACACCACGTCACCCTTGCGCGACTTGATGGTGATGGGCACGATCTGCGACTTGAAGCGCCCTTCGGCAATGGCGTGGGCAGCGCGACGCTGCGACTCCAGGGCAAAGGCATCCTGCTCTTCGCGCGTGATGTTCCACTTGGTGGCCAGGTTTTCGGCAGTGATGCCCATGTGTCCCGCGCCGAAGGGATCCGTGAGGGTGGCCACCATCATGTCCACCATCCGGGAGTCTCCCATGCGCGCACCGGTGCGCATGGCACTGGACAGATAGCCGCCCTGGGACATGACCTCGATTCCGCCGCCAAGACCGATATCCGCATCGCCCAGCAGGATGTTCTGTGCCGTGGAGACGATGCCCTGCAGTCCCGAGGCGCATAACCGGTTGACTGCCATGACGGTGGAATCCATGGACATGCCGCCCTCGATGCAGGCCACCCGGGCCTGGTAGGGAAAGCGTTCATTGGAGGGAATGGTGTTGCCCACCGTGGCATAAGTGACCTGTTCGGGGGCCACGCCGGCACGGGCAATGGCTTCCTTGATGACGAGCCCGCCCAGCACGCCCGGCTCAAAGCTGGACAACGAACCACCAAAAGCACCAATGGCTGAACGCACGGCGCTCAATACAACGACTTCTCTACTCATCTCTGCTCTCCCAGGTCTAGGACAACTGTCCGTATAAATCGTGTGCGTCCGCGCGCGCGATGCGCACCTGCGCAAACTCACCCACCACGAGGCGCGCATCGGGTGCCACATGGACCACGCCATCGATCTCCGGTGCGTCAGAGGCCGTGCGCGCCACGGCACCGGCAGCACTGACCTCGTCCACCAGCACCTGCCGCACCGTGCCCACATGGCGTGCCAGGCGTTGCGTGCTGATGTGTTCCTGAAGCGCCATCAACCGCGCCTGGCGCTCCAGTTTCACTGCTTCGGGAACGGCGCCCGGCAAGGCATTGGCCGCAGCGCCCTGGACCGGAGAATAGGTAAAGCACCCCAGTCGATCGATCTGCGCCTGTTCCAGAAAATCCAGCAGCATCTGGAAATCATCTTCCGTCTCGCCCGGAAACCCCACGATGAACGTGCTGCGCAAGGTCAACTCGGGACAGATGCGTCGCCAGGCCTGCACGCGCTCCAGGGTTTTGTCCACGTTACCCGGGCGCTTCATCGCCTTCAGGATGCGCGGGCTGGCGTGCTGAAACGGCACGTCCAGATAAGGCAACACGCGCCCCTCTGCCATCAGCGGCAACACTTCATCCACATGCGGATAGGGGTAGACATAATGCAGACGCACCCAAACGCCCAGGTCACCCAGCGCGGACGCGAGGTCCGTCATGCGTGTCTTGAGCGGGCGTCCTCCCCAAAAGCCGGTACGGTACTTGATGTCCACACCGTAGGCGCTGGTGTCCTGGGAGATCACCAACAACTCCCGGGTGCCTGCCTTGACCAGGTTCTCGGCTTCCTGCATCACCTCGCCGATGGGCCGGCTGACCAGATCGCCGCGCATGGAAGGAATGATGCAAAAGGTGCAGCGATGGTTGCACCCTTCCGAAATTTTGAGATAGGCGTAGTGGCGCGGCGTGAGTTTGATGCCCTGGGGCGGAATGAGACTGGTGAAGGGGTCATGGGGTGGCGGCAGATGCTGGTGCACGGCCTGCATGACGGCATGCTTGTCGTGGGGCCCGGTGACGGCCAGCACCCCGGGATGCGCCTTGCGTATCCTGTCGGCGCTGGTACCCAGACAGCCCGTGACGATGACATTGCCGTTCTGGCTCAGGGCCTCGCCGATGGCATCGAGCGACTCCTCGATGGCTGCATCGATGAAACCACATGTATTGACCACCACCAGATCAGCGCCCTCATAGGAAGGCGAAATGTCGTAGCCTTCGGCGCGCAGCTGGGTGAGGATCTGTTCGGAATCCACCAGGGCCTTGGGACAACCCAGGGACACGAAGCCCACCCGACCTGCCGCCTGCCGGGTCATTGTTGCAGCGTCGCGCACGCGTCAGGCCTTCGAGTCGCCCGCTTGGGGCGGCGGGGATTGGGGTTCGGGTTCGGGCTCGGGGGTTGCAGCCGGTGCAGCGAAGGGAAACTGGAAACCGCCGAACATGGTTCGGGCCTGTTTTTGCATCTGGTTTTGCATTTCCATGAACAGTTGGGTGCTTTGTTCCAGGTAGTTGCCCATGAGGCCCTGCAGGGCGGGGCCCTGCGCATTGAGAAACTGCTTCCAGACGTCGGTATTGACCGACGGGGCGTCGCCACCGCTCATGGTGCCATTCTGCTCCTGCAGCTTCTTCTGGATGTCCACAAAGCTTTGCATGCCCTTTTCAAGGTAATTGCCCATGAAACCCTGCATGGCGTTGCCGTACGAACGAATCATCTGGGACAGCATGTCGCAGGTAAACAGGGGCGCCACCCCGGATTCTTCATCCAGGATGATCTGCATCAGGATGCTGCGTGTCAGGTCCTGGTTGGTCTTGGCGTCCACCACCTGAAATTCGGCATGTTCCAGCACCAGTTGCTTGACCTCGGAGAGGGTGATGTAGCTGCTGGTTTCCGTGTCGTAGAGACGGCGGTTGGGGTACTTTTTGATCAATCGGACCGGATTTGACATGGCAAGGACCTCAAAAAATTGTGCGACACACAACGATCAGGCTATAATCTGGACCATAGCAGCCCTGATAACTTAACACATAAATTTATAAAAACAACAGGTTACATCCAAATTGGCAGCGCATCAAATTTTTTTACTGCAACGCACAAAAAAAGATTGACAGGGACTCCCGGGGTCTGTATCGTTGGAATTGTTGCGACGCAGCATACATAGCGTCGATAAAGACCAACCCCTGAGTTTCGACCCTTTGTAAGGAGTGCGCCAAATGTACAACACGCCCGAACAAGTTACTGAGTTTAACAAATCCGCAGTCAATGCGGCACTGCAACTGACCAAGATCATCCTGGACACCACCGAGCGCTTTGTGGGACTGCAACTGGAAGCCGGCAAGGATTCGTTTGCTGAAGCCAGCGAAACCCTGCGCGCCCTGACCGAATCCCGCGACCCGCAACACCTGCTGGATCTGCGCGCCAAAATGACGGAAAAGGGTGTGGAGAAGGCAACCGCCTATTCCCGCAGCCTGTACGACGTGGCCGCCCACGCCCAGGCCCAGGTTTCTGCCCTGTTTGAAGGACAGGCTGCCGACTGGAACCAATCCATCGCCAGCAACATCGACAAGGCCGTCAAGGCTGCCCCGGCAGGTGCCGATGTCGCCATCGCCGCCGTGAAATCCACGGTTGCTGCCACCACGGCCGCCCTCGACGGCGTCACCAAAACCGCCAAGCAAATGGCCAGTTTTGCCGACGCCAGCGTCAAGGCCACTGTGGATGCCGCCACTGCAGCCATGAAACCAGCTGCCTGAAACGTCTCCTCCTCCTTTATTGCAAAGGTTCCCTTTCGATAAAGGCTTCAACCCCGCAGGGTTTCCTGTGGGGTTTTTTTTACCCTAAAACATGTGCTGCCCACCGTTGATGGAAATATTGGCCCCCGTAATGAAGGCGGCTTCATCCGAGGCGAGGTAGACAATCAGCCCGGCCACTTCTTCGGGTTTTCCCAGGCGCCCCACCGGAATCTGCGGCAGAATCTTGGCTTCAAGAATTTCCTGCGGAATGGCCGTCACCATCTTGGTGCCGATGTAGCCCGGCGAAATGGTGTTGACGGTCACCCCCTTGCGCGCCACTTCCAGCGCCAGTGACTTGGTGAAACCATGCATGCCGGCTTTGGCGGCAGCATAGTTGGTCTGGCCGAAGGCCCCCTTCTGGCCGTTGACCGACGAGACGTTGATGACGCGCCCCCAACCCCGGTCCACCATGCCATCCATGAAGGGTTTGGTCATGTTGAACACGCTGTTGAGATTGGTGTTGATGACGGCATCCCAATCGATCTTGGTCATTTTCTTGAAGGTCATGTCGCGTGTGATGCCGGCGTTGTTGACCAGGACATCCACCTGCCCCACGTCGGCCACCACCCGGGTGGCCATGCGCGCGCAATCGTCAGGATCGCCCACATCCACGGGATAGGCATGAAAGTCGTAACCCCGCTCACGCATACCGGTCAACCAGGCATCTGCCGTCTTGTTGCTGGGCGAATAGGTGGTCACCACGGTGTAACCCAGATCAGCCAGCTTGACGCAAATGGATTCGCCCAGACCTCCCATGCCCCCCGTCACCAACACCACGCGTTTTTGCATTGTCATTCCTCCTGTTTGTTGAATCAGCAACGTGCTTGAACATATCGCCCCGGCGCGGGCTCGATGGGTGGATACTGCGCGCTCCCCAACTGTTGGGGTGCCGGAACGCGCTGCGGATTAAGGCGGTCCATCCAGTCGCCCCAATGCACCCACCAGCTGCCCGGCACGGCGGTGGCACTGTCCATCCAGGCCTCTGCCGTGCCACCCAGCGTGCCGCCCGTCCAGTAATTGCGCCTGTTTTTCGAGGCCGGGTTGATGGCGCCTGCAATATGGCCGCTTGCGCCCAGGACGAATTCCAGCGGACCAGTCAAGAGCCGGGTGGCCTGGAATGCCGATTTCCACGGCACGATATGATCTTCGCGGGCGCCAAAGACATAGGCGGGCATGTCGATGCGCGCCAGGTCCACGGGTCGGCCCAGCACGGTCAGGGCATTGGGCTGGCAGAGTTCGTTTTGCAGGTAGAGATGGCGCAGGTACCAGGCAAACATGGGGCCGGGCAGATTGGTGCCATCCCCGTTCCAGTACAGCAGGTCAAAGGCCGGCGGCTTCTCGCCCTTGAGGTAATTGTTGACCACATAAGGCCAGATCAGGTCGTTGGCGCGCAGGCTGGAAAAGGCCACGGCCAGTTCCTGCCCGGGCACGACGCCGCCATGAGCCAGCTGCTTTTCGCGCATCTCGACGAAGGACCGATCAATGTACACCCCGATCTCGCCCACATCGGAATAATCCAGCAGCGTCGCCATCAGCGTGAGTGACGCCACCGGCAAGGGGTCATCCACGGCGTAAACCGCCAGCGCGCAGGACAGCAACGCGCCCCCCACGCAAAAACCCAGGGCATCGATTTTTTCCGTGCCTGCAATGTCCCGGGTCACGCGGATGGACGTGGCCACCCCCTTCTCGATGTAGTCATCCCAGGTCACCTGCTTTAGCGACTCGTCGATGTTGCGCCACGACACCAGAAACACGGTATGCCCCCGGTCGACGGCGTATTTGACGAACGAATTGGATGGCTCGAGATCCATGATGTAGAACTTGTTGATGCACGGCGGCACCATCAGCAAGGGTCGTGAAGCAACCTCGGGCGTGGTGGGCGCGTACTGCAGCAACTGGAACAGTTCATTTTCGAAGACCACGGCCCCGGGCGTGACGGCAATGTTGCGCCCCACTTCAAATACCGATTCGTCGGTCATGGAAATGCGCCCCTTTTCCATGTCCGAAACGAGATTTTGCAATCCGGCCTGGAGACTTTCCCCGCCGGATTCGATGGCTTTTTTCAGAACCTCCGGATTGGTGGCCGGAAAGTTGGAGGGCGCCATGGCATCGATGTACTGGCGCAGAAAAAAATCCATGCGCTGTTGCGCGGCCGGGTCCAGCTGCAGGGACCCCACCGCCTCCTGCAGCCAGTGGGCCGTCAGCAGGTAGGATTGGCGCAGGTAATCGTAGAGGGGGTTCTGGTTCCATTCAGGGGCGCTGAAGCGCCGATCGGTCATCGCCGCAGCGGCCGCTTCCGGGGTGGGCATGGTTGGGGTCTGACCCGCAGCGCGGCTGAGCATGTTCATCCAGAGCGCAGCCTGGTCTTCATAGTACCGGGTTTGCAACGCCTGCCAGTGCGGGGCGTCCTTGGCGACGGCTTCTGCCAGCTCGCGCAGAAAGTTCTGGTATTCCTCCGGCCTGAAGCCCGCAAGGCGCGCCCCGAATGCTTCCATCAAGGTGTGGTTGGCCTGCTCCAACCGTTCCAGCATCGGTTGCAGGGGTGGCGTAGCGGGTTGCGATGTTTCCATCCCCTCGTCCTCCTCATTCCATGATCAGCACGTGAGCCCAATGGATCGAAGCCACCCCCAGGGCGATGAGGGATACCTGCCAGGCTGAAGCCTTGAAATCCACACGACGGTGCAGCCCTGGAATGAGGTCGGCCACTGCCACGTAAATCATGCTGGCCGCGGCAAGCGCCAGCAGGTAGGGCACATAGCGCTGCAGGGATTGCAGCGCCATGTAGGCCATGACCCCACCCACCAGGGTGGCGACGCTGGAAAACAGGTTGAAGGCCAGCGCACGGCCGCGCGACAGGCCCGAGTGCAGCAGCACCAGCACGTCACCCGCTTCCTGGGGAATTTCATGGGCGATGATGGCCATGGCGGTGACGATGCCCAACTGGGTATCCGTCACGAAAGCAGCCGCGATGATGATGCCATCCACGAAATTGTGGACCGAATCCCCCACCACCACCATGGCGCCAGTGCGCCCCTGATGCCCCTCGTGACCATGCGCCGCATGGGAAACGTCATCCAGGTCATGGACATGCACATGACGCCAGAGGACGAGCTTCTCGAGCATGAAAAACCCCAGAATGCCCGCCAGCACAGTGGCAGAAACCGCCTCGGGGCTTGCGGCCAGGGCAAAGGCATGGGGCAGGATCTCGAGGAACACGGCGCCCAGAAGGGCGCCGATGGCGTAACTGACCAGCAGGGGCACCCAGGCCGGGCGGGCCGTAAACACCACAAGCGCGGCGCAAATCATCGATAGCGTCCCGGCTGCGGCCCCGGCGATGATCGTGGCAATCAAGGGTGACATGAAGGTCTTGTGCGCCTGAAAGAGTGACTCAAGGATGCATTATACGGGCGGACCTCAGGAATCCTGAACCATCCAGATGAAATTTCCCATGCGCCCGGTCACGCCCTGATCACGCCGGTGCGAAAAAAAACGGGCCGGTTGGCTCACCGTGCAAAAACCGCCGCCATGTACCTGGTTTACCCCCAGACGGGCGAGGCGCAGGCGTGCCAGATGGTACAGGTCGGCCCACCATTTGCCCGGCGCCCCGGGCTTGAAGGCCCCGGCCGCTGCAGGGTCGGTGGCCAGAAAGGCAGCACGCACCTCGTCGCCCACTTCAAAGGCCTGCGGCCCGATGGTGGGGCCCAGCCACACCAGGATGCCGGCAGGATCCACCGCCATGGCCCGCACCGTGGCCTCGATCACGCCAGCCGCCATGCCCCGCCAGCCCGCGTGGGCGGCCGCCACGACGCGCTCACGCTGGTGACAGAACAACAGGGGCATGCAGTCTGCGGTCAACACCACACAAGCCACCCCTATCCCGCGGCTCACGCTGGCATCGGCCTGGTGCTCGAGGGCGCCTGCTCCGGCTTCGACCACGGTGGTGCCGTGCATCTGGTGCAGCCAGCAGGGCTTGGCCCCCAGAGCCTCGGTGGCACGCCGCCGGTTTTCAGCCACATGCGCCGGATCGTCGCCGCAGCGCGATCCGAGATTGAGGCTTTCCCAGCCGTTCTGGCTAACCCCTCCCGTCCGGGTGGTGGACAGGGTACGCACCCAGGAAGGTGCCGGCCAGAGGGCGCCAAACCCCAACGCTGCCTTACTCATGACGGGCCTCGCGCAAGGCGGCGATCAGGGTGGCCATGTCGGGGGCCATGGGAATTTCCCACTGCACTGGCAACCCGCTGTCGGGGTGCACGAGCCCCAGTCGAAAGGCATGCAGCGCCTGGCGCCCAAACTGCCGCAGGGCCTCCATGGACCCCGCGTCCAGACGGGCGGCACGCCCGCCGTAAACCGGGTCTGCCGCCAGGGGAAACCCCAGGTGTCGCATGTGGACGCGGATCTGGTGCGTACGCCCGGTCTCCAGTCGACACGCCACCAGGGTATGGCACGGCAGACGCTCCACCACGGCGTAGTGGGTTACCGCCGGACGCCCGCCACTCACCACCGCCATGCGCGTGCGCTGGGTGGGGTGGCGGCCGATGGGCGCATCCACGGTGCCATCGTGTTTGACCTGTCCCTGCACCAGGGCCCAATAGTGGCGATGCACCGTGCGCGCCTGCAACTGGCGCACCAGCTCGGCATGGGCCGGCAGCGTGCGCGCCACCACCATCAACCCACTGGTGTCCTTGTCCAGGCGATGGACGATGCCGCAACGCGGCACCCCACCCAGATGCGGATCGCGATGCAGCAGGGCGTTTTGCAGCGTGCCGCTGCGGTTGCCGTTACCCGGGTGGACCACCAGTCCCGGGGGCTTGTTGATGACCAGCAGGGCGGCGTCTTCATACACGGCCTCAATGTCGATGGCTTCGGCAACGATATCTTCCGTGTCTGCGTCGTCGGGAATCTGCAGCGTCACGCGCTCGCCGCTCCACACCTTCATCTTGGGCTCGGCCGGGACCCCGTCGAGCAGAATGCACCCTTCCCGAACCCAGCGCTGCAGGCGGCTGCGCGAAAAATCAGGAAACAATCGCACCAGGGCCTGGTCCAGCCGAAGCCCGGCACATTCCAGTGGCATGATCGTTTCGATCGGGTCTGTTTCTTCTGGGCTGGTATAATCCGGGGATTGCATAATGGCTTCTGCTATGACGAACTTCAGTTTAACGCGAATCGTGCCCCTCTTACTGGTGGCGCTCCTCACAGGTTGCGGCGCCTTTGAGAACGATGCCGACCCCACCAAAGACTGGTCGGCGGCGAAGCTGCATTCTGAAGCGAAAGCCGCGCTCAACGACGGCAATTACGAACAGGCTTCCAAGCTTTACGAGGCGCTCGAGTCGCGCTACCCCTACGGCGCCTATTCGCAGCAGGCGCAACTGGAGCAGATCTACTCCTACTACAAGCAGCACGAAACCGCATCGGCCATCAGTGAGGCGGATCGCTTCATCAAGGCCCACCCCAACCATCCGGGCGTGGATTACGCCTACTACATGAAGGGGCTCGCCAACTTTAGCGATGACCTGGGTCTGTTTGGCATGTATAGCGAACAGGATCTCGCCCAGCGGGACATCAAACCCACACGTGAAGCGTTTGACGCCTTCAAGGAACTCGTTACCCGCTTTCCCAACAGCCGCTACGCGGAAGACGCCACGGTGCGCATGACCTACCTCGTCAATGCCATGGCCCAGGGCGACATTGCCACTGCGCGCTACTATTACAAGCGCCAGGCCTATATTGCGGCAGCCAACCGGGCCCAGGAAATTCTCAAGAGTTACCCCAGAACGCCGGCTGTGGAAGAAGCGCTATTCATCATGTATGGCAGCTACAATGCTATGGGACTGCAGCAACTGCGGGACGACACCCTGCGCATCATGCAGATGGATTTTCCCAACAGCAAATATCTCAACAAGGAGCAGGAAAAGGTCGCGGCAAAGCGTCCCTGGTGGCGACTGTTCTGGTAGGGCCAGACGCGGGCTTTAAGGCCGTGGGGCGGGTTTGGGGGGCGTCTCCACCAGCCGGTAGTAGGTTTCTCCCTGGCGCACCATGCCAAGCTCCACCCGAGCGCGCTCTTCCAGCGCATCAGACCCCTTGCGCAAGTCCTGCACCTCTGCCGAAAGCGCATCATTGCGTTGCTGCAATTCCTGGTTGGTGGTTTTCTGGGCAGCAATCTGCTGCTCCAGCGAACGAATGTGCAACCACCCCCCCTTGCCCAGCGTCAGGGCATAACCCAGCATCACGATCATCAACAGCAGCGCGTAGCGCAGCCAGCGTCCGGGTTCGAGCATGCCCACCCTGCCATCAGAGTTGGTAAAAGGCGTTGCGCCCTCCGTACTGGGCCACGACACCCAGCTCTTCTTCGATGCGCAACAACTGGTTGTACTTGGCCAGGCGGTCAGAGCGGGACAGCGAACCCGTCTTGATCTGGCCTGCATTGGTGGCCACCGCGATATCCGCAATGACCGTGTCTTCCGTTTCGCCCGAGCGGTGTGAGATCACATTGGTGTAACCGGCGCGCTTGGCCATCTCGATGGCCGCAAAGGTTTCGGAGAGCGATCCGATCTGGTTGATCTTGATCAGGATGGAATTGGCGATGCCTTTCTCGATGCCTTCCTTGAGAATGCGCGCGTTGGTGACGAAAATGTCGTCTCCCACCAACTGCACCTTGCGCCCCAGGCGCTCGGTCAACACTTTCCAGCCATCCCAATCCGCCTCGGACATGCCGTCTTCGATGCTGAGGATGGGGTATCTGGAAACCCAGTCGCCCAGGTACGCCGTAAACTCTTCGGAGGTGAGGGTACGGTTTTCAGCGCCCAGACGGTAGCAACCCTCCTTGTAAAACTCCGAGCTGGCGCAGTCCAGTCCGATGGCGATCTGCTCGCCCGGACGATACCCTGCCCTCTCGATGGCTTCCATGATGAGTCCCAGTGCCGCTTCGTTGTTGGGCAGGCGCGGGGCAAACCCCCCTTCATCGCCCACCGTGGTGGACAGGCCCTTGCCGTCGATCAGGCCCTTGAGGGCATGAAACACCTCGGCACCATAGCGCAGGGCTTCGCGAAAGTTGGGAGCGCCCACGGGCAGGATCATGAACTCCTGCATGTCGAGGCCGTTGTTGGCGTGCGCGCCGCCGTTGATGACGTTCATCATGGGCACGGGCATTTGCACGGCAGCCGCCCCTCCCAGATACCGGTACAGCGGCAGGCTGGCTTCTTCCGCCGCCGCCTTGGCGGTGGCCAGCGACACTGCGAGGATGGCATTGGCCCCCAGTCGTGCCTTGTTGTCCGTGCCATCCAGCGCAATCATGGTGTGGTCGATGAGTGCCTGTTCGGCCACGTCAAGCCCGACGATGGCTTCGTAGATTTCGGTGTTGACATGGGACACTGCCTTCAGCACGCCCTTGCCCAGGTAACGCGCCTTGTCGCCATCGCGCAATTCGATGGCCTCACGCGTCCCCGTGGAGGCGCCAGAGGGCACGGCGGCCCGCCCCATGGTGCCCGACTCGGTCAGCACTTCGGCTTCCACCGTGGGGTTACCGCGAGAATCCAGAATCTCTCTGGCAAATACTTCAACAATAGCGCTCATTGGTTATCCTTAAATTTGCAGCAGTCATTCACAAATCGTTTTCGCTGAACCCGCGTTTTTTGACCAGGGTATCGATCTCAAGCAGGGTTTCCAGCAGTTCTCTCATCTTTCCCAGGGGCCAGGCATTGGGGCCGTCGGAAAAGGCGTGTTCAGGGTCGGGGTGGGTTTCCATGAAAATGCCGGCCACGCCCGCAGCCACGGCGGCGCGCGCCAGCACCGGCACGAATTCGCGCTGGCCTCCGCTGGACCCGCCCAGCCCGCCGGGCAACTGCACCGAGTGGGTGGCATCAAACACCACGGGGCAGCCGGTATTGCGCATGATGGAGAGGGAGCGCATGTCGGACACCAGGTTGTTGTAGCCAAAGGACACGCCGCGTTCGCACACCATGATGTTGTCGGCGCCGCTGGCTGCGCGCGCCTTGTCCACCACGTTTTTCATGTCACCCGGGGCGAGAAACTGGCCTTTCTTGATGTTGACGGGTTTGCCGGCGGCAGCCACCGCCTGGATGAAATCAGTTTGACGGCACAGGAAAGCCGGCGTTTGCAGCACGTCCACCACGGCGGCCACAGCCGCCACATCTTCCTTCTCGTGCACGTCGGTCAATACCGGTATGCCCAGCGATTTGCGCACGTCGGCCAGAATCTGCAAGCCCTGCTCCTGCCCCGGACCGCGAAACGAAGTGCCGGAACTGCGGTTGGCCTTATCGTACGAGGCCTTGAAGACGAAGGGGACTTCCAGCTCGTGGCACAATTCCTTCAACTGCCCCGCCACGTCGAACACCAGTTCGCGGGACTCGATGACGCAAGGCCCGGCAATCAGAAATATGGGGTGTTCGAGACCGGCCTCGAAATGGGCGATTTTCATGACACGCGCGCAATTCCGGGGTTCAACACCCCGCGCTGGCGCAGCGCCGCTTCGATGAAGGATTCAAACAACGGGTGTCCGCTGCGGGGCGTGGACGTAAACTCGGGGTGAAACTGGCAGGCCACGAACCAGGGGTGTCCTGGCAATTCAATCATCTCGCACAGGTCTTCCTGTGCTGAAAGCCCGGAAGTGCGCAACCCTGCCGCACGCAATTGGGGCAGATACTGGTTGTTCACTTCATAACGGTGGCGGTGACGCTCGACAATGCGCTCCTTGCCGTAGATGCGGCGAGCCAGGGAGTCTTCTTCCAGCAGGCATTCCTGTCCACCTAGGCGCATGGTGCCGCCCAGGTCGGAATCGGCACTGCGATGCTCCACTCGACCATCGGCCCCCTTGAATTCGGTAATGAGCGCGATCACGGGACTGGGGGTGCCCGCTTCAAATTCCGTGCTATGCGCTTCGGGCAGCTGGGCGCAGTGGCGCGCAAATTCCACCACGGCAAGCTGCATGCCCAGACAGATGCCCAGGTAGGGAATGCCAGACTCGCGCGCGTACTGGATGGCCCTGATCTTGCCCTCCACGCCGCGTTTGCCAAACCCCCCGGGCACCAGGATGGCATCCATGCCTTCCAGGCACTGGGTGCCTTCACTCTCGATCTGCTCCGAATCCACATAGTGGATCTGAATGCGCGCACGCTTGTGGATGCCGGCATGGGTCAGCGCTTCAGTGAGGGATTTGTAGGACTCCGTCAGGCCCACATACTTGCCGACCAGGGCAATGTCCACTTCGTAGAGCGGGTGCTCGATGGCATAGACCAGGGCATCCCAGGCCGAGAGATCGGCAGAACGCGCCAGCAGCCCCAGCTTGTGGCAGACGATTTCATCGAGCATCTGACGCTGCAGCACACCCGGAATCTTGTACACGCTGTCCATGTCGGGTGCCGAAATCACGGCTTCCACGGGAACATTGGTAAACAGCGCGATCTTGCGTCGTTCGTCTTCAGGCAACGACCGATCGGCACGGCAGATCAGCACGTCGGGCTGTATCCCGATTTCGCGCAGTTCCTTGACGGAATGCTGGGTGGGCTTGGTTTTGATCTCGCCCGCCGAAGGCAGGTAGGGCAGGAGCGTCAGGTGAATGAAGCAGGTGTGGTCGCGTGGCAGTTCGATGGCCATCTGGCGAATGGCCTCGAGAAACGGCAAGGACTCGATGTCGCCCACGGTGCCGCCAATTTCAACGATGGCCACCTGCGCGCCATCCGCACCCAGGCGGATGCAATGCTTGATCTCATCAGTGATATGCGGGATGACCTGGACCGTGCCGCCCAGATAATCGCCCCGTCGTTCCTTTTTGATGACGCTCTCGTAGATCTGGCCGGTCGTGAAGTTATTGCGACGCGTCATGCGCGTGCTGACGAATCGCTCGTAATGACCGAGGTCGAGGTCCGTTTCGGCGCCATCTTCCGTCACAAATACTTCACCATGCTGAAACGGGCTCATGGTGCCAGGATCCACATTGATGTAGGGGTCGAGCTTGAGCAGGGTGACTTTGATGCCGCGGGATTCGAGAATCGCTCCGAGCGAGGCGGCAGCAATGCCCTTCCCGAGAGACGAGACCACACCGCCGGTCACGAAAATATACTTGGTCATGGGCAAAGGCATCTGTTGGACGACGGATTATAACGCGCGCACCTGATTACGACAAACACCAGTTTTTCTGATGGTAAAAGAAGCACTATAATGGCGATCTATGACGGCTCCTGACAGCAACTTGCTTGAAACGCCCCTTTCGCGGCATCCGCTGCGGATCATGTTGCGCGGTTTGATGCGCAACAATGTGGTGCTGCGCTGCCTGACGGAGCAGGAACTGATCGAGCTGGAAAGCCACCTGACCATTGCCGAAGTGAAAAAGGGCGACGCCCTCCTGGTGCAGGGCGCCTCTGAAATGGACCAGTATTTCATCCTGGAAGGCGTGCTGAAACGCGTGGTGGCCAATGCAGAAGGCAAGGAGATGATTCTGCGGTTTGCGCGCGAATCACAGATTGAAACCAGCTATGCGGCCTGGCGCCTGGAAAACCGTGCCCCTTACAGCATTCGCGCCGTCACCCGGGTGCGCGTGGCCAAATGCCCCATTCCCGTCTGGGCCGAGTTCATGGACCGCATCCCCAAGCTCAAGCATGACTTCGAATATGAAGTCATGCGCCTCATGAGCGAAATCATGGCCCATACCATCACGCTGCACCTACTGGATGCAGCAGGCCGCATGGATCGCTTCATGCGCAAAAACCCCGACATGGCCAACCTGCTGCCCAAGAAGGAACTGGCCCTGCATCTCAACATTTCACCCGAAACCCTGAGCCGGTTGCTGCACCACCACCCGCCACACAGCTAACCTGCTGCGCAAGTACAAAAAGCAAGAGGCCGGGATCAACCCGGCCTCTTGCCTTGATTACCCAGGCAGGCGTGTCTTAGCTACCGAAAGCCGAACCCACGGCCAGACCATGCTCCGCCACGAATTCAGCGGCACTGATTTTCTTGCCGTCTTCATGCTTGAGCTTGAACACTTCGATCTGTCCGCCCTGCGCCGTGATGCGCAGGCTGTCCGGGCCGATGGCGGAGATTTCGCCGATCTTGCCCTTGACGGCACCAAACGTGTGGAACGCATGCTTGCGTGCATCAAAAATCTGCACTTTCTTGCCCAAGAGCGTGGTCCACGCGCCCGGAGCCGGGTTGCAACCGCGAATCAGGTTGTACACAAAGTCCACATGGTTATGCCAGTTGATGCGGCTTTCGGCCGCGCGGCACCATCCTTCATAAGTGGCCACGGCCTCGTCCTGCACCACTTCCTTGTGACGACCGGCCACCACCAGATCAGCCGCTTCGAGCATGGCAGCCACCCCCATGGGGAAGAGCCGGTCGAAGTACACCGAACCCAGGGTGTCGTCTGCACTGACAGGCGTTTCTTTCTGCAGGACGATGGGGCCTTCATCGAGACCGTCATCCGGACGGAAAATGGTCAGACCGGTTTTGCTGTCGCCACGAATGATGGGCCAGTTGATGGAGCTGGGCCCGCGATACAGCGGCAGCAGCGAGGGGTGGTACTGGATCGTACCGTGCTTGGGAATGTTGACGAATTCCTGCGGGGCAAATTGCAGCACATAGGCCATGATGCCGATCTCGGGCGCCAGTTCGCGCATGATCTCGATGGCTTTGGCGTCTTTCAGGGAAGGCAGCTGAAACACCTTGAGCCCCTTTTCCTGTGCGGCAATGCGCAGCGGATCGGGGCGTGCGCCTTCCTTTTCAGGCGCGCAGAACACCCCGGCCACTTCATCACCCCGGGCCAGAAAAGCCTCCAGCAC
>VFSW01002645.1_pt1 | contig 27058 bp, 32 predicted proteins | sample 5358111 | NCBI WGS metagenome assembly VFSW01 (sample SAMN11554181, study PRJNA540505) | mine drainage metagenome | isolation source: sediment from site ElyBrook_90M | place: USA: Ely Copper Mine, Vershire, VT | collected 2017 | reverse complement strand
ACAACGGAGTCAACAACTACGTCTTCAAGCTGGGGAACCTTCCGGTGACACCGGTTGGATCAGGCTCGAATTCGCCGCTTGACTTCTACCCATACTTCATCGCATCTGCAACTCTCTCCATGAACTCGCCGTCTGCAATTGACTCGGTCGGCACATCAACGTCAACACAGTTCGTACAATGGCAGGGAACATTCCCGTCGGGAACGCCGAACGTCGGAACTGAAATCACTGAAGTCCAGGTCACCGTGAACACCACCAACGCAGCAGTGTTCCAGCTGAACTCCGTCAACAATCCAGCAACGTGGTCTAACTCCGGTTCGATCACTGCAGGACTTGTCCAAGGTTCGCAGTTCAGTCCGCAGCAGGGTTCTTCGAACTACGTCTACACGAAGAACATTGCCACGACTCCAACAGACTTCAGCACAGGACAGTACCTGCTCTACGGCACCAATTCGCTCGACAACTTCCCGTTCACCTTGAGCGGAACCTTCGACTTTGGAGCCGCGACAGTGACGACGAACTGCCTCTCCGTGCAACTGCAAGTCTACATACTCAACCCAGCCGGAACAATCTCCACGCTGACGAACACAGTCGATGTAGCATCAGGCGCAGCCTGCTAGACAAAGTGAATGAAGCATGAAAGAAACTAACGAGGGTTCGTTCACTTCAAAGGGCGCAAACAAAGAAATGATCCTCGTTCACGCAATAGCCTGCGCCTGAAAAGACGCAAGGCTTCCTCCTTTTTTCTTCTGTCCTGTTTTGAGAAATCTTACTGCCAAGGTTCCACTTATTCCACTCTTATTCGCGCCGCTCTTTGGCATCTTCGATTTTGTACAGATTAAGTTCATTCTGTCATCCGGTCTTGATGAAGATTCACCTGCGCCGCTCGTTGCGTTCGCGCTGATCTCTGTAGGGCTGGACACTTTCTTTGTCCTGCTTGGGTTCAACACGACAGACGAAGCGACAACGATTGCCTACTTGATGATGATCTACGGCAGCTTCATTGCGCTGCTTTTCCTGGTGGTATTTCTCGGCGCTGCCGAGGACGAAGAGCCCCTGCCCTTCACCAACAACCCCGGGTGGAGTGGGGTGCTCATCGGACTGTTCCTGGGTCTTGTAGTGCTCATCATCAATGCCGCTGCAGTGTCCTTTGCCTCGTTGTCATTCCTTCCTTCTGGAATAGGAACGCTCCACGGAATAAATTACAACTCACTGCTTTTCGTGCCGCAGTTCTTCGCGACGGCTCAAGTCGGCGGGCAGTCAGTTCTGGACAATGCCGTATTTCAGATCATCCTGACTGCACCAGGGGAAGAAGGGTTGAAGGCAGCGATGCTCTACGGGATGTACATTGTGACCAAAAGCGAAGCAATTTCAGTGGGCTTTTCAACGGCAATCTGGGCGTCGTTTCACACGATCCTAGTGGGCTTCACTCTGCCCGAGGTTGTGCTCGCATTCGTCAGCGGACTAATCTGGTATGGCGGTTGGAAGTACACCGGCAGTCTGCTGATCCCCTTCATAGCCCATGGCGAATACGACGCCGCAATTGTCGGGCTCTCTGGAATGACTTGAGATACGAAGTGTGGATACCAATGGTAAACCAGTGGGCGGCTTCAATAATTCTGATCGTCATCGTTGCTGGAATTGCCCTCACTGGTTTGTTACTCTATCATCATGCACAAAACAACGCTTCGTCCTACCCGACCCAAATCACTAACACTGGTGCCATGACATTTACAGGATTCTGTGCGCCCTGTTCATATGACACGGTCAGTTCGTATTCTTTGCAGCAGATAGAGCAGGACATCACGATGCTCAAGGGCCTCGGCGTGACGCAGATCAGAGTTGACCTGGGATTCGACGCATGGCTATCTAACAATCAGGCAACCATCCAGAAGGATACCGCTTTCATTTCCTTCATAAAATCCCAAGGCTTGCAGCTAGTTATCGCAGATGCAAGCGCGGAGCAGTATCGACAATCCCCTCTGACATGGACGCAGTTCAAAGAAGCGTGGACGAGCAGAGTGCAAACTATAGCAGAATTATTCCAGCCGACATACTACTTGGTGATCAAGGAACCTGGGTGGTACGTGACGATGGTGAGCGATTCCAGAACAAATCCGCTGTTCCAAAGTTCTTCGGACTGGCTCAACTTGACTTCCTGGCTAGCTTCGACGGTTCTTTCAGTTTCTCCTCAGACTAGGATAGGGGTCTCAGTCGCGGCAAATTCCCTAACAACTCAGTCTAAATTCTATGATTCTTTCCTAACCAATTTTCCAAGCGCAGTTTCTCTCATCGGCTTTGACACTTACGGAACTGTCGACAATTCGGCCATGCAAAACTTTCTGAATCAATATGGAAATCAAGGCAAAATAATCTGGAACGCCGAAACGTGGTCACAGCCGCTGTGGAACTCCAACGAGCAAACAGATCCTAATTGGCTAATTTCGCAATATGAATTTGACCTGCAAAACCACATATCGGTCATGATGCCCTTCTATACAAATGACTTTGTCAGCTATTCAACATCAACTCCTACTAATTTTGTGCTTTCTACACCCGTTGGCTTTGAATTTGAAAAGATAATCTCCGTCAGCTGATATCGGAATTTGTGCTGTGATCGTAACCCTTTTTCTACTGAAACTTATTGAATGCGAAGGTTGTAGCCGCTGGCATTGTAATCGCTATTCTCGTCATTGCAGTTCTTCTCAGTGGAATAATACCCGGATTTCATCTCCCCCCGAAAGCAAGTCTGATTTCTGTTTCCAGCGTCAATATCAACAATGGCGGAAGCTTGCAAAACTCCTACCTAGTGGGAACAGACTATAACGTGGCGTTGACCGTCAACTCTTTCCAGAACGTTGCCGCACTCGAGTTAGGCCCATCAAACAGCACGACTTGTGGATCAACGATCTGCAATGGCGAGACCGTGACCCCGACTTCCCAGATCTACATTACCCTGAACCCGCAGCAACCCTATGTCACTGTTCCATTAGTGCCAGAGCAGAGCGGCAATGAATTTTCGAATCCAATAGTTTCCTCGACGTGCGGACTGGGGAACCCGGTCACAGGTCACTTTGGATCAGGTTTCACGGCCACACAGGTTTGCTCGAATAGCCTCGAGACAAAATTTTATTTGCCATCGAACCAGTTTTGGACTCCTCACTTTCCAGTCACAATTACGGTGACCAAGGTTGGAGCTAATCCATTCACATTCAGCCAACAAGTCGACCTAGCGCATCTCCCAGCAAATCAGCTCCTGGTTTCAAATCCCAACAATCCCACACAAAACATCACCATAGTTGACCTGGGCGCGCTTCTGGGAAATGAGTGGCCGACCGACGTTGGAAACCTGGTCTTCTACCAGGGATGCAACGGATGGTGCGGATTCGGCACTTCGAGTGCTGATGCGCAGCTTGCAGTGGGGCAGTACGCGAATTACTGGTTTGGGGGACTGCCAGGAGACGTTGGCAGTATAGGAACAGGCGTCTCGCAGCCGGCGTATTATTCTTCTTCATGCACAACGCCTCCAGGATGGGGACAAGTTTACGCCTACACGACATCGATCGGGGGCACCACTGGCGCGAATTACTTCTATTATCCAATCACTCCGAGCCTCACCATTCCAACGCCCAAGATAGACAACACCACAAATCTAGGTTCGCCTTTCCCGGGATACGCGAACCATGAAATCACGTCCACGTGCCCCGGCCAGGATCTCACGGACTACTTGTTTGCGCATTCCCTTGCTTTCTACGACGCTTACAACAGGACCGCGCAATACACGATTACTACCAACAATACATTGGAGGTCCCGCTGCCCTGGCAGGACGCGACGAGCGTAGCTACCCAGGCAATTTCGATTCTGATTCCGACGAGCCTGGCGAATGCAATCGTCTACCAGGTGAACAATGCACAGTTCAAGATAACATCGCTCAGCGGTTCGTCTTGCTCTGACATCAGCGCTGGAGGATATGGAACTATCACCGGGACGATTCAGAATGTTGGCAACATCACCGGCACCCCACAACTGAACTATTATGGAAATTCACTGTTCAGTTTGGGTGGATCAGGACTGAATACTCTGGGTCCCGGACAATCGGAAAGTTTCAGCATCACTGCTACCGGGCTCAACACTTTGCTAGCCGCAAAGAATACGATCACGTTCTACGTCGAGAACGACGCGGGGCAAGTTACCGATTCAAGGCAGGTTACATGCACTGATAATCCACCTGCGGGACTCGGTACTTCTTCCTTCAAGATCCAGGGCATCAACGGACCACATGGTGTTTCAGTCAACAATCAGATCACCCTCATCGTCGAGGTGGCTTCGCAGGGAGCGGCGGGGACTGCATATTTGTCGAGTAGTTCGGAGAACGGACAAGTTGCAATAGTCGCGCCACAAACACAGAACTCAACGATTGGAGGGACCAACACTGAAGGATTCAGCTTCTCGGTCGCCGGCGTTTCTCCTGGAAATACTACGGTTTACTTCAGCGTCACCAATGGACAGGGAGAGTCTTCGACTGCACAATACACCATTACTGTCACAAACGGTGCTTGCATCGTAAACTGTGGGCCCGGAGGCCCCACGATTCCTGCGAGCTACATCATTGGAATCGCCCTGGTCGTGGTTGCGATAGTCACTGGCAGTAGCTATTTCTTCTACAGGCGCAGCCGCTAGATCTCCTTTTTCCAATATGCTCAATAATCGACCGCCTTCGAAGAAGGAAAAAGTTGTCATCTTTCTCGTAGCCAGCATGATTGTTCTGTCTGCTTGGACAGCTCTCATTGTGCTTGCGTAGTTAACCCGCGGGCCTGACTCTGGTCGCCAACAGCCAGAGCCAACTTTGGGTTCTTTTTCTATTGATATGCCCGAAGCGAAGAGTATACTAGTTACGATTTTGATTGCAGCTCTCGTCATTTCTGGACTGGGGCTCTTGAACGTTCTCCCGGTCAGCTCTGCATATTGTTCGGTCTGGAATTATGCTGGCCATGGTTCGGCGCCCGGGTATGCCGGATGCAACGGGAAGACATCCAGTTCCGCTTCATCGACTTCGAGTTTGACAACATCTTCTATAACATCTTCTACGGCCTCAATGACCACGACGACAACAGCAACTACGAGTTCTTCTAATGTGAGTGTTTCGAAAGCTTCGCTGGCTTCGCTGACTCTCTCCTCGAGTTCGTTCTCGATGGCAGTGGGCGGCGCATCTGGCGTTGTGAGTTTCGTTGTTCAAACCACTGGAGCAGTCAACCTCACCGTTGTGGGCGCGAGTAAGTTTGTAGTCTATGCGTACTGCGTGAATCTACAGTGTGTGCAGAACGACGGCAATCTTCTGATAGCATCCGCAGGAACCTATCAGGGGCTTATTTCTGCGAGCGCTCTGTCTGGTGCTACGGCTTCGACTTTCACTTCGTCCTTCGAGGCTCTATATGACAATCAAGTTGTTACCTCGGCTCAGATTTCAGCGATAGTCGGAGGCGAATCATCAAATTATTTCTGCGTCGAGCAGAGCCTGAGCATCAATATCACCCGCGCCTTGATAAATTCAAACGGAGGCGTCTATTCCTCGACTCCGCTTCAAAGCTTGATCGGCAAACCCGGAACGCCTTCGACTCAAATCGTAGCCTACGAGACGACCATTTCAGGGAACCCAACGCCTGGAGCAAGTGGATCTTTCCTCGTTACATATGAGGTCCTTGGCACCGGTCCTATCAGCACTAATGCACAGGGTCGCATGCTCACCCAGGGCGACGGATGGAAACTCTTCGAATTCGAACAGAACATTCCCCTCGGCGGCGGTTCTTTCAACGTTTACTTGAATGCGACAGACATGCTCTGGGGCGAGTATTACGCTGGACTAGATGCAAACACCCAGTCACTATTGTCCGAGGCTGGATGGACGGGCAACCAGATCGCAAATCTCTACCTGATTGCGGGCCCAAATCCGTCCGGGCAATATCCGACCGGGCAAACCAATGGGGACGACCTGGTGATAGGGAACGTTTCGCTCCAGGGATGCAGTGGTCAGAGTTCGACGCTCCAGACCTTCCAGGATTACTTGTATATCCCAACTGTGGCATCGACCTCACAAACGCCAATCTTCAATCACCACATAATCGAAGAAAATCTTTTCACGCCTCCGAGTCTAGCGGTACTTGGAGATCCAGCGGGCAAGAATGCAGTCTTGATTGGTCTTGCAGATTCGCTTGTCCTCGCAGGCATCGCGGTGGCAGTCGTCGTCGCCATCTACCGATTGAAAGAGTAGTCGCCGTCTTGGGTTGTTTTTTCGTAAACTTTGGATCTCCAAACTACTGCATTGCGCCGGGGGCAGACTATCTAGTCCTGATAGTCTGGTCAGCTATCGTAATCATCGCTCTCGGCGCATTGATAATTCGTCGAAGACGCCCGCCGGTCAGTATCAAATAACGCAACCTGAAAGCGGCCTTTTTCTTCCATGTCGTCAGCAATCCAAACTCTAACCAGCGTTGGAATCGTTCTCGTGCTCAGCGCATTTTTCTTCGTTAATCTCGTGCCTTTTCCACATCCTTCGACAACCGGTCCTTCCACCGCGAACATCATCAGTGGATTTACCGCGCACCAGCTTTCGATTTTCGGTTTCAATACACCGGGGTTGCCTGGGTGGGCATTCACGACGTCGGATGCCATCCTGATCGTAGCGTTAATTTCATTCATGTTTGATGCCTACTTTGTCGTCCAAGATCACCGCTGACTTGGGATGCCCTGATAGTCTTTGAATTCGAAGACGATCTTTTTCTGCGCCATGATAGGGCCGATTTTTATGTTTTCAGGAACGCCAATTTGCTACGCAATCGTCGGATTGCTTTTGGCACTTTGCGGCTTTAGGCTTGGGATACTCAGCCTTCTTTTGGCACTTCTTGCTGAATCGATTCAGTATCCTATATTTCCAAACATAATCATCATGGTAATGAGTCAAACCATCGAGAGAGTAGGAATAGTGCTTGGATTGTTTACGTTCTCGGTTGCGTTAGGAGTAATTCTGGGAGCAATGATTACCTCGTTTTATCTGGCTGGCAAGCTGATCTCGAGAAAGATACTTCCGAGGGTTCGAAGATTCAACTAGCGCGCTTTTTCTCTCATGTTCGGCAAGAAGGAATCTCCAAAAATAAACGAAGCAATTCAGTCCACTCCAGTGACGCAGCCAATTCTTGAAAAATCGTCCGCCGCTCCCGAGCTCTACGCCAAAATTCCAGTCCTGATAATTCGCGAAGCCCAGTACTCCGACAAGGAACAAATCTACGAATTGGGTTCGCAGATTCCCGAGCTTCAATGTTCTAAGGAAGAAACCTTTCTGACAAAAGATGATCTTGCGGGGATGATAGAGAACTACAGCAACAAAACCATGATTGCAGAGATTCAAGAAAAGATCATCGGTTTTGCGATAGGTCAGAAGGAAGGTCAAGATTACGGATGCATCTACTTCGTGGGCATAGATCCGAAATACAGGAACCGAGGACTTGGAAAAGCCCTACTGAAATCAGTCGAAGACAAGCTGCATGTTGATACCGTCTACTTGCTTGCCACAAATGAAAGTGCCATCCAAGTCTTCGAGAAGCTCGGATACAAGAAAGGGAAGACGCTGACGTACATGAGCCGAAGCTTGCACTAATTCATCTTTTTATTTCATGGATAAGTCAGAGCCTATACTTGCCGTCGTTGGCGGAATAGCTTTCACTCTCACCTATCTTGCAATTGCAACCTTCGCAGATCGGCTCCTTACGAGTAATCCCATTTGGATGCTATTTCTCCAAGCTGCTAATCCTGGAGTCGTAACCCTGATCATCGCCATACTTCTCTCTTTGCCGTTTGTCTATTTTGGACTAGAAGGAATCGAGCAAACAATTCTATTCAGCTTTATTGTCGCGTTGATTCTCGGCCTCATTTCAGCATACGGCGGACTGTTTGTCGGCTTCTACGCCTTCTTGGTTTGGCTCGTATTTCTGGCTGTCCCAACATCTCTTTTGACTTGGTATTGTGAGCGCTGAAATGGACGGAAAAGACTACGCAATTATAATCGCGGCGCTCGGAACGCTGGGGATCCCTATCCTGCTGCTCATGTTCACAGTGGGAGGTTTGGTCTTTGGGTTTGTGCTTTGGTCGATACTCAGCTTCCTCTCGCATTGGATGGTGCCTTTGATTTTCGCTGGCATTGCAGCGCTGATTCTGATTGAATTCGCGCCGCGCGGACCACTGGAGGCACTGATCGGAGTCATATCCGCAGTTGTTCTTGTCTTGGTCGGTTATGTGATTTGGTCCGGTGTCCTTGCGGGACCGAGCAATACTTACAACCTCTTGCTTTCAACGGCCCATCCTCCAGGGTTGCAGCCGACAAGCGTCGCGTTGCCAGATGCGGCGATATTCTGGACGGCAATCATTCTTGCGGTTGCCGGATTAGGCTACGTCGTCATCAGGGAATACGATTAAGCGAGCGATCTAGCTTCTTTCTCTGCAAGCTTCAGATAGCCTGGTATTGGAGGTTCTTGCGGCAACGCTGCAGCTTGCAGCACCCTGACGATCTGAGCCAGCCTCTTGTTTATCTTGTGAAGATAGACGACAACTGCCAGCATCAGAAAGGGAAAGATGAGAAACCAGAATATCAGAACCCAGACGATGTCGCCGAGAAGAAAGTCCGTGATCGCGCTCATTATAGAAAAATTACTTTTTCATCTATGAATGCTATAGCTCGTACCTCGGGAATCAGCATCTTTGTAAGCATCTTTGTAGGCATTGGAATCTTTCTTCTATCAATGGGACTTCAAGACCTTGATCCGTTCATTCCTTCTTATCTTTCTGGCTTTCCTTTAGCACCCTATGCCCAGCTGGAAGTGATCCTGTTCGGCGTCGTCATTATCGTATCTCCGTTTCTTTTGATATTCTTCTGTCTTTATGACGACTGACACGCCTTTTTCCACTGATGGAAACAAAAACAGCAGCAATCTTTGGCATCATCGCCGTCATCTTGGCGGGAGCGCTGATAGCTCTCGGAACTATTCCAACTTCTGCTTACAATGGTGGTCAGCAAACAACTGTCTGCACGCTGAAGCTGAGCGCTTCAGGCACTTACAATGACCTGCTGGTTTCACACTACGTTTCGGATTTTGCGCTGGCCGGAGGAGGGACAGGTTGCCACATCCAGACCCTTCTGGATCTGGTGCCCTCTTCCGAGTTCAATATCTTCCCGGTTGGTCTCACTTTCTCAGTGGTATTGACAAGTCAAACCGACGGCTCAGTGCACGGCCCATATAATATTCTAGTGAATATCCCTGCAGGGGGAGCAGCACCTTCATATCCATTCAATGTAGAGACCGTTGTGGCGAACGTCCCCCAGGGCACATACGCCGCAACCGTAACTTGCCCAGTCACCTGTGTGGGATCCTCTACGACCTACACCACTACTATCATCGTCTAGTCTTGGTTCCCTTGCGCGAGTAAGATCCTCTGTTCCTTTTAATTTGTCCACTGTCATCTTGGCTGCACTCCGCATAACACTTGTCGTTCTGTCGATCAAGTCGCACCTGTACCTAAGGACAGTTTCTCCATCAACGACGACGACTATTCTGCCTCCCTTGACGCGGCGAACAAATTTGCCAAGTTTCCTGGTGATCTTGTCAAACACAAAACTGCCAGGTCGTAGCACGGAGTGTTTCGACATCAATTGAAAAAACTCTTCTGTGACTGCCGCCTGCTTTTAAGCCAATTACGGTCGTCTTATAGGCCAGTTGTATTTCCCTATAGAATAATGCTAGCAATTTCACTTTCAGAACTTTCCTCGATGGAAGACTGCCCGAATTGCAAAACCTCATTCATCAAAACTCCGCTCAGTAGAGACAAGGGAGTCAAAGACGAAGGAGAATATGTCTGCACGTCTTGCGGCTTGGTGAAACCAAGCTTTGATTCGTATTCAGGACCTCGAGTTTTCGATGAAATGGAGATAGAGAGCAACTGCGTCTACGGCGGTGGACTGGGAACAGACATCTCCAGCAAGCGTCGTGGGGAAGACGGATCTAATAGCGCGAGTTTCGACCTGCATGGCGGCAATGGAAAATACAATGCAGTGGTATCTGTCATGCAACCTTGGGATTTGCTGAGGGTTGTTGAACCTGATTCAAGGTTAAGAAACACCAAAGAACAATGTGCATCAGTCGCCCTAATGCGTGGGATTGACGAGATCAAGCTGAGCAATGTATTCGCGCCCATCCTCACTATTGCGAAGCAGATCAAATATGCGGAAGAGCATTTCCTGATTGACGCGAACAGCCACGAAAATGGTAATGTCAGAGATACATTAGTATTTTGTACGCCTACTTCGAGGAAGAAGAAGCTGCGTAGCTTCCTGCAGCAGCTCAGAGACTCCTTACCAGAGTGATTTGGAAATGACTGTCCAAAAACTCCAAGTCGAGCAGATTCCAGCGCCTGACGATATTCTCGACATTCCAGTCGACAGACTCCTTCCATCACCTTATCAGACACGTTACGAAGCGTACGAAGAGGAGGAAGACCTCAAACAATTAGCCATTGGTATCCAGCGAATCGGAATGAAGCAGCTTCCCATGGTGCGGCCGTCGCCGAAGAAGCCGGGATTCTATGAGCTCATGACTGGCCACCGCAGGCGAGAAGCTGTTGTAAAATATCTAAAATGGAAGACGATCAGGTGCGAAGTCTACAAGCGCCTTCCTGAAGAAACCGTGTTATACATAGTAGGCGAAGACAACCTTGCGCGTCGGAACATCTACCCATACGAGAAAGGCAAGTACTTCAACATCTGGCACGAGAAAGTCGACGATGATGACGCCATAGGGGAGATGTTTGGGATCAATGGAAGCACAATCTATTCATGGCGCAGGTTCACCGATGCAATTGATGAGCTTGGAGATTCTCTTGGAAAGGAGGGGAAAAAGAAGCTCGTCAAGAATGCAACAAGACCAAAGCTAGACCTGCTGTTGCAGATTGAATCAGAACAGGACCTTGAGTCTGCCTGCTGGAAAGTCGCAAATGGCGAAACACTCGAGAAGCTCCAAGAGTTTGTCATTGCCTCGCTGAATGCCTCGTCTAAATTGGGCAAGAACTCCTCTTCTAACGGCAGCAAAGAACCTGGCATCAGTGATGATGAAGAGGAGGATTATTCAAGAAAACTGCTGACCAGTTTCAAGAGATTCGAGAGAGCCAAGAATTACGAAGAAGCTGTTGAGGTAGGCAAGGAAATGAAGACCTATGCTCTGAAGACGCTGGATGATTACATGCAGACCAAGGCCCAGCTCAATGCAATACACAATGCCAAGACCAACACTATGATCAACATCAGGAAACCTGGTTCGGTGAAAGTCATCCACAAAGTAAACGAAGATGGCGACATCCTCTGCATCCATGAGCAGAAGGGTGCAAAGCTGCCGCCGATAAAATTCAAGATGGACTAACAATGGCAACTTGTAAAGTCTGTTATCAAATCATAGATGCCCGGTTTGTCACATACAGATGATATCCTGCGGACATGTTCCTGAAGAGTCGCTCAAAGACCTAGTGTAAGACTGTTTTTCTATTCAGCAAAAAGAAAATGCCGCGCCCCGATTATTTGAGAACTATGATCCTTGAGTATTTGGACCATAAGGCCTCAAGGATAGTGCAGATATCCAAGACTGACCCTTCGCCGTATGCTACTTCAATTGAATTATCCGAGCAATTAAATGTCCGGATGGATTCAGTCTGTAAGGCGCTCAAGATATTGGCGAAGAATGGGAGAGTTCGAGTATATCCAAAACGCGATCAGCGCCGCCGTAGAAACAAAAAATATGGTTCCATGAATTTACCTGAAGTCAGTTTCGTAGAAATATCTGCTGGGCTCATGAAAGAAGCTCGACGCGTAATGCCAGCGCTTTTGCTTCCTCAGAGCAAAGGCAAATAATTCTTACAGCCCTTAAGAATTATTGGCCTTATCATCAAGCAGTAGTGGTGGAGGCCGGCTCTTGCTGCTGTTCGACTGTGTTCTCCTGATCTTTGGCGGCTTGTTGTAGAGCATCTACAAGTTTATTTTTTCTTGCAAGTCTTCTTTCGAGAGCGCTTTTCGGCTCATCTACAGTTTCGTTTGTTTGACTCTGATTGACGCTTGCTAATTCTGTAGCGTCTTCCTCTTCCTTTGATTCTGGCTCGAGGCTGACGATTTGATTTTTCTCTTCCAGTCTCTTCTTGCGCCTTTCCTCTTTCTCAATCGCTTTCTTCGCTGCTCTCCGTTCGCTCCAGGAAAGCTTCTTCTCAACCAGTACGACATCAGTAATTGCCGGCACTTCTTGCACTGGTTTCTTTTCGACGACAACTTCAGGTTGCACCGCTGGAGGGGAGGCAATAGTTTCTTGAGCTACCGAAATCGGATAGCCCTCTGATTCCATTTTGTCGCTGAGCTTCATTTCGACGCTCTCGGCGTGCTCCTTTTCAGCCCTGATTGCTTCTTCCAGGGCAGTTGCTCTTTGCCTTGATCTGTTCAACTCTGCAAGCATCGCATCGACGCTTTGTGGGTCTTCATCAATTTTCCATTGGTCTGTTGCTGGCGGCGATTCTGTCTCAGGCTCCTGATCTTCAGGGATGATAGCAGGGGGATTTTCTTCCGTTACTGTCTTCGGCTTGTTTGAAGCGCCTCTCAATTTCATCACCGCGGCCAAACTGGCAAAGAGAATCACACTTGAAATCGCTGTGCTAATCAGAAACAATTCCATCACCGCGGCCAAACTGGCAAAGAGAATCACACTTGAAATCGCTGTGCTAATCAGAAACAATTCCAAGGCCGAAGTCGAATTTGTGTAGACTGCCATCCAGCGCCAGGGAAAGTAAGACGTTACACTTTGCTGTGTGAGGTACGATGTTTCGAAGAAGATACTGTAAGCTAAGAGCCAAGCAGATAGTCCGACCATAGTCACAGAGATTCCTGTCAGAATTTTATTTTTCATCATCATCCCACTCTCGCCTTCAACGACTGTGAAGATTGCGCCCCGGCTGCGTCCGCCGATTTCTCTAAAATGAAGCGCTTTCTCCTGTACAGTTCCTTCTCGGATAAATTGTAAATCGTGCCGAGTTTGTTCGCGACCCAGGCGGAGAAGAAGATCTGGGACTGTGCGACCTCATCAGTCCCGAAAATGTCGCCGTATGGATTTCGAAACTCTGGCTTGGTTTGCGTTGCCTTCGTCTGTACTGTTTTTAGCTCTTTGTCCAGGTCCTCAACTTTCCACAGCTCGAGCTTCTGGAGGGAAGTGAGGGGGTCGTCCTCGAGATCCTTCTGGTCTTCCTCTGTGAGGCCTGTTCTCATATTCACCCTGACGTGCATTAGTGCCTCCTTGTAGCGCTCGATGATTTCGCCAAAGATTTCTTCGTAATTTATCTGCTCCTCATCTTCGCCGTCGCTGGAGCGCCCCATCCCTGCCAAGATCATGATTATTATTTGCGGCGAAAATGCGATTAGAATAACAGCCGTGATGCCAAGAACCGCAAGCTCGGCCTTCAAATATTTGTAGATGGTAAGAAATGTCAGGCTCAGTATTGTGACTGCAATTATTATGACTGGCGCCCATGAGCTCAGTTTCCCATTGACCAGAAGTATCTCCTGCTGTTGAACGGGAGTCTTATCTTCGCGTTTGGAAGGCATCACTGCATGGCGCCTGAATTCCGAAATCAGGTAGTTGAAAAGAGAGCCGTCATCCAGCATGAAGAGCCCGTAGTTGAAGCAGAAGCGCATTATTCTTACGAATGCTTTCTTGAACTCCTCGATCTGAGCGTTCAGGGCTTCGAGTTCCGAATAGGAGAAATAATCTGAGCTCATTGCAAATCAACTCTTCGAGGAGACCAGAAGGACAGCAACCAATGCCCCAAACATCGCTCCGAACACCGCGTTTGAGTTGAACGTGTATTCTATCAGAATCGCGCCCAGTGTCGGGGCGGCTATCATGACTACGGCTGCAAAAGCGCCCCTGATCGGCCGGGTCAACGTCCCCAGCATCCAGCGCCTGAACTTCGAAGACTCGTTCACGGCCATCGCGGTTGCTATGGATTTGCTGTTCTCCGTGTTTGCGATGGTCAGTTCCCTGGTGAGATCTGCGATTGTCTTCTTCGCATTCTTGAGCTCGATGTAATACATCCTGGTCTCTGACATGATTGGTATGAAGTTCGCGAGCAAGTTCGCATGCTTCTCCATGATCTGCATCAGCTTGTCATTCTGTTTGCCTTTCAGATCGATGGGATAGAACGTGAATATTCGCAGCCTTCGCCCTAACCGCTTTATCGAAATTCTCCTAGGAAGGTAGAACTGTCTCCCCCATATCATCGTCCGCGTCATTCTTCCTTCGAAAGTAAGGACTGTCTTTATCGAATGCATTGAATATTTTGCAAGAACGCTTTCCTCAGAAATTCCTTCCATGTAGCCGACAATCAGTTCCCTGCCGTGGAGGAGTGATCTGCTTCCAAACACGAACAGCCTGTACCCCTCATCCGTAAACAGCGTGTCGGGATTGGTTTTGGACAGCAACGACAGAAATTCCTGATTTTCTTTGCCCGGAACCTTGAAGGCTGGATGACTCACGTTGATCTTGAGCATCTCTACAAGCTGCGCGCCAGCGCCCATGTCGGCGATGACTTCGGTAAGGCCTGTGACGTTCGCCTTCCTTTCCCTGACTCCCTCCGTGGTCCTCTGGACGAAGAAGAATTTGAACGGTCCTAAAGGAACGCCAAGAGTCCAAGCCCTGAATCTGTCCTGCAGGAAATACGCGGCAATTATGCCGGATATGAACAGTCCGACCAGAACAGGAAGGATGACGAAGTAATTGAACGTCATTTAGTTTGATATCCATCTCCTGAGGACAGGAAGCAATATTGCGAGGCTCACGACTACACCGATTATTGTAACTACAATCGAGAGGTCGGTAATTTCGCCCTGGATCTCGGCGTTATTCTGAGCAATCTCCTTCTGCTGCAGTGCATTCTGTTGTTGTAGTTGATTGATCAAAATTGCCGCGGTGGCATTCGCGATCTGGTTCGCACTTGGATAGATCTGCTGATTCAATAGTTCGGCCGTGAAAGTTAGGACGACAGCGGTGGATTCGTTGATGAATGCGTTTCCAGTCTGCGGCAGGAAGCCGGGGCTCAACAAGCTCCAGGTGAGATTTCCTGTCGTAGGCACCGGATACTGAAGCTCGAAGATCACCGTGTAGATATCCGAAGCGTTCAGGAAGAACGTCATCATGGAATACGGCGAGCTAGTGACTTCTTTGTAGGTGTACCTTCCACCGCTCAGCGACGAGATGTTGGAGTTGACGGTGGTCGTGTGGGGATAAGTGATCTCCAAGCTTGCGGGTGAGAAACCTATGAACTGCACTGAGTGCAGAGCAACGTAGGAGACCTGCTGCGTATTGGCGCTGACTGCTGGTAGAAGAACTAGCAGCAAGAGAAGGCCTGTCGCTGCAATGCTTTTTTTCATCAGTACATCAACCCGAGCCGAGTTCATCGTTCTTGTTGTTGGTCCGAAATTGCGAACTCCGTCGGCTTGGGTCGCGCCCTCATCGATTCCAGCAGATCGTCGAGGAATCTTTCCTTGTCCTCTTTCTTCATAGACTTCAGATGCTCGTCCCATGCAACAAGGAAAGCGTCTTCATGCATTTTCGTGGTCCTTGCGAAACCTCTTCTGCTGAAATGGCTCTTCAGCACCGTCCGGAGTTTCAGCGGATGTTTCATTTTCAGGACAGAAGCAAGCGAGTCGTCGAAGTGCTGCATTGCGAACCTGAATAGTTCGCCATCCGAAAGCATTCCTGGAACTACCTCGGTGATCTTGCTACCGCTCGATTCCTGCAGTAGCAACGCATACTTCTCCCTCACTCTTTCCAGAAGGTCGCGCGGAAAGACGATTGTGATACGATCCATATTACAAAAAGAGGCAGTATGAGCCTCTTACTGCTTTTTAATTTATGAGCGTGAGTTTATGCTCCGTCTGCGCGAGCCCCATTACGGAAGAGAATAAGGTTGGACAATGCAGAAACATCTGCAGGGCGTGCTATAATGCTCGAGCCAGACCGCGCGCTCTTGCTTACTATTATGCACATCGTGAGGAGAGAATTCACTACCAAAGTGAATATTCGAGAAAGCATCCGCAAAAGTATGACCCAACCAAACCTCATCATCCTTCTCGGAATCACAATGAGATAATGCGAGAATACTATCAGCGGAACAAAGAGGACCTCAACGAGAAGACAAGGCTTAGAAGTATCAAGCCGGAGATTAGGGAGAAACGTAGACAACAAACTAGATTACGGAACACAAGAATCAAGATTCTTGTAGTCTCGCATTATTCCCCAGGAATGAAGTGTCAGAATCCAGATTGCGCGGTCCCTGCAGGAATGAAGGACTTAAGGGCTCTGACCATCGATCATATCAATGGCGGCGGAACGAAGCATCACGAAGAGCTTCGGGAACTGGGGATTGATTTCTACCGATGGATTTTGAAAAATAACTTCCCTGAGGGACTTCAAGTCCTTTGTATGAATTGTAACTTCATCAAACGTATCGTTAAAGGAGAGCACGGAGTTAGAGCTAAGCCTTCCATCTCCATGCCGGCTGAGAAACAAACACAAGAAATCGCGCCTTTGGTAAGTTGACATGCTATCGGAGAAATCTCAAGACGAGGAGAGCGAACCAAGGACCGCATTAGCGGCTTCCGTTTCCAGACCGACTCTTGAGCGCGCCATTCACGAACAGATCTCGCAGCTCGTCGGCGACTTCTCCGGGCTTGAATCTATCAGCAGATTCCTACAGACTGTAGATATTTCTGGTAACGAGGAATTCATGAAGATCAAGGAGAAGCTCTACTTTGCGCAGGGTGCCTACGTCCGCGGGCTCAAGATCGGAGACAAGAAGAACTTTGAGAAAATGTCGAAGAAGGAACTCCAGAGTGAAGTGGTGAAGCAGCTTTCCCAACAGGGATCCCCGGACCAGATGCAATCAATCAAGTCTGGATGGCAGAAATACTTCGGAATAATGAAGCAGTTCTTTGCAATGGGCGTCCTGGATCCTGACCCGATTTGCATCCTCGCCTGGTATCAGCTGAACGAGAAAGTTAGGGAAGGTTTCGAGGCAGCTTACCGCGGGCTGCAGATTTGCATGGAGGAGGTCTGCAAAGTCAGCGGGAAAAGAAGATTCCCAATAAATGATGAGGACTACAAGGAGTGGCTCCGCGCCGTTCACTACGAAGTCGTGAAGGGAGAACAGAATACCGCAGTCGACGAGAAGGTCACTACTCAGCTCATCGTCTACGCATCATACGACAACGTCTCGCTTGATGAAGACCTCGGTCAAGGAATAACGCTGAGGGAAATCTTCCGCTTGAGCGCACTCGTAAGCTGCTTCGATTGGTTGTCGGAGTTCTATCGTCCGGAGTTCTGGAATCTATGGCAGACATGGCATGAAAAATTCGCCCGCGCGGTCACAATTGCGCGAGAACCTCTCTTCAGGACCTTCCACCGGGATGTGTTATCGCATCGCTCGGTATTCGTAAAGCCGGCGAAAATAGGCGAAGACTACAATTATGCTTTCGAGATTGTGAACGACATCTCGGCATGGGTCTCGGGCGAGCTGAAAGGGAAGATCGACCTCGCTCCGTTTGAATTCAAGGACAAGCCGGAGCAGGATCGCGCCATCGTAACTACAATGGTGGGGGCTCCCGGGTGTCTTTCAGGTGCGATGAAAATATTGACTGATAAGGGTCCGGTCGAAATTGCTTCAGTTTGCAATCGGTCCGTCATCAAAGTGCTGTCCCAGACAGCGGCTGGTCCTCAATTCATGCCCGCCCTCCCTTTGATGACAGGGCGTCAAGTGCTGTACAAAATCTCAACAAGTAAAGGTTCCATTCTTGCGACTGGCGGGCATCGATTTTTTAGTGGATCTGGATGGAAGAAGGTAGCTGAGCTAACCGTTGGTGAAAGACTCTATTCAATCGGAACGAACCATACGGCGATGCCACAATTGTCAGGTGAAGCTGAAGGAATCCCAGCAGCAGAACAAATATTGCTCCAAAGCTTGTTGCGGGTTAGCTCAAAGAATCACGATTCCGCCATGCAAAACCTGTGGAAAATCCTTCCGTCCTCCAAGACGTCACAGGGTACGCGGTCGTCAATTCTGTTCTCGACAATGCGCAGGGAATGCAAGAAGAAGGAGAAAAGAAATTTCATGCCTTCAATGTGGGAAACTGTTCACAGTGATTCGCTACGAAGTTCGCAAATTCTGTTCCCGAGCATGCAGCACGACATACAAAAATCTAACCAACAACCCAATGAAGAACCCCACAGTGATAGCGAAACAAAGGATCTCAGCGCGGGAATACTGGAACAAATTGCCAAGGGACGAGGCTTGGCGTATTTACGGGGGAAGCTGGAGAAACCTCAAGCCAGAGTGTGGGGTTCAGTGGGTCAAATCCCACAAGGAAGAATTTGCCAATCTAAAGAGAGAGTATTACAAACAGCATCCGGAGAAAATACTAAACAATTTGCTGCGACGAGATCGAATGACATCGTTGGAAGTTGCAGTAGCCAAGGCCTTGGATTCGGTAGAGATTCCATGGAAATGGAACCAGATGGTTCGTGTCGATGGTGGTTTTCTTTTTCCGGATTTCCGGATTGGCGACACGAAATATATGATAGAATGCAATGGGAGTTACTGGCACAAGGATATCTTGAAGGACCAAGACAGGGTGGCAAAGCTGGAGAAAGCTGGCTACCTCGTGATAATTTTGACAGAGGCGACGATCAAATCTGGAATGGCGCGCATCCTGAAAGTGCTCTTGTCTACGGGATTGAGAGATATGGCGAAGACTTCACCTTTGATTTGCATGTCCCAGGAACCAATAACTACTACTTAGCAAATGGAATTCTTAGTCACAATAGCGGAAAAACTACGATACTCTCTTCTCTTGCAGCAATTTCGATTCTGAAACGGAAAAATGTCGTTTTCAATCCCCTTGCAGACAACACGAATTGGCCGACCTATGCATTTCTTCCATTGATGCCGATCTCGAAGAAGCTCTACAACTACAGCACGACCAAGATAGGCACGAAGCCCACCGGGGTTCCGGTGCTGGTGCTGAACATTGTACACGACCTTAGTGAGCTCCAGGATGAAACACTGACTAGATATGACCGGATAGTCAAGGTGAAGAATTCGCGATCTTTTCAAATCGAGTTTCCCATGCTGATCGATGAGCTTGGAAGGATTGCGGAAGAGTTCGGCTACTCGAAACCTACAGGAATCATCACTGTCAGGAACATGACGCGAGCGGGAACGTCCGAAACCACGAAGCGCTTTAGCAAGGAAATACAGGTCGCAGTAAACATGTTTGACGCTTTCAATTCCTGGCGCCGGAATCACGCGAAGATTCCTTTCAGGCTACAGATGGATGAAATCAAGGAGACAGGCATGGGAAGACCCACGATGCAAGAGCAGGGGCAGCTCGGCTCACTGATTGAAAGCGCCGTGATCTCTGCAAGAAGGTTCAAGTTTCCAATGGATTTTGCCGGGCAGGTGACACAGCACGCCTCTGCGATGGTCCGTGAGCTCACATTGAATACCATCTTCAAGAACTTGCCAGTGGAGAGATCGGCGATGAAGAGCCCCCTGGATATCTTGCTGGATACGCTTCCTGCTCCGGATGAGGAGAAAGATGCAGTGAGGATGCTCGAAGAATCACCGGTGTTTGGGAAAACAAGGTTGGTTTTCCTTCATGATCGCGACAACAAGAATTTCAACCTGCTGCAGGCAGTGCCTGCGCCGTTCCAGGCTCAGCAACCCGGATTGGATCCGCGGGACATCTACGATTATTTTCTAAAGATGAACAAGGTTGATCCTGAGAAGTTCTACCGACGCGATCTGAAGTTTGATTGGGTTGCAAGTGGTGCGGACAAGACTTCTCCAGATGAAGACGAAAAGCCGGAAGCCGAAGAAATAGATGAAGGGGAAGCACCCTGAGTCGTTACGCTTGGACGGCTCAGGTCCAATACGCCAGTGGTAGGATGCGAAGCTTCGGTCTTCCCATGCGCAATAAATTCCCGAGCAACAAGTTTGAGCTTGAATATGAGGTCAAGAACTTTGCTGAGCTCTTCAAGGGGCGCTACGGATTCAAGAAATTCTTTCTGACTTCCAGGCGGCTATCAGAAGTCAGAAGATTCAAGTCGAGTTTTCTTGCCAGCTTCGAGATAGACTTCAGTGGAGGAAAACCGCAGATAGTGAAAGCCGACTTCAACACTTCGGAATACGGAATGCGAGGACTCAAGGACGATTACAATTCAGACCAAGCCTACAGGATTCCAAGATTGATCAAGACCCCGGTGCCAGACCTGATACACAAGATCCAGCCGTCTGGTGGGGACGTCGTAGAGCTCTGGCCGCGGAATATTCCACGATACAGGAAGCAGGTCCGTGTTTCTGGAAGAGTGTATCCTTTGCGCGAGAATCTCAGGAAGCCCATTTGGCGCCGTCCATTGACTTACGAATGGCGAGAAGCTGACGCAGATGAAATCTAGGCGAGGGTGTAGTTGTCCACTTTCTTTGAATAATCGAGCATGCGCTGCATGTCCTCGTCCGAGAGGGTTTTCTTCCGGTCAAGCTCTCTCTTCAAAGCAATACCTTCCCTGACGAGCTTCGTTCTTTCAGACTCGTGATTTACCCGCCTGGGATTTTGGGAATGTTTCTGTCGGCTCCGAACATGACGATGTGGAGCTTTGCGAATTCGTCTGCCGTGTGTTCTTGATCTTCGTCTTGACATGGAAGTAACACTAGAAAAAGGAGGGAGTGCTCACGAATTTCTTCATGAGCTCTAATTCTTTGCTTCGACTGGAATCTGGATCGTCTGACTCCGCAATGGCGTTCCACAGTTTCTGCAGAAGTTCGCTTCGTTGGCATTGGCAAAACGACACTTTGGACATTTGATGTCTAGTGCAGCGTCAAGCTCGTTCTTTACTTTCCATCCTGCGAACAGGAACAGTGCACCGCCAACTGCAAGGTTCGCATCTGGCGACATCCCGATCACTGCGCTAACGAGTCCTCCACTTATGCCAGCTCCGAATGCGGAGAGTAAGATAATTGCGTCTTTGATACGATCTTTCAAGAGAGATCAATAGAAAAAGCGTTTTTCTCTCGACATGGCTCGCAGAAGAGGCCGCAGCAGAGGAAGACAGATTCGTGTAAAGCGGAAGGGATATCGACGAAAGCCATTCGTCGAACACCGGAACGGTCATGCCATCCATGTGCGAGCGACTCAAGTTCCTGCTACAACTTACTATGAAGTAGACCGCGGGGAGCCGGGACATGGGAAAAGAATCTTCCTTTTGAAGCAAGGCGGCTTGGAAGGCTGGCATCACACCCAGGATGCTGATACGCGACATGAACATCTTAGACAGGTCGCAGAAAAGGATGGTTGGTCGACAGTGTTCCACAGGTTGGACGCTCTGAGTAAAGTGTCACATAAGACTGAGCCATCCGTCTCAGAAATCGCCCGCTCCGATGCGAATTACGCCAGAGAACATCTTGGTTCCAGCTAGCCCGTAAAAATAGGGGAAGAGCTGCCGGAGCTCGACAGCTCAGTATGTAGCTATCTCCGTCGACGCGCTCTACGCGCCTTAGCGAGGTTTCTTCTGTCAACGGCTTTGTCGTGAGCTGTGATGTGACGGTGAGTTCGACGATGTCCGCTACTGCGAGCCTTGCGGCCCCTGTGATGGCTTGTTCTGCGTGCCATATCAACAGGAAAAAGGTAATTCCAACATGAATTGCTCTAAAAGAATATGAGCGTAACACCATAAGAAAATATGAGGCTCATACCTGATGTGCGTACTACGCATTCAATTTAGTTTCATGGGACACAGTGAAAATTTACCAATAAGGCACTATAGTAGTAAAAACAGAAATTTTGGCGCGGGCGGTCGCGCAAAGTCCCCACCCCTCAAGAATCCCGCTGAGCACGATCCGAGCGTGAAAGCAGCAAAAGAGGCAAGAATCCCACCCCTTTCACTAGTTCCGATTCCCAATGGAATCTCGGAATTGGTTGGTGCAGGTTCGCGGTCTTGAAAAATTTCACGGAAAAAGATCGTCTAAGAAGCGTTGGGAATTTGGGCAGTTTCCCCCGGGGTCTCCAGGGCATCCTTTGCCATCGTCCTTTCGAGATCCCTGTTTCTGAACTTCAGAACGGAGAATCGTTGGTAGGCGTCGACGTTATCGCTGGAGATGATGAACCTCTTCCCCCGATCGTCCACAAGCGAACCGTCATTTTTCGCGACGTTCGACCAGAGCCACTCGAACATCGGTTTGACGTCTTTCTCCGAGATCCCCTTCAGTTTCATTCCTCTCTTGATCGCGGTCCGCATGACGTCGAGTTTCTTTCCCAGCTTCTCCTGGATTAACCCCATCTCCACTAGGTTCTTTTTCATCTCTTCCATGGGCGTCAAGGGAACGTCGGACTGAACGCTGGTTGCGTTGCTCTTCGCAACATCCGCTTCCCGCTTCTCCTTGATGATGTAATCTATGAAGGCGGACTTGGATTTGAACGAGCCGGCCTCGTTTGTGACCTTGTCCAGGTAATCGAATGACTCTGGAGAAAGCGAGATAGTTAGCCTGTAATTCATCGAAAGAAAAAGGCTAGTTCCGTTTCGAGGAAAGTTCTCGGAATCGTTTTTCTTTCGTGAATTAGGATGGACTTTGATTACTTCGAGTGGGTCAAAGATGTGGTTGTGCGGGAATCTTTTGCAGTTGTGCTATCTCGATTTGTTTCTATCTTTTCAGTGGGCATAGGCTTCAATCAATTTGTCAGAGAGTTAGACGATTGTGTCTTCTGGAATATTTGATTGTGAGAGTGAATCAAGCGATGAGCACGCAAACATTCCAGCAGATCCACTACGAGCTAAGAAGAGCAATTTCGCCTTCATACCAATCCCTGCTCGAGTTCGGCTCGGTACAGCGGTGGATTGACAGGCTGCTGATTGACAACGAGGACGTGAGTATCGCGACGCTGAGGAAGTACATCGCACATCTCGCTTTGTTCTGCGAATTCGCTTCGAAGACTCCGGATGAAATCATAGAGGACGCCAGATCCCGTCAGGGGCAGTTCGGCTACGAAGATCTGCTCGACACCTGGTTCAAGGAGTTGAAAGACAAGTACGGCGACCAGAGAGATACTGCAATTTCAAAACTCTCGACCATCCTTAACTTCTTCAGGAAGAATCGCGCAGAGCTTGATTACGAGCTTCCCAAGAAGAGCCGTGGGACGCCGTTCCCTTTCAAGCCAGAAATAGAGATGCTCAGAAAGGCCTTCCTTTCAGTGCCGCCTGACAATAGACCATTGCGTTCTTGGATCCTTGTGCAGAGCCAGTGCGGCCTCTCGGAGATCGACATACTCCGGTACAGTGTTGACATAGAGAGCGACGGCAAGGAGGACGATTCCAACATTGCATTCGAGTCAGTCAGGAAACAATACCAGAAAGGGATCTGTCCCATCGCGATCGTGATTCCCAGGAAGAAGACGGGTCAGACTACCATCACCTTTCTCGGAGAAGAGGCGATATCACTGCTGAATTTTTACGGGAATAGACTCTTCCCCTGGAAGCCGGATGCAAAAGACCCAGGGCGGACCGTAAGGAAGGCGTTCAAGTCGATACAGGTTGCAATCGGTGAGAGGAGGTTTCGCCCGCACACCTTGAGGCATCGGTTCAAGACGATTCTTGACAATACGGGTTTTCATCCCAACACCGTCAACAGAATGATGGGTCACAGCCTCGGAAAAGTTCAGGGTGCCTACAATGCGCCGAGCATTGAAGAATTACGACCAATGTATCTGACCGTGTATCCCAAGCTGCGATTGTTTGAACCGGAGTTCAAAGATCGGCTTGGAACGATCGCCATGAAAGATTTTCCTGTTTGATATTTTTTCTTCTGCATGGCTCGGAGAAGCGCTCGTCAACACGGCAGAAGGGTTCGAAGGTCTTCACGACGGAAGTATGACGTCAAAAGACAGAAGCGATGGTATAACACATACTACGCTGGGCATCATGATGATATCCTTGAGAGATCGCGCCAGCGATTCAGGAGTCTTTCTCCGGAGCAAAAAGAAAGAAGAATAGCCCAGATGCGGGAAGCCCGGAAGCGCAGGATGGAGGATCCCCAGTATAGGGAAAAGCTGCGCCAGCAGAACCAAGAGTATCGGAGCCGACTAGAAGTCAAGGAACGTCGTAGAGAATACAAACGGAGCCCCGAAACTAGGAGAAAGAATAGCGAAAACAGAATATTGCGAGAAGCCCGCAAGGTAGGGATAGCCACTGTGCCGACATCTTTTAGGACAGGATCCGGGCAGAAAATTCCTTCAAAGAGACTTATCGCGGCCACCCGACTCGGGACCGCGGACATGACGAGCTCGAGTGTTTTTCTCAAGAACCCGGAAAAGGCCGTGAAGAAAGATTACCGCAACTTCGGCGTTTTCGGTCTCTATCACAGGGCGCGCCTGAAAGCAAGGACCAATCTCTCAGCTCTCCCGATCGGAGAAGTTGCCCGAGAACGTGAGGTCAATAGGGCGAATGTTCCGTCAGAAGTGCTTCCGGCACCAAAGCGAAGATACCGTACCCCAGACAATATTGAAGGTAAGAATTGATGCAAAGTGTTGAAGCAACAAAAAGGAACGCCGTATTCAGAATGAAGCTGGGAGGCAAGGGATGGGAGGCCTTCAAGAAAAAAGGACACGACCCAGAGTTTGATGATATTCCCATGGAAGAGATCCAGCGGATATGTGTCGACCTCGGAGTCCTCAAGGAATTCAAGTATGTGGAGAAAGGAAGCTTGTGGCTCGGGGATGGAGTGGCAGCATCAATTCTCGACGCCTACGAGAAATCTTCCGACATGCGCGATGTCTTCGCCACAAGGTTGGAGAAGCTGATGGGGATGATAGACATGGTGCTGAAGTATGTCGTAGTGGGGCAGTGCCACGATACATCTCGGACGATCAGGAAAGAAGAAATCACGCAGGAGGACATCTACGCCCACCTGGTAGCGACTTACGGGTTCTATGGGCTCCTCGAGCAGATCGCCATATTGAACCACAAAGCAGAAGCTGCCAAAGTTTTCGATGCGATAAACTCTGGCGGAGAATACAAGGATGCGCATGCCGAGCCGCTGTTGGCGATGCTGAGGGACTTCAAAGAAATCGAGCAAAACGTTGCTGCCGGGAGCGCACTCAATCACTCAACAGATATCTCCAAACCAGAAAAGCCGCAAAGAAGAGCAATGCGTGGACAATCCCCTCGAAGAATGTTACGGCCGTGACCGGATATCCGCCGAGATGAAAGTAGACAGCCTGTGAGACTCCTCTGATCGTGCAGTTGTAAGTTGGCGGTAGAACGCAGCTCGAGATCAACGGATTGTAAGTCAGGTATGCAACATAATACCAAGCCGATTTTATCAGTGTGAAGACCATGGCGCCGACCACCGCCCCGACGAGAAGCGGGGCATCATAGAAGGCGGCAGATATCAGAAAGGCGAAGATGAAGAGCATCAAATAGTACAGAAAAGTTTCGGGCGGCTCAACCACGAAGAGGTGAATGGGGATATCCGCAACTGCGACGGATATTCCTACCAGGAAAGCGAATAACCGGCGGCTCAAGTAACCTCAGAGGAAAAAGGGAGCTCAGGCGCCTTCAACTAGATCCTCGTATGTATCTGGCGAAACCAGAAGTAGTGCGACCAGGTCCAGCAGCGTCGGAATCGCGACGTAAAGAATTATCATCGGCCAAAAACCTATCACTCCGTTGTTGGCAAGCAGTCTACCGATCTGCCAGTCCGCGTAAGGCGCGAGTGAAGGATCGCTAGGAATCGGTGTCGTGTGACCGGGCAGTACGCTTGGTATGGAATGAGGGACTGATGAAATGTCCAGCGAGACCATCACAAGAATCCCGGCAATGACGCCCGTCACGCCATACCTGTCGTAGAAGAAGTATAGGATCAAGAGATACAGCGGCTGGCTCAGGAAGTAGTAAACAATCACTGCGAGGAACCAATTGGTCCCGGAGTTGAAAGCCCAGGAATCGTAGTAATTGTTCAGGATGTAATAGCCGACACCAGTAAGAGTGATCAGCGCAAAAATAATTATTGACCTGGTGCGATCTTCATCCATGAAAGAAAAAGAGCACTATCAGAACTGATATAGAATTGAGTGCGATGCCATACTTCCATACATCTGGCAGTATGTCAGAATTATATCACAAATGATACATTCAACTCGTCACGAATGCTTCCAGGGTCATATTGTTCCGATCCGGGTGCACTTTTTCCTTGATTGGTCGTTCATACCAACAATCGTAATGAGTGTGTGGATCATCCCAGTAAGTCTTGTATCCTGCAGCACCTGGAGGATTGAATTTCCTTAGAACCTCGAGCCGGTAGGAGTACATCTTGAACTGCCAGCTTGATTTTCCGTGGACGCGTTCTGTTCTCGCGACGTCTTCCAGAAGCTCATCTTCTGAGTGACGAAAATCATGGCAGGGATTGCATCCCCAGCGGAGATTCTCTGAAACATCTTTGCCACCGTCAGCCAATCTAACAATGTGATCTCTTTCGAGCCGGTCTGTCCGGCCGCAGCGGTAACATTTTTTCGGCCCCTTGATTTTGATCTTGCGATCCCTCTTCGGTTTTTTAGGTTCATGGTAATTGAGATAAGATAAATTCCATGCGTGGTTGTCTTCCAAGTTTATTCCTTTAGACGGTTTGAAGATGTGTTGATCAGAAAAATTGCTCTCAATGTTTTCTCTTGCCCTGCGGTATTGATGCCTCTTGGATCCGTTTTCCAATAGAGAAAAATCTGAATCTAGTTTCCTGAACCCGATCAGCTGGATGAGATACCAGCTTTCCTCAAACTGCATCGAAAGCGAGCTCACATCGTAGCCTGCTGTGCGAAACACAAATTGCAGTCCCAGACATCGTGCTCCTCACACCATCTAGGAGAGAACTGGTAAAACACAGCATTAGCCGATA
>VFSW01002644.1_pt1 | contig 27077 bp, 30 predicted proteins | sample 5358111 | NCBI WGS metagenome assembly VFSW01 (sample SAMN11554181, study PRJNA540505) | mine drainage metagenome | isolation source: sediment from site ElyBrook_90M | place: USA: Ely Copper Mine, Vershire, VT | collected 2017 | reverse complement strand
GTGGCCGACCATGCTGGAGGGGTGGCTGCGGGGGCAGGGGCTGCTGACAGCTCGCCCGGCCGCGGCCAAGCCATGACGGCCCATGGCCATGCCCCAAAATGGCCCCGAAAATGAAGAAGCGGGCTGCAGACTCGAGGAGTGGAAGGACTTCCTCAGGCCCTACAGCCCGCTGGACCCTGAACCGGGTCTAGGTGGTATTCTTAGTGTAGGCTTGTTGGACACGAATGCAAGTTCTTTTTTGAAGAAAATTCCCTAGTTCGTGACCGCAGTCACAAGACCCCGCTGAAACAGCTCCAACTACATTGACTTGGGGGTTCGCCCCTGATACAAAAAGGTGTTCTACCCGCGAAAAAGACCCATCTCATTGTGAGGCTTGGCCGCCGGAGCGGACCGATTCAATCATGCAGGAAATCATTCAACAAGTCGGGAGCTTTCTGCTTGGCGCCGTGCCGACGATGCTGTTGTTCATCGTGCTGGTGGTGGCCTACCAGTTTCTTGTGCAGGGGCCACTGAGCGCCACGCTGAAACAGCGGCGCGCGCGGACCGTGGGCGCGATTGAAGCCGCGCAGAAGGCCATCGAGAAGGCGGAGGCGCGGGCAACCGAGTATGCCGACAAGCTGCGCCAGGCGCGTTCCGAGGTGTACAAGGCGCGGGAACAGCGGGTGAAGCAGTGGACCGCCGAGCGCGATACGGCGCTGGAGGCCGCGCGCAAGGTCGCGGGGCAAAAGGTGGCGGAGGCCCGGACGGAACTGGAAGCGGAGACGGCCCAGGCCCGGCAAAGTATCAAGGCTACCCAGAGGGAATTGGCCAGCCAGGTGGTGCAGGCGGTTCTGCCTGCTGCCGCCGGGAGTTCCCGTTGAGAGATCTGAAACTGTTTATGCGATTTTCCAACCGGCTGGCATGGTTTGTGGCTGTGGCGGCAGTGGCCGCGGCGGTGACGATTGCGCCGATGCGCATCGCGGCCCAGGAGGCCGCGAAGGCAGCGGATCCCGAGAGCCCGATGCAAAAGGCTTCTGTTCCGGCAGACGCCAAATCAGAAAGCGCCCTGCCGCAGACCGCGCAATCGGAAGAGGAACAGCAGAACAACGCCTTCCGCCTGGAAGGCCCGGTGGTGAAGTGGACCGCAAAAACATTGAATGCGCCGGTCACCGTGGTGGCGCGCGGCTTTGAGGTGATCAACTTTCTGATCATCGCGTTCGGCATCGGCATTCCCCTGTTCCGCTTTCTGCCGCGCTTTTTGCGCAACCGCAAAGAGAAGCTTCGGGCCGACATCGCCTCTGCGCGCAAAGTGACCGAGGATGCGAATTTGCGGCTGAGCGCGGTGGAAGCCAAGCTGGCCTCGCTCGGCGAGGAGATCGGGAAGTTCAGGGTTGAGGTCGAGGCTGAGAGTGCGGGCGACCAGGCGCGGATCAACCAGGCGCTGGAAGAAGAGCGCGCGCGGATTGTGGCCGCAGCCGAACAGGAGATTGGCGTGGCGGCGGCGCAGGCGCGGCGCGGACTGCGTAACTTTGCCGCCGACCTGGCTATCGACCAGGCCGCCAGGCAGATGGTCCTGACCGCGGAGACCGACAGGGCGTTGATTGCCGAGTTCGTTCGCGACGTGGTGACCAACGGCGCAACCGGTGGAGGAAAGAACTGATGGCCGCCTTTGTTGCCCGTTACGCGCAGGCATTTCTTGAAGTGGTTACGGCTCAGAAGCTGGATGCCGCGGCCATTGAAGGCCAGCTCGAAGACCTTATTGCCACGTGGAAGGGTAGCGTGGAGTTGCAGCAGTTTTTTGTCAACCCGGCCGTGCCCGCAAAGCAGAAGGTCAGCTTTCTGGACACGCTGAACGCGAAACTGGGCTTGCAGAAGGAACTGCGCAACCTGCTGGCGGTGCTGATCGACAACGACCGCATTGCCGATGTCACCGAAGTGGTGGCGGCCTACCGCAAGCTGTTGCAGGAGCAGTCGGGCATACGCCAGGCAGAGATTGTGACGGCGCGTGAACTGGGCGCGGCGGAGCGTGAGGCGCTGACGGCCGAGGTGGCCAAACTGGCCGGCGCCAGGATCGAAGCCAGCTTCAAGCTGGACGCAGGCATTCTTGGCGGCACGGTGGTACGCATCGGCTCCACGGTTTACGACGGCTCGGTGCGGGGGCGGCTGGACAGGTTGAAGGAAGCATTGACGGCCGGCTGAAGCCGGCGGGGTTCAGGGGTTAGGGATCAGGGATTAAGGATCGCTGACCGCAGAGCAGGCAACAGTCCTCCGAATTCGAGGACCGTGAACTGGGAGCAGGGAACGAAAGTCAGGAGCGGTGGGATCAAACTAATCCCTAACCCCTCAAAGGAAAGAAATGGCTCAGATCAAGGCAGACGAGATTACGCAGCTACTTCGCGAGCAGATCGCGCATTACGACTCCAAGGTCCAGGTGGACGAAGTCGGGACCATCACATCGCTGGGCGACGGAATCGCCCGCCTGCACGGCCTCGACAAGGTGATGGCCGGCGAGCTGCTTGCTTTCCCGCACGGCATCGCCGGACTGGCCCTGAGCCTGGAAGAAGACTCAGTGGGCGCGGTGATTCTGGGCGAATACACCGAGCTCAGCGAGGGCGACGAGGTGAAGCGCACGGGCAAGATTCTTTCCGTGCCGGTGGGCGAGGGAATGATTGGCCGGGTGGTGAACGCGCTGGGCATGCCCATCGACGACAAGGGCCCCATCGCATCCACAGAGTCGCTTCCCGTGGAGCGCCTGGCCCCAGGCATCATCGATCGTCAGGGCGTGCGCGAGCCCATGGCTACGGGACTCAAGGCCATCGACGCCATGATCCCGATCGGCCGCGGCCAGCGCGAACTGATCATTGGAGACAGGCAAACGGGCAAGACCGCTGTTCTGCTTGACACCATCATCAACAACGCCAAGAACGACCTGATCTGCATCTACTGCGCCATCGGGCAGAAGCGCAGCTCGATCGCGCAGGTGGTGCAGACGCTGACCGAAGCCGGCGCCATGGGCCACACCATCGTAGTGGCCGCGTCGGCCTCAGAGCCCGCGCCGATGCTTTATCTGGCGCCCTTCGCGGCCACCGCATTTGGCGAGTTCTTTCGCGACTCGGGCCGCCACGCCCTGATCATGTACGACGATCTCTCCAAGCACGCCATGGCGTACCGCGAGATTTCGTTGCTGCTGCGCCGTCCGCCGGGCCGCGAGGCGTATCCGGGCGACGTGTTCTATCTCCACTCCCGCCTGCTGGAGCGCTCGTCGAAGATGAGCGACAAGAAGGGCGGCGGCTCGCTGACCGCGTTGCCGGTGATTGAGACGCAGGCCGGCGACGTTTCGGCCTACATTCCCACCAACGTGATTTCGATTACCGACGGGCAGATCTTCCTCGAGACCGACCTGTTCAACGCGGGCGTCCGTCCCGCTGTGAATGTGGGCCTTTCGGTTTCGCGCGTAGGGTTCTCGGCCGCCGTCAAGGCCGTCAAGCAAGTGGGTTCCACGCTCAAGCTCGATCTGGCGCAGTACCGCGAGCTGGCGGCGTTTGCGCAGTTCGGCTCCGATCTCGATCCGCTCACCCAAAAACAATTGAACCGCGGCCAGCGGCTGACGGAACTTCTGAAGCAGCCGCAGTTCCAGCCGCTCACCTGGCAGCAGCAAGTGGTGATTCTGTTTGCCGGCACGCAGGGCTATCTGGACGACCTGCAAGTCAGCGACCTTCGCGCCTTCGAGGCCGGCATTTACAAGTATTTCGACGCGGCGCAGACCGCGCTTCTCGACGACCTGACGAAGAAAAAGTCGCTCGACGACGACCTGCGCAGCCGCCTTCACACGGCGCTGAAGGAATACTCGGCGAACTTCAAGGCGGAGCTGGCAGCCGCTACTGCGTAGCGGCAGGGTTCAGGGATCAGGGGTCAGGGATCAGACATGGTCGTACAGTCATTTCGGGATTTAGCGGTGTGGCAAAGGTCGGTTCAAATGGCGGTTGAGGTGTATCGGCTAACTCAGGGATTCCCTCGGGACGAGGTTTACGGGCTAACTAGTCAGATGAGGCGAGCAGCGGTTTCAATTCCCAGCAACATCGCCGAAGGGCATGGACGGCTGGGCACCAATGAATACAGGCAGTTTCTTGGCGTGGCCCGGGGTTCTAACTTTGAGCTACAAACGCAACTCGAAATCGCCCGCGCACTGGGAAAGGGCGATTCCAAGTTGCTCGACGAAGTGGAAGGTCTATCGCACGAAGTGGGCAAGATGATATTTGGGGTTCTGCAAGCGATCAAGGACAAGGGCTCCGTTAACTGACCCCTGTTCCCTGCCCCCTGACCCCTAGGAAAGACAATGGCAAACGTACTCGATCTACGGCGGCGCATTCGCAGCGTGAAAAACACGCGTCAGATCACCAAGGCCATGAAGATGGTCTCGGCGGCCAAGCTGCGCCGGGCGCAGGAACGCGCTCTCTCCGCGCGGCCCTACGCCAGGATGATCACCAGCGTGCTGGAATCGCTGACGCGCCGTGTTGACATCTTCGACGAGGAGACCGGCCTTCTGCGCCATCCGCTGTTTGCCACGCGCGAAGAGAAGCGGGTGCTGCTCATCATCATCAGCGGTGACAAGGGATTTGCCGGCGCGTTCAATTCAAACATTCTGAAGACCGCATTCCAGTTCATCAGCGGCAATCCGGACAAGGAAATCGACATCGAAGCCGTCGGCCGCAAGGGCCGCGACCAGACGCGCCGCCACTATCCTGCCGCGGTGTACTCCGAAGAGACGGACGATCAGGGCCACACACGGCAGGTGCGAGAGCGGAAGGCCAAGGTCGAGGTGACAGGCGACTATCCGGGCATGCTGCTGAAGCTGGAAAACAGCCGCGTCTTAGAGATGGCCCAGAGCGTGATTGCGCGCTATGTGCATGAGGAGATCGACGCGGCCTACATCGTGTACAACGAGTTCGAGTCGGTCATCCAGCAGCGGCTTGTTGTTGAGAAGCTGTTGCCGCTTTTGAAGATCGGTATACCGCAGATCACCGGCGCCACCGAACCGACGGAGGAAGAACGCGAGCGCGCGGCCGAGGCGGCCTTGAGTGCGGGCATCTCCATCGAGCCGGTGGATACCGCCGAGGCCGACGAGGAAGCGAAGAAGTTCGGCACGTCTCAGGTGGACTACATCTACGAGCAGCCGGCGGAGGAGCTTCTCAACGGACTGTTGCCGCAATATGTTTCATCCATGCTTTACCACGCGATGACGGAATCGGTGGCTGCGGAACATGCGGCGCGCATGACGGCCATGGATTCGGCATCCAACAACGCCTCGGACATGATCGACGCGCTCACGCTGCACATGAATCGCGTGCGCCAGGCGGCCATCACCAAGGAGATCATCGAGATTGTTTCCGGCGCTGCGGCGCTGTGAAAAGACAAGCTGTCAGCTATCAGCTTTCAGCCATCAGTTTTTCGTGGAAGACAAGCGCGGCGAAGTCTACACCGAGCGTCGCGGCACAAAATAGCTGAGAGCTGAAAGCTGAGGGCTGAAGGCTCCTGCAACAAGAAGGCAGAAAAAATGGCAGAGAACATCGGCAAGGTTATTCAGGTTTCGGGACCGGCGGTGGACGTGCAGTTTGAAGAAGCGACCATGCCGCCCATCTACCAGGCGCTGCGCGTCGTCAGCGACGGCTTCACCGTCCCCACGCCCATCAGCGTGATCCTCGAGGTGCAGCAGCACCTGGGCGAGGGCCGCGTGCGCACGGTGGCCATGGAAGCCACCGACGGCATGGTGCGCGGCATGAAGGTCATCGATCTCGGCGGCCCCATCCGCGTTCCCGTGGGCAAGGAGACGCTGGGCCGCATCATCAACGTCATCGGCGAGCCGGTGGACGAGCTGGGCCCCATCGGCGAAAAGTCGCGGATGCCCATTCACCGCCCCGCTCCTCTGTTCGACGAGCAGACCACGCACGAAGAGATGTTCGAGACGGGGATCAAGGTCATCGACCTGATCCAGCCCTTCCTGAAGGGCGGCAAGATCGGCCTGTTCGGCGGCGCCGGGGTTGGCAAGACCGTGGTCATCATGGAACTGATCAACAACGTGGCCAAGAACCACGGCGGGTACTCGGTGTTTGCCGGCGTGGGCGAGCGCACGCGCGAGGGCAACGACCTTTGGGTTGAGATGACCGAGTCCGGCGTCATCAAACCGGGCGACTGGGCCAACTCAAAGTGCGCGCTGGTCTATGGCCAGATGACCGAGCCGCCAGGAGCGCGCCTGCGCGTGGCTCTCAGCGCCCTGACCGTTGCCGAGTACTTCCGCGACGTCGAGGGCTCTGACACGCTGCTGTTCATCGACAACATCTTCCGCTTCACGCAGGCCGGCTCAGAGGTTTCAACGCTCCTTGGCCGCATGCCCTCGGCTGTGGGCTACCAGCCCAACCTGGCCACGGAGATGGGCGAGTTGCAGGAGCGCATCACCTCCACCAAGAAGGGTTCGGTCACATCGGTGCAGGCCGTCTACGTCCCTGCCGATGACTTGACCGATCCTGCGCCTGCCACCACCTTTGCCCACCTGGACGCAACCACCGTGCTCAGCCGTCCGCTGTCGGAGTTGGGCATCTATCCGGCCGTCGATCCGCTGGCATCCTCCTCGCGCATTCTCTCGGCGCGCATCGTGGGCCAGGACCACTACGACGTGGCGCAGGGCGTGAAGAAGATTTTGCAGCGCTACAAGGACCTGCAGGACATCATCGCGATTCTCGGCATCGACGAGCTTTCCGAAGAAGACAAGCTCACCGTGGGCCGCGCCCGCAAGATCCAGAAGTTCCTGTCGCAGCCCTTCCACGTGGCCGAGCAGTTCACCGGCATGGCCGGCCGCTATGTGAAGGTGGCCGACACGGTGCGCAGCTTCAAGGAGATTCTCGCCGGCAAGTACGACGACATCCCCGAGCAGGCCTTCTATATGAAGGGCGCCATTGAAGAAGTGCTGGAGACGGCGGAGAATCTGAAGGCGACGGTGTAAGAAGCAGGTGACAGATGACAGATTGCAGATGGCAGTTTTCTTTCCGACGGCCAAGGTTTTTGACTATCATCTGTCATCTGTAACCTGTCATCTGAATCCTGAAAGGATTCTATGGCTGACGATACAAATCAACTGCGGGTTCGGCTGGTGACGCCGGAGCGCGTCCTCTTCGAGGCCGCGGCCTCGGCGGTGGAGTTGCCGGCGAAGAACGGGTACATGGAAGTGCTGTTCGGGGCCGCGCCGCTGCTGGCCGAACTGGGCGCGGGCGATGTGATCGTGCACGGAGCCGCCGTTGCTGTACCGGATGGAGCGGCGGGCGCGCAGCACTACAACGTGAGCTGGGGTTTTGCTGAAGTGCTCCCCGATCGCGTTACAATCCTCGCCTCCGACGCCCTCAAGCCCGAAGAGATCGATGTTGCGCGCGCCCACCAGCAATTTGATCGCGGCCAGAAAATGTGGAGCGAGGCGGGCGACAGCGAAGAGGCATACACCGAGGCTCTGCACGTAATCGCCGAGGCCGAAGCCAAGCTGGCCACGGCGGCGGAGAAGCACTGATCCTCTTCAGCTTCAGTAGCTTCAACCAGAACGGCCCTGCTTACCTGAGCAGGGCCGTTCCAGCTTGCGGACACTATGTTAACGCGAGTCATTTTTCGAGAATGAATCGACCCTCTTCGCTTTCGACGAATGCAAGTTTGCCGGGGAGGCAGGAAAGAATCGCGCCCATACCGCAACCGACGATCTCAGCGAGAGCAACATCAAGCTCAAGCTCCTTGGTGTCCAACTTGTGGTCCTCGGAGATGGCCCAACAGGTTTTTCCTGCGCCCTTGGCACGAAGGATTTTTGCAATTCCTTCCCTGCTGCTTTGCGCTGGCGGAATAGCCTTTACATATCGTGAATCGAACCAGCCTGGGCTGGGGTGAGCTAGTGAATCGGTCACTTTGTGCCGTTGCTTTGGATTCGGGAGCAAGGACAGAAATCTCTCGCGTCTTTCCCTTACGATGAATGCTCTGATCGTCGCTTCTTCGTGTGGTGCAAGAGTATTGGGCATCGGTGAGTAGTCTATCTCGATGTTGCCGGCGGAAACAATGACCATAAACACCTGAAGCTTGCGGACTAGTCAAGAGCAACTTGTCTTCGTTACGAGACTACCAAACCGTTCGCGGGTAGTGCATTCGAATCTCTTCGTCGGCGGAGACAAGCCAGGCAAACCCATTGGCCTTGGCGTTGGCTACGATGAGCCGGTCGAAGGGGTCGCGGGTCCACTTCTCATCGAGAGCGGCGTTGGCGATGGTCGAGAAGGGGAGATCGCAGAGGCGCAGGTTGGTTTCGTGGCCAACCTTTTCCAGCAGATCACGGGCGGGAAACTTCGTTCGCCCGAGCTCGCGGAGGTATTCAAGCTCGAGGAATGCCATTGCGGATAAAAGCAAGTCCGCTCTTTCCAACAGGCCTCTTGCTTTGGAGCTCAGGCGATTCACCTTTCCTCCAGCCAACCAAAGGACAACGTGGGTGTCCAGGTAGGCGATCAAATCTGTTCCCAATCCTTTTCCCATTCTTTTCCCATCTCGGCCAGCCACTCGGCCTTGAATGCGGGATCGTTCATGTCGAAATTCGGGTCGACCATCACATCCATAGGCGTAATGCTGCTGAGGCGGCTCACCGGCTTGCCTTCGGGGACGATTTTCAGGCGTCGGCCCTTGTGCGTGACCCAGACCTCGGTTCCCTCCAGGGCCTGATTGACGAGCGAGAAGATTTCGCGGCGGAATTGGGTGATGGGCACATCCATAAGCAGAGTATATCATGTACGCTCATAAGCGTACAGCATGTACATTCATCGCCTTCCCAGCCGCCTGTGCAAACTGCCCGCCGAGCGCATACAATTCTGGATTGAAATGGCTAAAGCGAAGGATCGAATATTCGAGGTGGCGTGCCCGGATTGCGGGGCGATGATCAAGGTGGACGCGGTGACGGGTCTGGTGGTGAGTCACACCTCTGCGCCGCGCAAACGGACGTTCGAGGACCTTGAGACGGCGGCGCAGGCCATGCGGGCTCACGACGAACGCAAGGAGTCGATCTTTCGCCAGAGCATTGAGGCGGAGAAGAACAAGGACGACCTGTTCGAGAAGAAGTTTGCCGAGGCGCTGCGCAAGGCCAAGGACGCTCCCGACGAGAAGCCGCTCAGGGTCTTTGACCTGGACTGAGCGCGCCGGGGAGTGGAAGCGGAGTGGCGGCACGCCGCGAGCGGACAGTGGGGTGGGCAGTATTCCCGAAGGCAACAGCTTTTTTTCAAGAAGCATCCAAAGAAGAGCACTTTCAGCGATACTTGATCTGCACACTCTGGGCGCCGAGATGCGGCAGGGCACGAAAAGGAGAGACCATGGTGGTTGTACCCCTCACTCAATCGGAAACGGAAACAAAGATGGAGCGGCGCATTTTGGCAACCGAAAGCACGAACTGGGCTCGATTTGCGGCCGGCGGAAGCCTGCTGGCCAGCGGGCTGCTGCTGCTGACGGGCAACCGGAAGGCCGGGCTGGTGACTGCGGCCGCGGGCACGACGCTTGCGCTGCTTGACCAGCAGGAGATGGTGAAGGCTTGGTGGGACTCTCTGCCGGGCTACATCGACAAGGTGCAGAACACGCTGGGCAAGGTGGAAGAGTCGGTGTCTGAACTGGAGCAACAGCGCGCGCGGCTGGACAGGGTGCTCAGCAGGTAAAGGTCCGGATGGCGGCGGGCCGGGCGGCGGAGTTGGTTCGGAGGTCATGCCCTTGGCGGCCGAAGCCCCAGGTTCGATCGGGGGCTGTCGGCGGCGCGGCTCCGGCTGGCCCTTTTGAAAGCGGCGTTTCATTCCCAGAGCTTAAATCCCCAATTGCTGGCGGCCGGCCGGGCTGATGCGGTGCGGAGTCCATTTGGGCTCCCAGACCAAGTCCACTTCGACTTTGCCGATGTCGGGAATCCCGGCGAGCCGGTTGTTTACCTGCTCGAAGATGAGGCCGCTGGCCGGGCACTGCGGGGTGGTCAGGGTCATGGTCACCTTGACCCACTGGCGCGGCCAGGCCGGCGTGGAGTCCGGGTCGGGGCCGGTTGAGACCGCGTAAATCAAGCCCAGATCTACGAGATTCAGCTTCACTTCCGGGTCGTAGCAGTCGCGCAGGGCGGTCAGGATTTCGGCTTCTGTGAGCATCGCTAGTTTTTGCGCTCGACCAGGTAGCGGGCCACGGCCTTGAGGCTGTCAGCCCGCTCGCCGTAGGGTGTGAGAGCAGCGAAGGCTTCGTCGATGAACCGGGCTGCATCGCGGCGGCTCTGCTCGATGCCGAAGACGGCCGGCCAAGTGACTTTTTCCGTGGCCTGGTCCTTGCCGGCGGTCTTGCCCAGGGAGGCCGAGTCCTCGGTCAAATCCAGCACCGCGGCGGCAACCTGCACGGCGCGGCCGGCCTGGCGGCCGACGAGGGCGAGGCGGCCAGCGTCGGCGCATGTGGCGCCGGCATAGATGCCGCCTGCGACGACGCTGACGCGGATAAGGGCGCCGGTCTTGGCGCGGTGGATGGCGTCCACCAAGTCGCCGGGGGGCTTCGCGTGCTCGTTCTCGATGTCCAGCACCTGGCCGCCGATCATGCCATCGACAGTGCCCACGGCGTTGGCGACGAGCCTGATAATTTGGACGGTTGCGGCGGGCGGAGTGTCGAGGCCGGCGAGGACTTCAAAGGCGCGGGTCTGCAATGCATCGCCGGCGAGGATGGCTATTGCCTCGCCGAAAACCACGTGGCAGGTGGGCTTGCCGCGGCGCAAGTCGTCGTTGTCGAGGGCGGGCAGATCGTCGTGGATGAGCGAGTAGGTGTGGAGCATCTCGATGGCCGCGCCCAGCCTTTCGATGCCTTTGGGGAGCGTACCTGCGATGGTGACGGCGGCCTGGTAGGCCAGAAGCGGGCGCAGGCGCTTGCCGCCGGCAAAGGTGGAGTGGCGCATGGCGCCGTGGATCGAGCCGGGGACGGTTTCGACACTGGGAATCAGCTCTTCCAGTGCGCGGTCGGTCAGCTCCGCGGCCGCTTTCGTCAGCGATTTCACATCGACAGCCATTGCTCTCATGATAAATGAGATGGGCTGGGCGCCTGTGCGCAACGATTGAGATCACGGCGCTCCAGCAACCAAACAGCCGTGACAAGCAGCAGGGCGAGCACGGTCAGCCAGCGCCCGGCGCGTACATCGGCGGTGGTGGTCCAGTCGGCGTCCAGCTCCACTCGTCCCTGCTGAACGGCAACGGCGGTCAGACCGTCTTCGCGCGCGGCGAAAGGGCCGGCGGACTGGCCATTGAGCGTGATGCGCCACGCCGGGTAAGTGCGCAGGCGGAGGATCAGGAAGCCCGCGTGCGGCGGATTTGCGTCGATATGGAAGTGCTCGGGGTTGGCTTGCGCTGCGGGCGGCGTGGCGGAATAGACCGCGTCGCAACTGTGCTGCTCCACCGACCAGTCGGGATTTGCGCCCGGCGTATCGAGGACGCCGAGCTGGGTGCGTGGATCGTTGACCAGGCAAGCATCCGGGAGGCCGGTAGCCACCATGCCGTCGTCAGCGCCGATAGGGGCGTATTCGTAGACGCCCTCGAAGCCCTGCCCGCTGCGGTAGACCTGGACCATGGGAGCGACTGCGTCCTCATCGTCGCAGGGCTGAAAGTAGTCGATAGCGGCGATGGCCGTGGAAGCGAGAAAGACCAGTGCGCAGGCGGCAGCGACGGCTATGCGCACCCAGCGGCGTGCGTCGGGCCTGGGCCAGACGGCGGCAGCGAAAAAAACGGCCATCGGCGCTTCCAGCACCACCAGCCAGCGCCAGGGAAACTGGAGAAAGCGCAGCTTGGGCAGCAGATTCCAGATGGGCAGCGAGATGGGGAGTTGGAGAAACAGGACGGCAAGAGGGATCAGCGCGAGGGGAATCCACCAGCGGCGGTCGGCAAAGAGGGTCTTGCGGCGCAGGGCTGTCAGCAGGCCGGCGAGGGCGACGGCGACCATGAACAGAACGATGAGCGAGGCGCGGGCCAGTTCGAGGTTATGCAATTCGAGCTGCGGGTCGGCGGGGTGGGCAAAGAGAAAGCTGTTCTCGATTTTGAGGCCAGGGTCGTCGGTGGCCTGGCGAATGTCGACCCAGCGCTGCTCCCAGGCGGCCGGGACCAGGTAGAAGGCGCTCAAGGCCAGTCCCAAGGCGGCGGCGACGGCGGCGCGCAGGATGGGAGCCCAGGAGCGGTGAAGAACGGCGAGGGTGAGTGCGACCGCGGCGAGCAGGTAGCTGGCCATGACGCCGAGCGGGGCGTTCGACAGCCATGCCCCGGCCCCCACGACAGCCAGAGCAGCGGTTGATCCGTCGAAGGCGCGGCGGAACAGTGGAGCCTGCGGATTGCGGTTGCGAAGGATGAGCAGCAGAAGCAGCGGGATCCAAAGGGCGGCCAACTCTCCGAATGCGGAGCGCTCGTAGGCGGTGAAGAGGGCGTAGCTGGAGAACAGCGCCGTACACCCGGCCAGGGTTGCGGGTGCGCTGGCGACGGCCCGCAAGGCCAGCGCGCGCGTAGCCAGTCCCGTGGCTGCCAACAGCAGGAAGGTGAGGACTATGGGGACCAACTGCCACGAGAGAACCAAACCGAGCGCCGCGCCGAGCATCCAGGTGAGCGGCGGATAGAAGATAAAGCGCGGCTCGCCGGCCCCGTAGTTGGCGCTCGGCGTCCATTGCGGGTAGACGATGCCGTGCAGCCAGCTGCTGAGGCAGTCGAACCAGGAGACGAGATGAATGTCGAAGTCGTGGCCGCAGGAGTTGCCGCGGATGAGTTGCGGAGCGATGGCCACGGCGGCGGCCAGCAGGATGATGGCCGGACCGGCGAGGCGGCGCCAGCCAGGATCGCTCCCAGATTTCAAAGGCGAAACCTGGGGCGCTCGGGGATTGCCGCTCGGGTTGATTTGGAGGCGATCAAGAGCCATGAGGGTCTTCTTTATGAATATCCCATGCCGGCTGCGGCAGGCCTCCGGCGAAGGTGGCCGTGCTGCCCCCAAATCGCCATTATTTCCGCGACCGGGATAGCCTGCGCTCAAACACAGCCAGGCCTGCGAGCGCTACGAGAGCCAGCCCGCTCACCGAGCGCCCGGCAATCGTGTCGGGGGTGGTGGACCAGTCCACGATGAGGTGAATGGGACCTTGCCGGACGGGCACTGCAATCAGGCCGTCTTCACGCGATTGCAGGTTGGTGACGGGTTGGCCATTGACGGCGATGCGCCAGGCCGGATAGCTGCGCAGGCGCAGAACCATGAACCCCGCACGGGCGGCGACGGTGGAGAAACTCATGTGCTCCGCCCGATGCACGACCGCGGTGGCGGTCGAGATGCAGCTTTGCTGCTCCGGGCGCCAGATGGGATTGTCCATTGGCGTCGGTTGGACGCCCTGCTCGTCGTCGAAGTAGTCGGTGAGGCAGGCGTCGGGCAGCCCGGTGGCCACGAGCGAGTTATCGGCTCCGGGGGAGGCGTACTCGTCGGTTCCGATAAAGCCCGCGCCGGTCGAGGCTTGGGCCAGAATTTCCGCCAGGTCGTCGTCTTCGCGGGGATCGCGAAAGAAATTCTTCGCCGCGAAGACCGTAGAGCCCAGGAACAACATGGCGCAGAGGGCGGCGATGGCTCCGCGCTGCCAGCGCCGCGAGGATTTGCCAGGCCAGACAGCGGCGGCAAAGAAGATGGCCATGGGGGCCTCTGTGACCAGGAGCCAGCGCCATGGGAACTGAAGGAAGCGAAGCTTGGGCAACAAATTCCAGACGGGCAGCGAAACCGGCAGCAGAAGGAAGAGCACGGCCGCGGGAATGAGAGCGAGCGGAATCCACCAGGCTCGCGGCAGGGGTTTGTCTGCGTCCCCGCTTTCGCCCGCGAGCCTTCCGCGCAACCAGAAAGCCACCACGCTCAGCCCGGCCACGGCGATCATGCAGACGGCTACGGGCGAGATGAAGTGAAGTTCCAGGTCGTGCAGGTGCAGCGCCTGATCCGCGTGGTGCGGGAAGATAAAGTTGTTCTCGATGCGGAGGCCGGGATCGCCTCTGACCCCGGTGGCCTGTTGAATGTCGACCCAGCGCTGCTCCCACGCGGCGGGAATGAGATAGATCCCGGTCAGCGCGATGCCCACCGCAAAGGCGACGCCCGCGCGCACTACCGGGAACCAGGAGCGCGCCAGCACAGCGGCGGCCAGCGCAACCGATGCTAGCAGATAGCTGGCCATGACGCCGACTGGCGCGTCAGAGAGCCAGCAGCCGGCTACAACCAGCGCCAGTGGCAGGGTTGAGCCGTCGAGGGCGCGGCGCCAGACGGGAGCAGAAGCGCTCCGGTCGCGGAGGACAAAGAGCAGCAGCAGCGGAATCCAGAAGCCGCCCGCCAGCTCGCCGAAGGCGGTGCGGTTGTAGACGGTGAACAGTGTGTATAGGGAGAAGAGTGCCGCGCAGCCGGCCAGGGTTGCCAGGCCGTCCGGCAGCAACTGGCGCGCGAGAGCGCGGTTGGCCAGGCCCGTGGCGGCCAGCATCAGGAAGGTCATGGCCACGGGAACCAGCGACCAGGGAAGCGCCAGGCCAACGGCCGCGCCGACCATCCAGGTCAGCGGCGGATAGAAGACAAAGCGAGGCTCGCCGGCTCCGAAGTTCGCGCTGGGAGCCCAGTGCGGGTAGGGGATTCCTTCGAGCCAACTGTGTTGGGCGTCAATCCACGAGACGAGGTGGAACTCGAAGTCGTCCGCGCCAACCGGGCCGTGCAGCCAGATGGGCGCGGAGGCGATGGCCGCGGCGAGCAGGATAAGAACCGGGCCAGCCAGCCGGTGGAAGCGAACCCGTTGCTGCCTAAACCTCGGCGCGCCAGCGAGGCCCTCGGGAGCCTGTCCTGGATGGATAGTGGTGGATTGTCTCATCGCTCAGGATGTTCTCTCAGGAGTTGGTGCACCAGGTTCCGCCTCGTCAATCAGTCGCAAGATTGGGCCGGCGGGATTCCGATCATCATACCCGAGGCGCGGGGTGCTTTCGTTCCCAAAAGCCCAGCCCCAGCAGCAAGGCCAGCGCCAGCGAGCTCACCCAGCGCCCGGCAAACCCATCGGGCGTGGTGGTCCAGTCCACGGCCAGGTCGACCGCACCCTGTGGAACAGGAACAGCAATCAGGCCGTCGTCGCGTGGATCCGCGGGGGCCGTGGGGTTTCCGTTGACGGTGATTCTCCAGGCAGGGTAGCTGAGCAGGCGCAGAATCAGGAACCCGGAGTGAGGCGCCGTCATGGCGATGCGCAGGTGCTCAGGCTGGCGGAGCTGGGCCGTTGCGGTGGCCTCGCAACTGCCTTGCCCGGCGCGCCAGACGGGGATCGATTCGTCAGGCCCGGCTACCCCCAGGGTCGCGCCGGAGTCTGCGGTGAGGCAGGCATCGGGCAGGCCGATGGCAATCTTCCAGTGATCGGAGCCCTGAGGTTCGTATTCGTCGGTTCCCTCCAGGCCACCGCCGCCACTGTACATGGCCAGCAAATCGGCTACGGTGTCTCCCTCCTCGCAAACCCGCAGGAAGGTCTTTGCGGCGAAGAACGTGGTAGTGAGAAAGACGAGGGTGCAGAGCGCGGCCACGGCCAGCCGAAGCGTGCGCCGGGCCAGCCGGGAGGGCCAGACCGCCGCGGCAAAGAAGATGGCCATGGGCGCCTCCACCACCAGCACCCAGCGCCAGGGGTACTGCAGAAAGCGCAACTTGGGGAGCAGATTCCAGATCGGCAGTGAGACGGGGAACTGGAGAAAGAGGACAGCGGCGGGAATCAGCGCAAGGGGAATCCACCAGCGCCGGGAAAGGGTAGTGGCATTGAGCGCAAGCGAGGAGGCCGCGGATGTGCCGCGCGCTGCGAGCTTTGCGCGCAGAAACAGGACCAGCAGGCTCAGCGCGGTGACGCCGATCATGCAGACGGCCAGCATGGAGGCGCGGTGCAGGAAGTGGCCAAAGGGCGCGAGCAAGGGGTTGGTGTGCCGGGCGAAGAGCCAGTTGTTGTCGATGCTGAAGGCGGGGTAGTCGATGGCGGCGTGGAGATCGATCCAGGCCGGCGCGCGCGCCGCGGGGATGAGATCGAGGCCGGGCAGGGCGATGCCCAGTACGGCGGCGATTGCGGCGCGGAGCAGGTGCGCCCACGAGCGGGTCAGCAGCGAGGCGGCCACGGCGACTGCCGCCAGCAGGTAGCTGCCCATCACGCCCACCGGGCCGTCCGAGAGCCAGCAGCCGGCCACGATCAGGGCCAGGGGGAGCGTGGAGCCGTCGAGAGCGCGACGCCAAAGCGGCGCGGACGGGTTGCGGTCGCGCAGGGCGAAGAGCAGCAGCAGCGGAATCCAGAAGCCGCCGGCGAGCTCGGCAAATGCAGTACGTTCATAGGCGGTGAAAAGGGCAAAGCCGGAGAGGAGCACGACGCAGCCGGCCAGGGTTGCGGGGGCATCGGGGAGCGCCTCGAGGGCCAGTGCGCGGACCGTCAGGCCGGTCGCGGTGAGGAAGAGAAAAACCAGCCCGATGGGAACCAGCGGCCAGGGCAGCACAAAGCCCAGAGCCGCGCCCAGCATCCAGGCGAGAGGCGGGTAAAACATGAAGCGGGGCTCGCCCGCGCCGTAGTTGGCGCTCGCCATCCAGTGCGGGTAGGGAATCCCGTGCAGCCAGCTCTGTTGCACGTCGAACCAGGAGACGACGTGAAACTCGAAGTCGTCCCCGCAGTAGGAGCCATGGAACAGGATGGGGGCTGTGGCCAGGGTAGCGGCGAGCAGAACGAGGGCGGGGCCGAGGAACCGCCGCGCGCCGTTGGGGCCGAACGCGCTCATGGCAGAAGGCGCAGCGTGTGGCGGGTCTGGGCGGCTACGGCTGGCGGGGTAAAGGGGAAAGCAAAGGTCGTTCCGCCGTAGTAGTCGTTCCACTGATCGCGGTAGTAGTGGCTGTATGGGTCGCCGCTTTCACCGAGAACAATATCTTCGGTTGAGCCGTCGATGTTGCTCCAGTCCATGGTGAAGCGTTGCGAAGGGCCGAAGTCGCGGCCCACCTGCTTGACCGTGGTGGTGTCGCCGGAGAGCGGCTGCGGGCCGGTGCCGGCGATGCGGCTGATTAGAGGCAGGAATCCGGCCAGCGGGTGCTCGATGTCGCCCACGTGCCAGCTCCCATAGCGCCAGAAGGCCCCGTCTCCCGGAGCCTTGCCGTCCTCCAGCCCCAAGCGCACGGCCTCGGTCAGCAGCGCGTCCCAGTTCTTGAAGGTGGCCGGCAGCCAGTCGGCGCTGCCGTGCATGATGATCTCTTCCTCGGCGGAGTTCGACTCGGACCAACGGTACTCTTCCGCATCCTTGCCCAGCTTGGGCGCGAGAATCAGCGGCCAGAAGGCGCGCCGGGCCTCAGTGACGATGGAGGCGGCGGCGGAGTCGGTGGTCAGCCGCCCGTCCCACGAGCGCATCAGGTCGGCTGCCTTGCGCAGGCGCGGTTCGGCCGCGGCAGCCTGGGGCGAGTGGTCGATGGCGTAGGCCAGCCGATGGCCGATCTCCTGGTCGACCTCGCTGTAGATGTCGATTTGCACGGCCAGCATGTCGGCGGGCTTGAGGCCGTCGCGGCCTTGCAGCGCTTTGTAGATGCGCTCGGCGCGGTAGGGATCGACCCATTCGAGCGAGAGCTGGTAGGGAGAACTCTCCGTGGTGACGCGGGAGTTGGCCGTGGCAAGGAAGCCCGAGGGAGGATCGGCGGAGTTGGGCATCTTATCGAAGGGGATGTAGCCCTGCCAATCGTACTTCGAGTCTGCCGGCGTGGTTTCCTGGATGGGCAGTCCCCGCAAACCTGCCGGGCGCAGCGGCACGCGGCCGACTGCGTGGTAAGCCGTGTGCCCCTGGTCGTCGGAGTAAACCACATTCTGCGTGGGCCAGCACCATTTCTCCAGCGCCGAGGAAAACTCCGTCCAGTTCGACGCCGTGTTCATCTCGAAGAGCGGCAGCGCGTTCAGCGTGAGGTCGTAGAGGGTCCACTTCAGCGCGATGGGCCGGGTTTCCTTCGTGAACATCGGATTCAGCAGCGGGCCGTGCTCCGTTGACTGCACGTCAAGCAGCACGTCCTTGTGGCCGCGGACGTGGATGACTTCGTGGTCGATGAGGAGCGGCTTCCAGTCGCCATCGGTCGACTCAAACTTTCCTTTGCCGTCGAGCTTTTCGATGTACAGGTCCTGCACGTCCGCGTAGAGCGCGGTAAATCCCCAGGCCACGTGTTCGTTATGTCCCGCAATCACGAGCGGCACGCCCGGCAGCGTCACGCCGGCGGCGTGGAAGCCGGGCGCGCTCAGGTCGGCCATGAACCAGATGTTGGGCTCGGTGAGCGGCAGGTGCATATCGTTCGAGAGCAGCGGCTTGCCGCTGGCCGTGTGCGTTCCAGAAACGACCCAGTTGTTGGAGCCCGGTGTGCAGTGGTCGCAGGCGGGTAGCCCAAGCGTGGCACGCAGGGCTGTGAAGTCTTCACCCGCGAGTTTGATCGAGGCTACAGGCTCGTCCAAGGGTACGGGCCCGGCCAAGGGTGCGAGCTTGCTGAAGGGTACGGGCTTCAGCCCGTACGTTGCCTGCTGCACAACCAACTTGGGCTTTAGCCCCCGAGGGAATTCGTCCCCCTCGGTGCGCAATCCCTCGGGGGCTAAAGCCCTTGCAGTTCCTGGCTGTTTTATGTACGGGCTAAAGCCCGTACCCTTCACGGGCAGGAGATCACCAGGATTGCCAGGCCGCGAGGCGCTCGCCTGCGAGCGGTCGTCATCGTCGTCGTCGGAGTCCTACTACGGGGCCTTCTGGGGGCGCGGCTGGCCCAGGGCCCCCACGTCGCGGGGGGGGGGCTGAGCGCGCAACCAGCCGTCCGTATACAGATCGGCCTCGAGCTTGGGATTATTGAGATCGGCGGCGATGCGCTCGCGTCCCAGCTTCACGTCCCAGTGCGTGTCCAGCATCTGCACCATCATCATGCCGATGGAGAGCGAGTCGGCGCCGTTCCACGGATGCGGGCTGTAGTGCAGCAGGCGGAACTCGGCGGGCAGCGAGTCGCGATGCTGGTCGATGAAGAGATTCACCCCACGCGCATAGTCGTCGAGCCGGGCCCGGTCGGCCGCGGGCAGGTTGGCGTAGACGCGCTGCGCCGTGCGGCGAAATTGGAGTACGCGCTGCGCCTTATCGTGCTTCACCAGCGAGGAGCCCAGCACCTCGGCCAGCTCGCCGTTGGCGTTGCGCCGCGAGGCGTCCATCTGCCACAGCCGGTCCTGCGCGGTCACGTAGCCCTGGGCCACGAACAGATCGTCCTGCGTCGCGGCCTCGATGTGGGGCACGCCGTGCGCGTCGCGGCGCACGGTCACCGGCGCGGAGAGCCCGCCACATGCAGGTCGCCATCGAGAACCGGTAGCGCCGCCTTCTCCGCCGAGCGCAGCCACAGCACACCTGCCGCAACCGCCAGCACGGCGACGACGACCAGGCCGGCAATGGACCAAAGCAGAATGCGCGGCCACCGGCGTTTGCGGCCGCGCGGCGGGGAATCAGGATTGGCGGCGTAAGAAGAATTCATCAAGTCGGCGTCAAGTATCGGTCAACAACAGGATAACGCCCTGGAGTTCAGTGAGAGCGAGGCGGCAGCGTAGATTCTTTTCCGAATCAAGCCCTGAAAGCTCATCGAAATAGAACACGGTAGAGTTCGGGACTCCCATAGATCCACGGTCGCTCCCGCAACTGGGGACAGGCAACATTCAAAGGTGTCGTTGAGCCTGCCTTGTCCAATGGCAAGTCTGTTGCAGCGATTGTCTTTGCGAATGTAACCCAAAAGTCAAACGAGACACAAGCTGGTAGCACCGCCTGCTGTCCACTTTCTGCATCGGGTTTTGGTGGGCCATCCTCTCCCCATCCGTCGTCCTGCAAATGCTTCAGGGCAATGTATAAAGTCGGAAACGCGATGTACGTTGCAACGTCCTTCCAGTCGCCCTGCCGGGCCTCGGGAGGCCATTGACTCAAGCGCAGCCTGAGGTTACGGTCGATCCGCACATCCTCCATATGAATCCTGAGCTCGGCCCCTTGATGGTAGGGAATACCGCGTTTGACCTTGGTGACAATTCCCTTGACTGGCGTCCCTGCTGACACAACGGTGATGCGATCCACCACCACGTCTTTGGCCACAACGAATCGTAGATGAGAGCGATTGGTCGCCGTCTCCGACGAGACTTTCTCCAGCGCGACCAACTCGATCTCTGTGTCTTTGGGGATGGTGACGGGCGCAGGCAAAGTCGGCTGCGTGGGCTGTGGGTTGTCGGGCAGCGCCTGCGCCCACGCGGCATAGGGCAAAGATGCGAACGCCAGAACGGCGCCAAAGAAGCAAGATTTAATTTTCACAGGTTGGCGATCTAGCGGATGTCCAGATCGGGTCTGCCCTATATGGCCAGAATGAGAATCACGGCAACAAATAACAGTGCGATCATGAACGTCTTCCAAAGATGCATCGCTTGCCTCCTTTCTCAGTTGCTGGGGGTAATCTTAGGCAGGCGGGAGGCGTTCCTTGGGCGGGTATGGGACAGTTTCGCAGGTGTAACAACGACGAATCTATGCGAGCAGCCCGTTCGCGTCGCCCACAAGCGCGGCTTCCATCTCGCGCAGATGGGCCACCGAGGCTGCGTCGAGCAGCGTGAAGCGCATGGGGAATGCGCCGGCGGGCAACTCCAGCACGGTCAGCGAATCGCAGACTACGCCCGCGGTTGCTTCCAGGCCGCGCTTCCATCCCGGCCGCGCGGGGTCGCGCACCAGCAGGCTCTCCGGGTCAAGGCCGGCGGCCACCAGCATGGTCTTTCCGATGCGTTGAAACTCCGGCCAGCGCGAGGCAATGCCGATCAAATCCGTGGCGTGCTCGGGCAGGTAGCGCTTCAGGTAGGCCATCAGCTCGGCGGAGACGGGCTGCACCTGCAGGGTAGTCAGTTCCGCGCTCGCCGGCAGCAGCTTGCGCACATTGGCGGCCTTGCTGGGCAGCACCACGGGCATGGAGCCATCGAGCACGGCCGGGGTGGCGCACTCCTCCGGCGCGCAGCCGATAATGGGCAGCGCCAGGGCCTGCTGCATCTCGTGGATGACGATCCGCCGCAGCTCCGGGTCGGGCTCGACGACCAGCCACCGCGACGGCGGCTCGATGTACAGCCAGCGGCGCATGCGGCTACGCAGAAGAGTTTCCGTTGCACCCTGCTTGCGGGCCTTGGCGACGAGGTCGCCGATGAGCCGGTCGACGACGAACTCGGCGGCGATCTGCGGCGGGAGCGGCCCCGCAGGTTGGCTGGCTCGCACGTAGACGCCGCTGCCGTGGCGGAATTCCAGCCATCCCTGACGTTCCAACTCGCGATAGGCGGCGCTGGCGGTGTTGGCGTGGATGGTGAAGCGGCGCGCCAGATCCCGCGTGCTCGGCAGCCGCGCGCCCGGCAGCAGTTCCTTGCACAGGATGGCCAGGATCACCTGAGTGACCAACTGCTCGCGCAGGGAGACTTCCCCAGTGTGGTTGAGCCAGAGGCGCATGCGGTCAGCCAGCAGCCAGTTCGGTGGCCGGGGCGTTGAGCACAGCGGGCTTGCGGCGGCCGTAGAGGACCACCAGCGCCACCAGCAGCAGCACGATGATGGCGATCACGAGAACGCTGCCCTCGGGGCCGTCGGCGCCTCCGCTCCAGAAGGGCGAGCCGGCTGGCGTGACGGTCAGGTAATGGCCGGTGGCCACGTTGCCGCTGTCGATGGCGCCGTAAAAGTAGGTTTCAGCCCAGTCCCATGCGGCGTGGCAGCCGATGGCCCACCACGCCGAGCCGGTAACGCGGATGCTCACCACGAAAACAAAGCCGATGGCCCCGGCGGCAAAGATGCCGATCATATTTTCCCCGCCGTTGCCGGTGTGGATGAATCCGAAGAGCGTGGATGTGACCCAGGAGGCCTGCCAGAAGCCGGAGCTTTCCGCCTTTTTCAGGTGCAGCAGCAGGCAGGGAACCAGGCCCAGCAAGGCAAGAACATAAACGCCCCAGATGCCATTGCCTTTGCCGCGCCACAGCAACTCCGCGCACATTGCGCCCACCAGGCCCAGCGCCCACCAGAAGTTGATGCCGCGCGCGAGGGTGAATTGCAGGTAGCAGCGGAAGGTGCCCTCCTCGAAGCAGCCCACCAGAAGGAAAGCGACGCCCCACATCCCGGCAAGCTTGAAGATCTGCGCGCCGGAGAGCGCGGCGGGGCCGAAACGGAGCCATCCGCCCAGGGCCAGCGCGCCGATCAGCCCGGAGAGTGCGGCGAACCCCGCGACCAGTCCCTGCATGAAGTAGCTTGCGCGGTGCGGACCCATCAGGTTGAAGGCCAGCAGGTTGCCGCGGCGGCGTTCGATGAGGGAGACAATGGCGGCCGCGCCGACGATGCCCAGGAGAATGGTGAGTTCGTTGAACAGCGTCGCGCTGGCGGTGAAATGCTGGTTCTTCGGGTCAACCAGATGAACGGTCACCAGGACGAACCCTGAGAGGGCGCTGAAGATGCCGGTGAGAATGGCAAACAGCAGCACCGACCAACCGGCGCGTAGCCCCTGGGGCCCAAGCAGGATCGACAGCAGGATGCGCGTCTCGACCGGTTGCGGGGGCGGGGGCGAAACGGGCACGGGCGCGGGAGCAGCTTCAAGGGCGATCGGGTCGAGCGGAGCTTCCGGGCACGCGGGCTGAATCTCGGGGGACTCAGGGTCGAGGGTATCCATGGAGCCTCTTTCAAAAGACACAGATTTGCTTTGCGCCGATTTTACAGGGGCAAACGGAAGTTCGGGAAAAACTTATGGGGCGTTCCATCGGCGCTCGAGGCGCTCACTCCTCGCGCAGCCCGACCATGAGGTCGATGCGCGCGGTGCGGGTTCCGCCCGTCCGCAATTGAAAAGCTCCGTCCGCATATGGACAGTTGAGCCGGAGCGCGGCCGGCTGAAAACCTTCCCCGCCTTGACACAAGCGGCCAAGCCCTTGATGCTTGACAGTTCGGGCTGTTTTTCAATTTGAGCATTGGGGGGGTCCAGATTTTGCGGGTTCGCGTCTTCTATCACGACAAATGTTTTGACGGAGCCTGCTCAGCCTCCCTGTTCACGCGCTTCCACCGCGAGTGCGTTGTCCAGGGCGCCAGCTACGAGTACCACGGCCTGGTTCACCGCGCCGGGGCTCTCTTCGACGAGAGCGAGTTCACCGGAGACCAGAACGCCATCGTCGACTTCAAGTACTCCTCCTCGCCGAAGATCACCTGGTGGTTCGATCACCACCTGTCGGCGTTCCTCACCCCCCAGGATCAGCAGAACTTCCTGGCCTGCCAGCAGGACCCGGAGTGCGCGGGCCGCAAATTCTTCGACCCCAAATACACCTCCTGCACCAGCTTCCTGGCCCACATCGCTTCTACAAAGTTCGGCTTCGACACCGCGCCCATTGCGGAGCTGATTCACTGGGCCGACATTGTGGACGGAGCGCAGTACGAGAGCCCGGAGTCGGCGGTCGAGATGGCTGCTCCGGCCATGAAGCTGACACTGATCGTCGAGTCCACCCAGGACCCGGCGTTCATCCCCCGCATGATTCCGCTGCTCACCGAGATGCCCCTGGCCGAGGTGCTGAGCCAACCGTTTGTGGCCCAACTGCTGCCGCCGCTGCTGGAGCGCCACAAGGAGGCGCTGGAACTGATCCGCAGCCGCGCCGAGGAGCGCGACGGAACCATCTTCTTCGACATCAGCGATCATCAGTTGGAAGGGTTCAACAAGTTCATCCCCTACTACCTGTATCCCAACGCTACCTATTCGATCGGCCTGTCGAAGTCCAGCTTCCGCACCAAGGTGGCCGTGGGCTCGAACCCCTGGACCAAGGCCGACCCGGCCAAGATGGTGAACCTGGCCGCGGTGTGCGAGCGCTACGGCGGCGGTGGCCACGCCCGCGTGGGCGCCATCAGCTTTCCCCCCGACCAGGCGGACCGTGCGCGCATTGCCGCCGCGGAGATTGTGGCCGAGCTGAGGGCGAAGAACCCGCTTCCATGAAGCGGGTGGCAGGCATAAAATGCCGTGGGGAGCTAAATCATGGACGACACGGGCCCTCCGGAGCGCGACCAGCGGCAGGTTCTGGAACGGTTCGTTATTGCGAACCGCGACCTGGAAACACTTGAAGCGCTAGCCAAGCGGTTTAACATCTTCGAGGCTCTCGGGGTGGTGCGGGCAGAGCGCACACACTCCAGATTCCTGGGCTTCCTTCTGAACCCCAGGGAGAGCCACGGCTTGGGGAGTCGCTTCTTGAAGCAATTTCTCCAGACTGCGCTGAAGTATCCGCCCAAGGTGTCCCCGTTGACGCCTGTCGAGATCGATCTCCTCGACCTCTCGGAGGCGGAGATACTTTTTGAGCATGACAGCATCGACATCCTTATTCGCGACGATCAGAACCACATCAGCGTGATCGTTGAAAACAAGATCGACTCGTCACAACACTCTGATCAGCTGGCAAAGTACTACGAGCGCGAATCTGCGCGCTATCCCCGGAGAAAAGTCTTTGGAATCTACCTCACAATTGACGGCGATGACCCGGAAAATGACAATTATGCGTCGATCTCTCACTCGGCGATCCCTGGACTGCTAGCGGAGCTATCCCAGGCTCCCGGCCTCCACATCGATCCGAAGGTCGAGTTCGCCATCATGCAATACACGGACGTACTTGGGAGGCATTTCATGGTCGATCAACAGGTAAAGATGCTTTGCGAGAGACTCTACAGAAAGCACAGGCGGGCAATCGACCTGATTGTCGAATACATGCCAAAGCCGAAGGAAATAGTTCGTGAGAAGTTAAAAGAACTCATCCAGGCTAATCCAACGGGAGTTCCCCCGGCTCTGCCGGGGTGGCAGTAGAACTTTGAGAATTCCGGGAGTATGTTTTCTCTCGAAATGCCTGTGCTACGGCAGTGAAGACAGCAGTTCGAGGCTTTTGCTTTTGTTCTTGCTTTTGCTTCGGACGGTTGCGAAAAGGCCCCTTTGAGGGGCCAGCAACCGTAAAGCCACCGGCTCTGCCGGTGGATACTTACCGGCGCATTGATTTTGGATGAATGTACAGCAACTCAGGTACGTTTTATCCCGAAATCGCTCGACCTCCCGTATTTCCAGTGCGGAGAGCAATGGACTAGCTCCAAGCGCATATTTTTGTTTGAGTTCGTGGTCGATAAGTCGCTCTGTTTCTTCGTCGAATTGGGCCCCGGCGACCCAGAGAGACGAAAGCGTATTTGCGATTTCGCAATGGCCAACGAGAAGACATTCCAACTTGGGAAATTGTTCTATGAAGGGTGGCAGTCTCTTCTTAAGAAGCAGATTGTCGAGAGGCTGGACGAAGACCTCGACACAGCGCAACTCGCTCGGAAGATCGAATCCAAATGGCAGGAGTTCCTGGAAAAAGACCTTCCGCGCATTGAGCAGGCGTTTCTTGCGCACGAGTGGCCAACAGCATAGAGAGTAGAGCGCCCATCCGGGATTTATTTGAGCTACAATGTAGCTCAGGAGTCTCCCATGCCCGCCAATGCCGTAGTCCGTGCCAGAATCGATGCACGCGTGAAAGAAGAGGCGACGGCCATCTATGCCGCCGCCGGCCTCACCCTCTCCGACGCTTTCCGCATGATGCTCATGCGGACGGTGGCCGAGCGGGCGCTGCCCTTCGAACCCCTGATGCCCAACGCCGAAACCGTGGAGGCCATGAAGGCCGCACGCCGGGGCGAACTGGTCAAGGTGGGCAGCATCGAGAACCTTCTGGCCGACCTCCATGCGGACGATTAGCCGGACAAGCCGCTTCAAGAAGGACTACAAGCGCGAGGCAAGAGGCCAGTACCGGGCGACCCTGGATGCTGACCTGCTGGCCGCAGTCTCGCTTCTGGCCGCCGATACCCCTCTGCCGGAAAAATTCCACGATCACCAGCTGGCTGGGGAGTGGGCAGACCATCGCGACTGCCATATCAAGCCCGATCTGGTGCTCGTCTACCGGGTGCCGGACGCGGAAAGACTGGAACTGGTGCGCCTGGGATCTCACAGCGAGTTAAGCTTGTAGACTCTTACCCGGTTGGGTAGCTACACCTTCGCGTGCATGCTGGGCCAGTCGGCGCGGCGGTGCTGCTTGAAGGCCAGAACGCCTTCCTTGAAATCTTCCGTGGAGCGCTGCAGCGCATTCACGACAATGGCGTCTTCGATCTCCTCATCCAGCCGTCGTTTGGCGTGCTTGGAGAGCAGGCACTTGACGGCATGCATGGCCTGGGGGCTGTTCAGCAGCAGGGTCTGGGCCAGGGCGCGCGCTGAGGCCATCAGATCGCTCTGCTCCACGATCTGGGTGACGAGCCCCATTTGCAGGGCTTCCTGTGCTTTCAGGATTCTGCCGGAGAGCAGCAACTCGCGGGTGCGCAACTCGCCCACCTGGCGGATGAGGAACGAGGCCACGATGGCGGGCACAAAGCCGACGCGCACCTCGGTGTAGCCGAACTTGGCCTCCGGCGCGGCCAGGGTGAAGTCGGGAATGGTGGCCAGGGCCATGCCGCCGGCGATGGCCGGCCCGTTGACGGCGGCAATGATGGGCTTGGGAAAGTCGTAGAGCGTGCGCAGCACCAGGGCCATGTTCTCCGAGTCGCGGCGGTTCTCCTCGGGAGTACTGGCGCTCAGCGTCTCCAGGTTCTCCATGTCCAGCCCTGAACAGAAGGCCGGACCGGCCCCGGTCAGGATGACCACGCCGCAGTCGCAGCTCTCGGCCTCCTTCAGCGCCTGGGTCAGCTCCTCGATCAGCAGCGGGCACAGCGCGTTGCGCTTGTCCGGCCGGTTCATGGTGATGGTCGCTACGCCGTTGCTGAACTCGGTCAGCACATGATGAAAACGGGCCATTGGCAATCTCCTGCGGCGGAAAATTGATTCGGTGCAGCCGTGGAAAGCCTATCGTAGCGCAGTTCTGTGGACCTTTGCAGGTGACTGGGAGCACTCGTCGAGAAGTTGGATGCGGCAGTCGCGGCCGGCCGCGAGCGCCAAGTCCGAAGCCAACAGGTAGAGGCTGCGCTTCTCACAGCCCCAGCTCCCCCGCCCGCCTCTTCATCGCCTCAATGCAAAATCCAATG
>VFSW01002643.1_pt1 | contig 27089 bp, 17 predicted proteins | sample 5358111 | NCBI WGS metagenome assembly VFSW01 (sample SAMN11554181, study PRJNA540505) | mine drainage metagenome | isolation source: sediment from site ElyBrook_90M | place: USA: Ely Copper Mine, Vershire, VT | collected 2017 | reverse complement strand
GCAGCAAAGCGCGATACATCTTTATCCGTGGCGTCCTCCGCTTTTTGAGCGGGTAGACGATGGGAAGACCCCAAATCGAGGGTTTCTTACCGTTAGAGGTGACGACATGAACGAAGGTGGATGGACAGAGGCGAATGTGGTGGCCGCTGCGGTGCGGATTTTAGGCGGAGCGCAGAAGGTTGCAGATGCGTTGGGAGTTAGCCGAAGTCAGGTTTATCGATGGATAAAGGCCCGCACTATGGCGCATGCGACTTACTTTTACGTCGCCAAATTATCCAGTCTCTCGGGAATCGACACGGGCTTTCTCGGCGGCGACGGATCGCCGTCGGCTTCATTCGGCGCCAGGGAATCGTCGTCCAAAGATTCGCTGCGCCAAAGCAGAGCCGGCTCATTGTCACCAGTCGCGCGCAATCACCCGCCACGCGCTCGAAGTCTGCGGCACGAGGAAAAGCCCGCTGGATCGAAGCAATCGCTCAATGGCGCAACCAAGGTGGGCTGGCAAGAGGTACCCGATCGCCTCATCAGCGGCGAAGAAATGGTTCGGATTGAAGCGCAAAAAGGAGGGATACAACAAACTTGCTTAATACAGAGCAATGGTGTGGCGCCCGGGGGTGGCGATCACTACGGGAGGAAAAGGACTCTGCGAACAAAAGGACAGGAGGAATCGCGTGAGCATCAGCCTTAGGAAGCCTCAGTGGCTAGGGAGGGGCGCACTAGCGTTGGTTGCCGGAGCTGCGTTTCTAGCAACCGTCTCAACGCCGGCCCGCGCGGTAATGCTGCCGGGTAGTGCGCTTTTCGGATACTACGACGTTAGCGAGCCATTCACTGAAACCACCACCAGCCCTGGCGAAGTCGGAACGGGGACTGGGGATAACATCCTGCGTCTCGTGAATCCGAATGGGAATGCCAACATTTCGTTCGGACGGATCACCGCCGAATGCGCGATGATCTACGTTTTCGACGATGACGAAGAAATGGGCGAGTGTTGCGGTTGCCCATTATCTCCATCCCAGATCGCCACCTTCTCGGTTCGGAACAATCTGATCGCCGATTGGGGAATCTCGGGCGCCGAAGGTCAGGATACGGGTAACGGCACGATCGCCATCCGCGCGGCGACGGTCAATGCGGTTGGTTGCGCATCGTTCGCTAATCCCGGGCAGATCAATCCCGCCTGCAACGGCGGTTGCGATCCGACCAACGGGTATACTGCTACCCCGACCCTGCTCGGAAGCATCACGCACAACCAGACGATTGAAGGCGGTCCGTCGACGCTGACAGAAGTCTCACTTTTCGACAACGGCATCGGGGATCCCATCAACAGCACATACTTGATTCAACAGTGCTCTGCCCTGGTAGGAAATGGCACCGGCGGCGGAATCTGCACCTGCCCAACCGAGTAGATTAGTGAAAAGAATCAGAGGAGATCATCGTATGCTCAAACGTTTTCGAAACTTGCCCCGAATTGGGGCCGGTTTCTTGGGTCTAGCCTTGGCTTTGACGTTCGGTTTAACCGCGAATGCGGCCAGCCTTCGCCGCGGCGGCACCGCTCCCTCGTCGAGTTCCGCGATGTTCGGGGTACCGGCTGGCGCGAATCCCGCGAACGTTATCCCCATCCTTCCACCGACGGTGCAGGAATTCTCGCTCGGTGGCTCGGGTAACATCAACTTTTCGGCGCCGTCTTCGGACTGCATTGCGGCGGGTTTGGTCTGCAACCTCGGACAAAGCTGCCAATGCGTCGAGACTACAGGAAGCGTCACTGACGGACTGGGACCCCTGTATCACGGTTCGGCGTTTTTCATCCTCAACGTCGTTACGAGCCAGCCTTATCCGAACGGAAATACGCAAGGCGAGGATTGCTTCTTCGCTTCAGGAGTTTTGACCGTATCAACCTCGCTCGGCTCCGCGATTAACTTTCTGACCAGTGGAGCAGCCTGTAACGGGACTGGCGGTGGAACAGCGCTCTATTCGGGCGGTTTCGAAATCGGACCCTCGACCGGCGGTTTCTCGAGCTCGACCGGCGGAGGCATGATAGGTTTCGGATCGAATTTCAATACCGATGTCGGTATCTTCGATCTGAGAGGCGCAGGTACCGGTCTCAACTAACTACTTCGATCGATCGAAAAAGGGCCTTTCCGTTTCGCGCGGTGAGGCCCTTTTCTATTTGTGCGACGCATCAACGCATGACCGCTGCGATGGCTCCTTTCGCCAAAGCCGGTGTCACCCCTCCAGAGGGGCATTGCGTTTCGTCCCATCTTCCGCGCCCATAGTCCGCCAGAGCGCTATTGATGGCTGCCTCGGCCGCTTGGGGCCCACCCTGCCCTCGATAGCTCTGGATAGCTATCTCCATCGCTTTAGCCCTCCAATGGCTCCTCTTCACTCGCGCGAGTGCGTACTGTGTGGCGCTGCACAGAGCCCGAATTCCCTCGGACTGGGATAGAGGTAGCGCGATCGCTGGAGGATGGAATGGTACCGTCGCGCGGGAACTCGTCGGAGGCACGATCACTGGCCTTCCCTGCACCGGGTTGCCGTTGGAAATGTCCGCACGATTCTCGCCGCTGGATGGAAGAGCCGCGAATGCTTTACTTCTCGGCGCTGTAGGTTTCGGCGCGACCACCATAGGCCTTTGGACCGGCGATTCGACATCGTTGGTTTCGTATCGGATCGCGAAGAAGAAAATTACCGTCAACACCACCGCCGGCAATCCATATCGGACCCAATCAGATTCCGCAGCCGGAATCGCGGTTATCAGGTTGGCGGGAAGCCGCGAAACGAATTGTCCGATGCTTCTGCTTTGTCTCATCGATGCTCTTTGAAACTCGGAATCCGGTTCTCCACAACAACCTGGCTGCTTCTCGGAATCAATCGCACTTGACGTTACACAGCGACGGCAGCAGTTATAGTCAGCGTCGATCCGCTTTATAGTCTGTTAGAATAGAGGGCGCTTGTCGAAGAAAATATCCAACATTGCGGAAGATCGATCCGCCGATAACGTCGACGAAAACGGCGCCGCGGTGAGAAATCTGCCCGAGCTTGAACTGAGCGTAGTAATTCCATGTCTGAACGAAGCCCAGACAATCGCCGGATGCGTCCACAAAGCGCAGGCGTCCATCAGGGACAATGGCATCGCGGGCGAGGTTATCGTCGCCGACAATGGCAGCTCCGACGAATCACCGGAAATTGCGGAGCGCTTGGGCGCGCGCGTCGTCCGCGTGGCCGCGCGCGGATATGGCAATGCCTTGATGGGCGGAATCAAGGCGGCGCGCGGCAAGTTCGTAATAATGGGCGACGCGGACGGCAGTTACGATTTCGAAGCCATCCCGGTCTTCATCGCGAAGCTTCGCGAGGGTTTCGATCTCGTGCAGGGCTGTCGCCTCAGGTCGGGCGGCGGCACCATCACGCCGGGCGCGATGCCGATGCTCCATCAGCGCTTCGGCAATCCGTTTTTTTCCTTCGTCGCCAAGCGATGGTTCAACTCCGAGATCCATGACGTCTATTGCGGCCTGCGTGGCTTCACCAAGGCCCACTTCGAACGGCTGGAGCAACGCTGCACCGGAATGGAATTCGCGACCGAAATGATCCTCAAGTCGTGCTTGTTCGGCGCCAAAATCGCCGAAGTGCCGATTACGCTTTATCCCGATGGCCGCACGCGCGCGCCCCATTTGCGCACCTTCCGTGACGGATGGCGTACGCTGCGGCTGTTTCTGGTGTGCAGCCCGCGTCAACTTTTCCTGGTTCCGGGCGCAATCCTGATCGCGCTCGGCTTGCTGGCGTATCTCTTGGCGATGCCAGGATTCAGGCTCGGAACAGTGCGCTTCGATGCGCACACGTTATTGTTCGGCAGCCTCGCCATGCTGTGCGGCTACCAGGCTATCTTCTTTGGGATCTTCGCCAAAACGATCGCAGCTCGAGAAGGCATCTTGCCCGAAGATCGCTACGTCAGACGCATCCTCGCTTCGGTAACGCTGGAAGTCGGATTGATTGTCGCAACCGCCGCAATGCTCTTTGGTGTCAGCCTGCTTCTCATCGCGTTCAACCAATGGCGCCTCGCGCATTTCGGGAACCTGCAATATGCCCACACCATGAGACTCGTGGTGCCGGGTCTGACCCTGACCGCGCTCGGCTTCCAGACTATCCTGTCCGCGTTCCTGCTGAGTATTTTGGATCTCGGTCGCCGGCAATGATGTTGGCTTGACCCTTGACGTCGACCCGAGCGACGAATTGATATGATCGTTCGAAAACCCAACTCGCCGGAGCAGGATAAAGACCCAATCGGTTACGAGTCTCGATGACAGAAAAATCCAGCTCTTTGAAAGTCCGCATCCATCTGGCTCTGGCCCAATAGCTGGCAGTCCACGCGAAGCTGTATCCGGCGTTTCCGACCAAATCCATAAAGCGCAACGTCAATCGCGCCGGCAGTCCTTCCGCGAAGTGATCCTTGATCAGGACACTTCGACGCGCGACTCGCGCCGCTTCGCGCAACAGGAAACCGGCGTCAGAGGCATGATGAAGGACATCGATGAACACGACCACATCGAAGCTCTTATCGGCGTACGGAAGGTGGAGGCCATCGAAAGCGCTTACGGGTATCAGCGCCTCGGGTCGAGGAAACAGATCGGTCCCCTCGATTGAAAGGTTGGTGCGCCGCGCCACGATTGCGCGATCTATCAGTCCATCTCCGCATCCTACGTCCAAGAGCGAGGTAGCTTCCGATGGAAGCAAATCAGTTAGATGTTGGGCGAGAACTTCCGCACGACTACGGCGAACGAACCAGCCGTGCAGAGTGCGAATCGCGTCCCAGAAGCGCGCCATCCGCGCAAGCTTCGCATCTCAGCATGGGGTCCGCAAGCTGAAGCCGAGTAATATCATTTTCAATGCCATAGTTTTCACATGAAAAAGCGCCGATAGCGTGCTTCCTTGGATCAATATTGTTGCAATCTGCTTATCAATACGGCCTAATAATGCCATGGTAAACGGATTCAATGCACCAATTACTCTCAGACGATGGCTCATTGAGGCCATAGAGACGGGGCGACAAGACTCCTTGGCGCCGGTCGCGAGTAGACAATTTCACGTATCGCGCCAGACGGTGAATCGCGAACTCAACCGAATGGTTGCTGACGGAATTGTATCTGCAACCGGCGAGACGCGGGCACGCCACTACAGTCTCGTCTCGGTCACCGTGCTCGACCTCGACTTACCGATTACACCAGAACTTCGCGAAGACGCGGTTTGGCGACGGGAGGTCGCACCCAGATTGCAGGGCCTTTCCCAAAACGTGCTCCTGATTTGTCAGCACGGATTCACGGAAATGCTGAATAACGTGATCGACCATTCCGGCTCCCCAATCGCCAAACTGTTGGTGCTCAGGAATGCCGCGAAAGTCGTTATGACGATCTTCGATTTTGGCGTCGGCATTTTCCGTAAGATTCAGAAGGACAAGCAGTTGGACGATTCGCAAGAAGCGATCTTCGAATTATCCAAAGGCAAGCTAACAACCGACCCAGCCCATCATACCGGTGAAGGGATCTTTTTCACTTCTCGTATGTTCGATCGCTTCAGTGTGATGTCCGATCACTACAGCCTCTTCTGCACTCCGAACGACGGGGACTGGATGCTCGATCTGGTCGATTGCAACATGGAAGTTAAAACCGTTCCGACCAATGTCAAAGGAACGTGCGTGATGATGGAGATAAGTTGTTTTAGCGGGCGCACCATGTCGGACATCATGAATAAGTTCGCTGCTGAGAACGACGAATACTCCTTCTCGAAAACGCATGTCCCTCTACGACTAGCTCGGTATGACAATGCAGAACTAATTTCGCGGTCGCAGGCGAAGAGGCTACTCAATCGCCTCCACCGCTTTAAGGAAGTTATTCTCGATTTCGAGGGGATCGAAACAATCGGCCAAGGGTTTGCCGATCAGATTTTTCGGGTCTATCGGAAAGAACACCCTAATGTCCATATCTTGGCGGCACGATGCAAACCGGCAGTACTCGGAACGATTCGCCGCGCAGAAACCGGCGAAATGGCAGACGACGGCGTCGAATCTAGGGTCGAGACGGATCAGTTTCTCCCTGGGATGGAACCCAAAGACGATGATGACGATCACACGTCGGAGAGGGTAACGTCGACGGAGGTGGAAGTATAGAAAGCCGGTGGCCCCGGTCCCCCCTTGAGCGGGTCGGTGAGTATGAGATAGCCGATTTTGAACTACGACCTGAGTGGCGCTTCGTTATGCTCAAAGACCGTGTGCATGATGACGGAGGAGGCTATAGCCGTTGGCCTTTGCGCACCTGAGCATCTCGCCCGTCTCTTTTGCGCACGCTTCCTTGCGACTCCTGCATAGCCACTTGAACGGACGCGCTTTCATAGCGTAGACCGCATCGTTTGCAAATCGGAGGCACTTCACGACCGCCCAAATTACGAGTACCCGAAAATTGGTCCCGTGAAAACGAAACTCGCGCCGCCCTCAACCGAATTACCGTTGAGGGCGGCGCGTCGGTGATAGATTTACGCGTCTTGGAACTGCCGATACCGGATGCGGGCGTCAGCAATACCGCCTGGGCAGTCATCGCCACGCCGCCGGACATCGTCGCCGTTGCAGGATAGGTCGGAGACGGGTTGCCGGCGGAGGGTGCCACAAGGTCAGCAAAGGCCAGCGCGAAGCCTTCTTTTGAGGAAGTGGCCTCGAAGCGCTGGGTTACGTCAGCGACCGTTAATGCCGGACCCGCGTGCGATTGCGCGCCGTAAAAGTACACCTGCATCTCGCTATCGTTGCTCGGAGTCAAGGACGGCGCGGAGCCGGACAGCGGGCTCGCGCCGGCGACTGCCAGTCCACCGGAATTGCCTACCGGCGCAGCCGCAGCGCCTCTCCACGCACCCATCACGCCCGCGGCCCAGTTCGATGCGATGTTCCATCCGTAGGACGACGGCTCGTTCGCTCCGGCGACCTTGTAGTACAGCCACGAGGTGATCTGGTTGCCGTCGTTCACCGAATCATGACGAATGTTGGTCCATCCGCCGGGCGCACTCGGAACATCGGTCCCATTGCCGTTGTAAATCACGATTTGCGCGAGCAGGACATCGCCGGACTGAACTCCGGACGGCGCGCCGACCGATACGGTCGTGACTGCGGTGCTGTAATCCGTCAACGGACCTGTTCCGACGAAGGTGATATTCGCCGGGGTTGCGACCGCCGTTGGCGTCGCTGTCGTGGTCGGAACCGGAGTCGACGCCACGGTCGCGGTATTGGTTGGGATCGCGGTGGGCGTCGAGGTTATGGTCGGCACCTTAGTGGGCGTCGGCGTCGCGTTCTGCGCCCCCGGGATAAGGAGAATATCCTGCCCCGTCATCGCCGCGCCGCCGGCCCCGCTCGCGGTGGCCGGATATGTAGCCGATGGATTTCCGGTCGAGGGAGCAGCCGCGTCAGCAACCGCCAGACTGAAGCCTTCTTTCGACGACTTCGCATCGAAGCGCTGAGTCTGCGCACCCGAGAGAGCAATCGCAGGCGCCGCGCTGGACTGCGATCCGTAGAAGTAGACTTGCCGCTCATTGTTGGTGGATGGAGTCAGCGAGGGAGCGGAGACCGAAACCGGGTTGCCGCTGAATGCGATAGCGCCCGCATCGGTATCGATCGGAGAAGCCGAGGCGCCGCGCCATGCAGCCATGACACCGGCTGCCCAGTTCGAGCTGATGTTCCATCCGTAAGACGCGGGCTCATTAGAACTGGCGGTCTTGTAGTACAGCCATGAGGTCGCCTTGTTGCCGTTGTTTACCGAGTCGTGGCGAATGAAATTCCAGCCGTTCGGCGCGGTCGGGACATCGGAGGCACTGCCATCATAGACGAGGATCTGCGCAATCAGGGTGTCACCCGCCTGCACGCCGGAAGGCAACCCTACTGTAACCGTGGTTACCGCAGTGCTGTAGTCAGCGAGCGGTCCCGTCGCGACGAAGGTGATGTTCGCGACCGGTGCCGGCGTAGGAGTTGCGACCGGAGTGGAAGTAAGCGTGGCAGTGGTGGTCGGCGTCGGAACTACGGTGATGGTATTGGTCGGAATCGGAGTCCGCGTCGGCGTGGTTGTCGGGATTGGTGTAGAGGTCGCGGTTTTCGTCGCCGGAACTGTGGGCGTCGGACTCGCGCCCAGCGATGCCGGCATCAGCAGAACCGCCTGCGCCGTCACTACCGCAGTACCAGAGATGCTCGCCACCGCAGGATAGGTAATCGAAGGATTGTTGGCGAAAGGAGCCGCGAGGTCCGCAAAGGCCAGCGCGAAGCCTTCTTTCGACGAAGTCGAGTCGAAGCGCTGATTCACCGAACTCGAGGGCGTAATCGTCGGACCGACGCTAGACTGCGATCCGTAGAAGTACACTTGCAGCTCATTGTTGTGGTTTGGAGTGAGCGAGGGGGCTGAGGCGGTTATCTGAAGTGCCCCTGCGGCGGTGGTTCCCGAAGCACCGTCGATCGGCGCAGGAGATGCGCCTCGCCAGGCGCCCATCGCACCAGCCGCCCAGTTCGAGCTGATGTTCCATCCATATGAGAAAGGCTCGTTTGCGCTCGCAGTCTTATAGAAGAGCCACGAGGTCGCCTGCAGGCCATTGTTGATGCTGTCGTGACGAATGGTCGTCCATCCACTGGGAGGATTAGGAACATCGGAGCCGTTGCCGTCATAGACGATAATCTGCGCGAGCAACGTATCGCCCGCCTGCACGTCGGCCGGCAGACCGAGCGTTACGGTCGTCACCGCGGTGCTGTAGTCAGTCAACGGTCCTGCGCCTACGAAAGCGATGCTCGAAGTGGGTGTGGCTGTCGGAGTCGGCGTCGCCGTCTCGGTCGGTGTCGCGGTGACAGTGAGCGTCGCGGTAGCGGTTGGGGGCAAAGTCGGTGGCGGAATCGTCGGCACCACCGTGGGCGTTACGGTTAGCGTCGCCGTCAAGGTTGGCGTCGCGGTAGGCGTTCGCGTTGGAGTCAAGGTAGCCGTGGCGGTCTTGGTGGGTGTCAGGGTCGCCGTCGGCGTTGCACTCTTACTCGGAGCCGGAGTTGGGGTCGGCGTCCCGGCCTGAGTTGGCGTAGGTGTGACATTGGGTGTTGGGGTCGCGGTCGGAGTCCTGGTTGGCGTGATAGTCGGAGTTACGCTGGCGGTCGGCGTCGGCAACACCGGGCCGCTGAGGAACAAGCTATCGATCGCAAAGTCGGAAACCGGTCCTTGCGCACTGACCAGACTGAAGACGACTGTGGAAATCTGTGCGCCCGACCGATCGAGAACGCCGATGAACAGGGCATCGCCAGTCGCATCGCTGGTTTCGGTAAACGTCCCCAACCCAGCGCCTGCGCTGTTGAAGGCTTGGATCTGAGCGGTGAACTGCGACGGCCCATCGGCCTGGATGAAAGCGCCGACGCCGGCCTGAGGATGGCCGAAGGATGCGGTCAGCGGACCGTTGCCTCCATTGGTGCCGTCCGAGGTCCAAACCAAAGTATCCGCGGAGGGCATCCCGGATCCCACCCAACTGCATGATGATGCAGGGCAGCTTACCGCGAGGATGCTATTGGCGCCGGTCAGGCTGACGCTGATCGGATTTCCGTTTGCGGAGGTGACATTGAAGCTCGAGGACAACTCCGATCCGCCATTGCTGGAACTGAGCTGTGCCCATGAGATGTTGTCGTTCGACTGTAGCGCCTGTTGGGACGTTACCAGGCTGAGCGATTGAGCATTGGCGGCACTCGCGCCGACGCCTACGAACATGAGGGCGAGCAGCAGCGCGAAGAAGCGATGAAAAAGAAGAAATGCACGGAAACGGTATTCCGCGCGATTGTTGCGATCGACATTAGTGCTCAACGATGGGGGCTGTTCCGACTCATGCCCAAACCCGACCGGCCTAGTAACCGATCTATGCATCGCGGCTAGCCCAAGCGTCCACAGGGCTCGCTTCATTGTTCCCCCCTAGAACTCACCCCCGGAGAAACCGCCGAGACGACGATATCATCAGTCGCGAAGAGCGGAAAAAGCTCTCCGGGCAGCGTGGTCCGTCTCCGAACCGTTTAATTTATTTACGCTGAAGCGATTGAACGCAAGAAGCGTTCCGCAGGACCAACGAGGAAATCTCTGCACGTTTGTAGAGAAATTGTACATCTTGTTTCTTTTGAGAAACTCTTTCATGCTCATTTTTGCGCAGACTGCACCTGTAGCGAGATTATGAGCGAACTAGCTCGTCTATCTGTCAGCAGACGTTCTGTGAGCTTGCCTCTAATCGCCAGTGCTTCGATTTTGTTCTGTGAGCATGGCTTTTCTGATGTACCGAGGCGGGACTCTAAGGACGATACTGCGACAATCGGCGTCAGGATGAACCCATGCGAAGATCTGCCGGCGATCGCGTATCTCATTCAGAAGAGAAGGTTCGCGCTGCTAGCCTCGGTATGCCAGAGAAACCAGGGCGAGAGCGAAAACATCTGGGGATATCTGAAAGCGCCGGCGATTGAGATCGCGAGACTCAGCACCGCAAGCACGACGAAGATGCTTTTCCATGTCCAACCGGCCGACTTTACGGTGTAAGCCGCAGCGATAGCCATCCACGGCAGAAACGGAATCCAGTAACGCGGACCATAGCAAGCGCCGACGTCAAAATTGGAAGCGGTCAAAACCGCGAGTTGCATAGCGATCGGCAGGGACATCTCGCGAAGGAAGCGCGGGCTGGCATCCGCGGAGCAGAATGCCTTGCCGATCGGAAAAATCGCAAAGATCGTCCATGGCGCGAAGATAAACAGCCCGTGATCGCTTCCGATGAAGGTATCTCCGAGATGACGGAAATCGTTCGCGGTGTTCGAACCGAAGGGCCAGGGACCGCTGACATTACCGGAGATCACCAGCGTGCGTGCCAACCAATAATTGAAACTCACCAGAACAAAGCCAAAAAACCCAAGTACCGCGAGCAACACGATCACATCGTGCCAACGCTTTCGCTGGAGGCGATCGATCACGAAGCCTGCGCCAATCACCGCCAAAGGCGGCTTGAAAATCGCCGCGGCCGCGGCTGCCGTGCCCGCAAGGATCGGACGCTCCCCCTCGAGTGCATGCAGAGAAATCACCGCGGCCAGGCCGATGACCGGATCTACGAAGAACGATCGGTCATATGCGAGCCACGGACTTGCCAGCGCCAGAAGCGCCGTCGCGAGCAGTGCGTAACCGGTCCCTAATCCAACTTTTCGAGCAAGCAGAAACGTGAAGATCGCGCCAAGCCACGACACCAGCACCATCACCAGGCTTGCGTCGCGTTGAACGTCGTCCATCTTCGGACCAAAGGGCGCAATGAGAGCGGCGAGGAACGCCGGGTACGCCACTGGATGCGAAGACACCTCATAGACATCGGGACCGGGGGCCAAGTCCTCCTCCCCGTGATGCTCAAACCAGGTGCCGTGTTGGCCCGTTCGCCGATTAACGATGATGGTGTGGTGGTCGGGCAGCGGTACCCCTCCCGCGTCAAGCCCGGTCTGCGCGCGGATGTAGTCGTCCTGAAGCTGGACGTCGTGATCGAAAAGAATGCTGTTGAGCACTAGCAGATGATGGGGCTCATCACCCGAAATCACGCGCGGCGAAACAACTTCGAATCCCGTACCCGGAATCCATTCGATCCGGGTAACGCCCCAAAATCCCAGGAGAAGAACAGCGAAGAATGCAGCTATCAGGTAACTCGATAGCTGGCCAAGCGAGGTCGGCCATAACCTCGATGATCGGCCATCCCCTTTATGCATGTGGTGTAGCGGTAGTTACCTTTGACCGTCGTTGGAAAAACGCCCCCGCTAATATGTATAGAATCAGCCCGGCCAGTGAAATCCACCGGCCTATCGTGAATCCGGGAGGAGCATACTCGAGGCGCATACGATGCGCGCCGGCGGAGAGTGGGACCGCCATCAAAGCATAGTCGGCGGGAACTATGCGGTAGTTCGTTTGGGCACTTCCCTGCTCGGCCACCGCTCGCCAGTAACGACTGTAGCAGTCAGTGACGAGTAGCAGGCTGGGTCGGGTGAGATGCGCCGATATAGTCATCGAATCTGTGGTGCTGTCGACGAGTTGCACCGTTCCCGGAGATCCTTCACCAGCAACCGGGACCGGCTCAGGATCAGCTTCGAGTATCGCAGTCTTTTCGGGATCAAAAACCGAAGATTCGAGCGAGCTAAGGATGTCGTTTCGATCAGCTTGCCTTTCCCATGCGCCGACTAGAAGAAGGTGCGGAAGAGATCTTTCCGTTTCAGAAACCAGGACCTGGTTGTGGAAGACATATTTCAATCGCAGCAGCCCAAGCATGCGCGTAATTCGCGAAAAGTTCACGTACATGTCCGCATCCTCAGGATTACCCCCTTGGGAATAGGTGACGAACTGAGAGTAACGCCCAAGGACCATGGGATCGTAACCCCAGATATCTTCCGCACCTATCGCGATAGCACCGTTGGGATCCGGCAGTTCCAGAATTCGATAGTCGCCGGGATGCGCACTTAGAAAATCATGTACCGTAGTAGGAATTGTATCCGCCAGGGAAAACGTCGCCAGCGAAGAGTTCGCGAACAAAAACATTTCTCCTAATCCCACCATGGCTAAAGCAAAGGCCGCAGCTCGGTTAAACGATCGAAGGTATAGCAGCAGAGCTATGGCGAACAGAACACCCGCCGTGATGAGGCATTCATATCCGGCGAAGGACGCGGCATTCGCAACAAAATCAGGCTCCGCGTAGTTACGCGACGGAAGATACGATTCGCTGGTAGCAGCGACCGCATCCATCATCTGTTCCCAGGCATTCTTGATCGCTGGAAAACCCGAATGCCACAAGCAGAACCCGGCGATCGCGAAAACCAGGCTGACTGCCACCACCACCACCGCGCCGGATTTGGTGCCGCGCGATGACTGCAACACTTGATTCATCCCCTGGCCGGTCAAAATCGCCAGGAATGGAGTTGCCTGAACCAGAAATTTCGCATGCGAACGGAAATGATCGAAGCCGGGAAAGAAGCGATACAGCAATGGGAACAACGGCGTGTGATTTCCCAGGGCTAGAACGACCGGGACGGCGACCATTAAAAGACAGAGCTTGCGTCCGCGAAAGCTCACCATGCTTCCATAGATCGCCATGACCAGACCAGTCAGACCGAAGAACGCGGACATTTCCCACAAGTAACAACGGCCCCAGTAAGTAAAGCCGGTCATGTCACCGAACAAACCCGGAACCAACACGGTAAGGAAGTTCTCCGGTGGAAATGAAAACATTGCCGCAAACGCGAATGGAACTCCCCCTTGTCGCGTGCCCTCGCCCGACGCATTCAGCCCCGTCCAAAGCTGTACCGCCGTAATTGTGACCGCGGCGACTCCGATGAACGCGAGCGCGAGAATCGTTTGCTTCCGGTATGAAGCCTTCACCATGCGCAAAGACCCATAGATCAAACACGTCACCAGCGTGTTGAAGAGCGTTTGCGGATGGCCGGCCAGAAACTGCATCGCGAATGCAAAAATTCCGACCAATATCCATTTGGCGTTCGGCCTCTCGACCAGTTCATCGAGAGTAAGCAGGATCAGGGGGATCCACGCCATCGAGTCCAGCGTCGCCAAGTGCCCGGGATAGATATGAAGAAAGAAAGGTCCCCCGAACATGGTAACCGTACAACCGAGAAGGAGCGCCAAGGGCTGAAGCTCGTAGCGTAGAAGCCATCGCCAAGTGAACAGCCCGAGCAGAAAGACGTGCAGTACGATTTCGCAGTTAATCGCGGTGCGTAGCGGAAGAATCAGGTAAATCCAGTCGGGCGGATAGAACAGGGCCGCTTGAAAACCGCCCATGAACGGAACCCCGCTGAAGACGTGCGGATTCCATAGTGCAATGTGGCCCATCCTCAGTTGGTCAAAGCCGAATTGGCGCCAGTAAACGAATTCGGCGGAAAGGTCAGTTCCTAAATGCGATAGAACTTGGTCGCCGCCCGCGAGGACTACCCTCGCGAACATCGCAACGACCATCAGCGCTAACGCCACTGGAACGAAGAAAGGGGAATGCAGCCCATCGGAGAACCGAAGCCACCTCCTCTCCATCGTCTTTCCTTCCCTTCGTCTACTCAAAAATTCACTTTTGCGAGGCTACATTCAAAGCCTATCTTCCCACTCGCGATCAAGCAGCGCAGTTTTCACGCACGCTCGGGCGCGGCGATTACGCCAGGATTGAACAGAATCGGTTTATCTTGAAACGACGTTCTCATATACGCTGGGTACTCATGCGGTTCCTCACGGTTCGTTTCGAGTTCGAATCTGAACCACAGTTCCTCAATCGCATTTTTTCCCGCCCTCAGGAAAATTGATTGCGCTGTTGATGACCATTCTGATAAATTTTTAGGTTCAAAGTAGCGTAAGTGACTCAAAAGGGGAGCGTTCTTTTCACAACCTCGGTGGCGCGACAAGTATCGCGCCGTCTAGCTCGTTGGTTGCGATTGTGCCTTCGGTCGGAAAAGGCCGTTTAAGGCGAGAATCCGCAACCAGAGGGACGTGGAATTCGTTCATCAGCAATTGTTGATTTCGGTTTTTCGAACAATCGAGTTGAAGCGGCGGCGCCTTGCGAGAGATTAAGTCGATGAGTTCCGGACACTTTCTACGCGGCGCGCCCAGGACGTTGCTCTTGGCGCTTGCGCTCGGTCTTTTCCTCACTTCCTGCGGGCGCGATCTTCCCACCTCGGCGCAAGGCGCGGAGATGAGCGAGCATAGCGACGGAACGCATTTGCCCGAAGCGGTACGTCGTGAGCTCTTTTTATCGTCGCGCCACGGACTGCAATTTGGGATTCCGAAGCAGGCAATTCCGCGCGCGGTGTCACATATGCGCGCGATGGAACAAGCGCTGCCTTCGCAGCTCAGCGGGACCTCGAACGCTGCTTCGACCGCGATCAATGCCGCGAGTTCTCCTGCCGCCATATCAGGATCATGGCAGGCTCTAGGCCCTCTACCGATGTCGGAGAAAGCCAATTTTACCGGCTCGGCTATCGGTGGCGCCGTGGCCATGACGGGCCGTCTGACCTCTATCGCGGTCGATTCGACTGGGCTGATTGTCGCGGGCGCGGCCTCAGGTGGATTGTGGGTGAGCACCAACAACGGTGGGAGCTTCGTGTCGGTATTCGACAACCAACCCACTCAGGCAATCGGCGCGGTCGCGCTCGATACCACTACTACCCCCAGCACGATTTACGTCGGCACCGGCGAAGGCAACGGCTCCATCGACTCCTTGTATGGGTCAGGGATGTTCAAGTCTACCGACTTGGGTCAGCACTGGACCTCGGTCGGACCAACCGGAAACTTTGATCGCGCCTCGTTCACCTCGATCGCGATAGATACCCAGACCACCCCGGGCAAGCCGCGGATTTTTGCCGGCACCACCAGTGGATTTAGTGGCAACCGAGCGGACGCCGGAATCTTCGAATCCGATTCAAGCAAGGCCGGCCTGTGGTTTTCCGCCAATGGGGGCACCAGTTGGAGCCAATATCCGGAATCTACCTTCGGAGGTTGCGACCTGATTGGGGGAGGCAACACAAACGCGCCCTGCCCCGCCGATGATGTCGTCATAGACCCGACACAACCGCTGAACGTGTACGTCGCGATCGACTCCGACACAGTCTACTTCTCCAACGACGGAGGGGTAACTTTCCATCCGGCCAATTTCCCGGGAGCTAAACTTAGTCAGGGCCGCCAGAGCCTGGCGGTCGGTCCGGTAGTAACTTCTCCACTCGGACCTTCTCCTTCAGTGGGCGGAGTGGTGTACGCGATGATCGGGGCGTCTGACGGACTTGAGTATGGGGGGATGTTCGCTTCCTTCGATGCGGGAGCGACCTGGAATTCCGGTGGCACCGTGCTACCTCCGACCATCCCCTCATATTTTTCTAGCGGTACCACCATCGACGGCTCCAATCCCAACAACTTCTCGCAGTCATTTTACGATCAGGCGATGCTGGTTTCTCCCACCGACCCTTCGACCTTGTTTTTCGGCGGTGTAGGACTTTACAAATCGGCAGGCAGCTACGGCCATTCATGGAGCTTCCTTGCTCCCACTGGCGGCCTCCACTCGGACCAGCACGCGTTGGTCTGGGATCCCTTCAACAACCAGGTGCTGGTAGCCAATGACGGCGGGCTTTACATGTTCGACCCCGCCCAAAGCACTCCGAGCTTCGGGTCGCTTAATCAGCAAATCAACGCGGGCCAGATCCAGGGAATCGGACCCCATCCGACCGACTCGACCAAACTTATCGCTGGATTCCAGGACAACGGCACCCAGCTATACAACAACTCAGTCCCGAACTGGTTCACTCCTGACAGCGAGACCGGCGACGGCGGTTTCGAATTCTATGACGTTCAGGATCCCACCTTCGTCTACCACGATTTTTCGCTCGACGAGATCGATCACGCGCAGATTTCGGCCTCCAGTGACGGCGGGCAAAACTGGTGCAGCGCACCCGACCAAAACAATCCGCATTGCGCGGTCTTCGGGCAACAGTGGACGCCTAACCTTCAGACCCTGCTCAACACGGTCAAGGACGCCGGCCCGGTGTTCTATCCACCGCTCGCGGTCGACCCGAACGTCGCGCATAGGGTTTGGTTCGGTGCGCATTCGGTTTACGTCTCCACCGACGGGATGGCTACCTGGGCGCAAGAAACCGATCAGGACTTAACCTCCGACGCGACCTTCGAAGGCGGTATGTGCCTCAATCAAAACTGCGCCATTGAGGACCTCGAGTTTGGGCCTAACGATACTTTGAATAACATTTTCCCGGCCTGGTCATTGGCGATGAGCGATCTCGACGGAACTGTCGCGTTCGCAGTTAACAACACCAAGCAATCCAACATCCAGCTTGACGGCACTCATGCCCACGGAGCCTTCTGGGTGGACGTGACCGGGGGGCTCGACACCGCGATGAAGAAGACCAGCCCTATGGGTGTTCTATCCACCCAAGCTACCAGCATCGCGCCGGACCCGCACAACCTGAACGTCGCGTATCTCGGGCTCTCTGGGTTTACCGCGGATACCCAAGTCGGCCATATCTACAAAACGGTCAATTTCGGACAAACCTGGACTCTGGCGGATGGCAACAGCATCTCCGGCGGAGCGATCGTAGCTAACCCTACCGGATTGCCGGACGTCCCGGTACTTAAGGTACTGGTTGATTCGACCGACAATAGCGGGACCTGCGGGGGAAATCCTTGCAGCAACAGCATCTTCGCTGGAACCGACGTCGGGATCTTCCACAGTTCCGACGGCGGAGCCACCTGGCAACCTTTCAACGGCGGATTGCCTACTGTTCCGGTCTACGATCTGGCGCAGAACTCGTTAGGGGTAACCTTCGCCGGCACGCACGGGCGTGGCGCCTTCCAACTCATGCTCGCTACCGTGACGCCCACTCCCACGCCGACACCTACCCCTACACCGACCGCAACTGCGACTGCATCGCCTACCGCTACCTCCACCGCGACGGCGACACCGACTCCTACTGCAACCCAGACTGCGACACCAACTCCAACTACAACAGCCACGCCGACGACCACGGCCACCACAACCCCGACCGTGACTGCCACACCTACGCCAACGCCGGTCCCGACCGGCGCAAAGATCGCAGTGGTCGGGTCGGTGAACGTAGGTTCCGTGGCGATCGGTCAATCGACGACAAAGAAGTTTACCATCAAGAACTCCGGCAGCGGCAATCTGCTGGGAACGGTCCAAATATTGATTGATCCTCCCTCGCGAGCGTCCGTTTTCAGCGTCGATCAAGGCTCATTTAATATCTCGCCGCGCAGTTTTATTACTGAAACTGTGTCTTTCATGCCCGATCTGCAGAATGATTCGGCCGTGGCCCTCATAAGCAGTAACGATGCGACCCGGCCCACGGTTGGAGTCGTGCTGAATGGTACCGGTCTGGTCGGTAAGCTTTCGGTCCCCGCGGCCATTACGATGACATCGAAGGTCGGGACGACCTTCCCCGCTACCTTGACGATCAAAAACGCGGGCAAAGGACTGCTGAGCGGGGACTGGGCGCCGGTTTCTATCCCTCCCTACCAGATCAACTCCGGACACTTCGACCTTCAACCCGGCGCAACCCAAAGCATACAGATTAATTTCACCCCAACTCTCAAAGGCGCAAATCCAACGGCTGCCTTGGCTATTGGGGTCATCGCGCCCAGCGCGAAAACCACCGTCATAACATTGAAGGGAGTCGGTAAGTGAGCTGAACCGTGCTGCGCTTCACCGCGCGATGCGTTCCGATTGGATTCGGGACAATGCCGGCCTCTGCGGTGGCGAGACATCGATTCGAGTAGCAACAAGGCCGCTGAAGTATGGAAAACTTTGGAGTTAGCCGCGGCGTCGTGCACTTCGCAACTGCCATTACGTTTTTGGCGGTGATGAGTGTATTCGCGGCAGGTTCGGCACTGGCACAGACGGTTGCGCTTAGCGACAATCGTCCGCTGGAGGCTGCGGGTCTCTCGACTCGCGCACCTGCCCAACGCTCACTGACAGTCCATGTTGCCTTTCGACTGCGCAATCGCGAAGCCCTTTCGAGACTCCAGGCCGATCTACAAAATCCCGCGTCTCCACAGTATCATCGCTGGTTAACGCCCAAACAGTTCAACGCGCGATTCGGCCGCACCCAAGCCGAAACGCAGGCGGTATCGCAATGGCTTTCCGGCCACGGCTTCCGGGTCATACACTCCTCGAATCGAGAGATGAGCGCCGTCGCTACGGTCTCGAAGGCCGAGGAGACTTTCGCAACTACCATAGCCGCATCATCTGATGGAGCGCGGTTCGCGAATACGACTGCTCCGCGAATCCCGGCCCGCTTCGCCGACGTCATAGGCTCGCTTGACGGGCTCGACAACCTGCGGCATTGGACCCCGGTAACCGCGCGACCCGGCAGTCTCGGAGCTGCGGTGAAACTTCCGAGTAGCGGCAAATCGACGCGACTGGCCTCGCAACCGGCCAGCAGCAGCACCCTCTTTTTCGGCCCTCAGGACCTCTGGACGTTTTACGATGAGACGCCGCCGGTAAAGGGCGCGATCGATGGTAGTGGCGGCGACTGCATCGGAATCATCCAGGACTCCGACTTTCTGGATGCCGCAGTGAGCGCATTTAATTCGAACTTCTCGCTGCCCGCCGCCAATGTCACTCGGGTACTCGCCGATACCACCGATCCCGGAAAGAACAGCGATGAAACCGAGGCCTTAGTTGACGTCGAGTGGGCACACGCAGCCGCACCGGGAGCTCCGATTAAGATCTATATCGGAAACCTGGCGTCTCAGACGATTGATCCCTTGACCGACGCGCTACTGAAGTCTGTAGCTGACAATGCCTGCGGCACCATCAGCTTTACTTATTTCTTTTGTAACGGCTCGTCGTCGTTTTACACCACCACCCTTGGCAACGCACTGACTCAAGCAGCCGTGCAAGGGCAAACAGTCTTCGCCGCGACTGGAGATTGGGGCTCGGCCGGTCTGACCTCGTCAACCGGTAACACCTGCGTAACCGCGACGTCCCAGAACGTCAGCGAGCTGGCCGCCAATCCAAATGTCACCGCGGTCGGCGGAACTCAATTTGTCCCTAACTATGATTCCCAAGGCAACGACATAGGAAATGTACCGGAGGCTGCCTGGAATAATGGCGCCGGCGCAACCGGCGGCGGCAGAAGCATGCTGTTCGCCAAACCGCCGTACCAAAACGCGGTCACCCCGAATGATGGTTTGCGGGACATCCCCGACGTGTCAGCGGCGGCGAGCAACACGACACCTGGTTTCTGGTGGGTTGATGACCTATCAGGCTCTCCAGCTGAAATGGGAGGCATTGGAGGAACCAGCATCTCAACCCCGATGTGGGCTGGCATCTCGAAGCTGATTGCCCAGATCTCGGGTAACCGGGTTGGGAACATGAATCCGCGCATCTATGCACTGGGCGCTTTGGGCGACGCCACCAAATCCGGCCTGCGCGACGTCACAACCGGAAGCAATAACTTCCACGGAGTTGCAGGGTATAGCGCTGCGCCCGGCTTCGATCTAACCACTGGATGGGGCTCTCCCGACGTGCAAACGTTCGAAACTGCATTCCTTTCCGCGGCCACGCCCACAGCCACCGCAACACCGACTACAAGTATAACTTTCGTCGGGCAGGGTCCGCTAACGGATTCCAGTTCGGCGGTGACGACGGTACCGGTATCTTTGCCCTCCGGGGTCCAGCAGGGCGATACGCTCATCGCACAGATTATCGTTCATGACGCAACGGGTTCGGATGTTCCGACTCATCCGGGCGGCTGGTCCAGCATTCGCAATGATTCGGTCGGCGGCGGTACTAGCAACCAGGCGACTTCATGGCTCTATTACAGGACCGCGGGCGGAAGCGAGCCGGGATCCTACACGTGGACCATTACCTCGAACTTTGCCGTCGGCGTGATGGGTGCGTGGAGAGGCGCGTCGCTGTTGCCGATCGAAAACGCCTCAGGGATGACGGCCGCGGGCACCAGCCCCGTCTCCGTCTCCGCCCCTTCCTTGACGCCGAATAACAATCACGATCTCCAGGTACTGTTCTACGGCGCCCAGGCGCCCAATGCACCAACCCTCGCGTTGTCGAGTTTACTGACTCAGCGCTTCAATATGAGTTCCTCGAAGGAGGGGTTTGCCAGCGCGTTCGCCGACGGAGTTGCTCCTTTTGTCGGCACTCCGTCATCCGTTTACCCCGTATTTGCCACGCTCTCGGGCAGCACCGAAGTAGTAACGGCTCAAGCCATGCTGCTGATCGCGGGACCGACTCCCACTCCAACGGCGCCTGCGACCGCGACCACGACGGCGACGCCCACCAGCACTGCCACGCCGACTGCAACGCCGACGCCCACGGCAACTTCGCGTGCGACCATCACGGCAACTCCGACCCCGACCGCAACCACGACGGCCACCACGACTGCGACTCAGACCGCTACGGCTACGCCGACACCGCTCCCGACTGGCGCAAAAATCGTCGCGCCGGCCAGCCTCAACTTGGGCTCGATAGCAATTGGGCAATCGACCAGCAAGAACTTCAATATCAAAAATTCGGGAAAGGGTGACCTGATTGGAAGCCTGAGCGTAACGATCAGCCCACCAACGCGAAGTCAAGTCTTCCAGGTCAGCCCGGGCTCTTTCGACATAGCCCCGGGTAAATCGCTAACCGAATCCGTCACCTTCACGCCCGATCTTCCGGTTGATACGGCAGCGGCGATCATTAATACCAATGATGCGACACGGCCTTCGATCGGCATCGTGTTGAGTGGTGTTGGATTGGCCGGAAAGCTTTCAGTACCGAGCACCGTTACGATAAAAGCGCCAGTTGGAACGACTTTCCCAACCAGCCTGACGATCAAAAATACCGGCCGGGGATTACTCAGCGGCGATTGGGCACCGGTGAACATCGCCCCTTACCAAGTTGGTCCTGGTCACTTCGATCTGGCGCCCGGTGCGACCATCCCGGTCCCGATTACTTTCAGCCCAGCCGTCAAAGGCGTAAACCCATCGGCTGCGCTGGCGATCGGCGTCATCGCGCCAAGCACCGGCAGCACCGTCGTAACACTGCATGGATCCGGGAAGTGAGCGTAACTACCGATCCCGAACGGGGACGGCGACGGAATCCGGTCCGCGCTTGAGCGAACAGATGTGGAAGTGGTACGGAGAAGCATGCCGATGCCGCCGCTTTCGCCGCAACCAATCCCGCATTGCAACGTCTTATTGATTCGAGCGCGAAACGCCCGGATGCTTCGCTGTATCTGAGCGACAATCGCGAGGAATTCGCTTCGTCAATCGACAAATCTCCAGAGGATTGCGGGGGCAGAGGAAGACACTTGTCCATTCGAAAACGTATTGCGCACTTGATGCGCTTCGCTCTGGCGGTCTCGATGGTGGTGTCGATTGGAATTTTCCTCAGCAGCGCCGGCGGCTGCGGCCACGGAATATTTCCGGAAGTCAGCTCGTCCTCGTCCACCACCTCGACTTCCACGCCCGTCGCGAACGCATATCTCTACGCAACCAATTTCCGCGACGGCACGGTCAGCGCTTTTACACGCAATACCAGCACCGGCGCGCTCGGCTTCATCGCGAAACAAACCGCGGGAGCGTCAAATGGACCGGAAGGAGTCGCGGTCACGGCCGGAAACGACCTGGTGTATGTCGCCAATGCCGCGGACGGGAATGTCTACCAATACGCCATCGCTACCAGCGGTGTCCTTGGCAGCCTGACCAGTCTCGGCAAGATCGCGTCCGGCACCACGCCCCAGATGATCGCGATCGATTCCTCGGATAACTACGTCTACGTTACTAACTCCGGATCGAAAACCGTCACTGAGTACGTAATCAACCCGTCTGGTACCGGGTCGCCAGGCATGTTGACCTTCATTCAATCCTTCGGCAGTTTCGCGGGACAGCCGTTCGGGATCGTCGCGCACCCTACCCTCGGACTTGTCTATGTCAACGACTCGTTCGGACTCATCTACTCGTTTCTGGTTAATAGCGACGGCACCCTCTCGCCGATCGGCACCGCCGTTCCCGCCAACGGTGGCACTCTGGCCAACCCCGGGCAGATGGCAATCGCGATTGACAGCACGCAAAGCTATCTCTTTGTGGACGACAAAACCCTCGGCGTCGTTTCGGTCTTCAGCATCCAGAGCACCGGCGCGCTGTTTTACAGCGGTACTTTTGCGAGTTCCCAGTCAACCAGCGCGATCGGAATTGGCTCGGTTATCAACGCCGGGGGAGTCAGCGGCGCTAACTATGTTCTGACCGCGAATCCCAATGTCAACTTTGTGCAGCCCTTTACGCGAACCAACGCAACCTTGGCGATCCAGTCCGCGGTCAACGATCCCAGCGGACCGACCGGGCTGGTGATCGATCCGCAGGGTTTTTTCGCCTATACGGGAAATTCGGGCAGCGGCACCATCGCGCTGCTGGGGCTTCAAAACACCAGCCAATGCGGGAGCGCACCAGTTTGCGTGATCAAGAATTTCGCAAGCGAAAGCCCGGCCAACAACAATGCGGGGACTCAATTCGTCGCAACCACTCACTAACGAGCGGCCGCTTTGACGCTCCGAAATTACTCGCTGCGCCGCGCTTGACTCTCTTGTAGCATAAACCTACTATTTGCTGGTCAACCGGTCGTCTAGGGGGATTGTATGGCCAGAGCGAATGCTCCGCGCACAACGGGGGCAAACAGCAAGGAACTGCTTGAGCAGTTCGGCGGGGACGCGGACATGCTCGCCAGGCACGGCGTCACCGAAGAAGAGCTCGAGTTGCTGAAGACCGTGTCGTTGTTCGGTAATCTTTCCAGCGCGCGCGACATCGCCTTCATCCTGAAAAATATCCGCGGGACCAAACCGGCCCGTTAGTTTATCGGGCTCTTTCCTTCGGTCTGTCAGACTCGGCACGCTGCGGTTCGCAGCTTGCCGATAGTCATTTGTCCCGTGCACAGGCTCGCCAAATCACTTCATCGTAGCAACCCCGCAGCCTCGTCGCTTTGAAAAACGCCGTAATCAGGCGGGGTGTGTCATCGTCGCGCACCTGCCTGCCAAAACCTCGCATCGCTGCTCACCGCAGGCTACCCTACTATCAGGCATGAATAATGCCTCTAAGGAGACGTGCTTCGTCCGCCGCTCTGCAGCCGCAGCGGCGACCGTTTCGAGGGAATATGGGTAGAAGATCGACATCCATTCGATGGGAATCACTGCTGCCCTCTCAGCTCGAGATGAGCGCGGATGGCCGCGCCCTGGTGATGCTGCGGGTTGCCGCGGCATTGGTGGCGTTGTCGCAAGTGGCGCTCGCCGTCCCGGTCTTGCTGGCGCACACCAAAACGGCGGCACTCGCGACGCTTCTTTACTCCTTCAACTTGTGTATCGGTCTCCTATTTGTCCGGCTGACTTTCCATCGCTGGATGCTGACCCGATGGCGCAAGGTCACCTTGCTGGGCTGCGTTTGCCTGCTCGCCAGCGTAGCTGCTCTCGCGCTGCTCAATGAAAATGCGGAGTTCTACTTTATCAGCAGCTTCCTGGTCGTCCTTGGCGCCGGAGCGTTGCTGCCATGGGAAACTCGCTGGCAGGATTCCCTATCGGCCGCGACCATGCTCGGTCTCGGCGCGGTAGCGCTGCTGAGCAAACAGGAGACGCTATCCTTTTTTCATTGGGTGGGATTCGGAACCGCCGCCGCGGTTGGGCACTTCGCAACCTCGCTGGGCGAGCAGAATCGCAACCAGGTGTCGCAACAGAATCTGCGGCTCGCGGACAACGAAGCCGCACTGCGCAAGGCGCTCGACTCGATTCTCGACCCGCTCTGCATCATCGATCTCCGCACTCAGCGCTACATCAATGCGAACGAGGAATTTTTGCTCGCGACCGGCTTTACCCGCGAGGAAGTGATCGGCAAACGCTGGCAGGAACTCAATATCTGGTTTGATGAAGCCAGCGCCGAACACCTGATTAAACGGGTGGTGAGCGATTTGAAGGTTCGCAACGAGGAAATCATGATCCGCGGCGCGGACGGAATGCCCTCGCCCGCGCTGGTATCGTCGGTGGTCCTCGAACTCGGCGGCCGGCAATGCGCACTCTTCATCGCGCGTGACGTTTCGAAGCTGAAGGAAACTCAGCGTCAGCTCGAGGCCGCGAGTGCGGCCGCTCTGGCAGCCTCCAGGGCCAAGTCGGAATTCCTTTCAAGTATGTCGCATGAGATCCGCACGCCGATGAACGCCATCCTCGGCACGGCCGATCTGCTTTCGGAAACTCCGCTCAATTCCGATCAGAGCCGCTACGTCGGAACCCTGGTCAGCAACGGCAACGCTTTGCTCGAGCTCATCAATAGCGTGCTCGATCTGGCGCGCATGGAAAGCGGACGCCTGAGCCTCGAGGTAACGGCCTTAGACGTGGTGGAAGTCGTCGAAAAAACCATCGAGACGCTCGCCGTGCGTGCAGACGAAAAGCAATTGGAACTCACCATCCGATTCGCACCCGACGTTCCGAACCGCCTGGTCGGAGATCCGCTTCGGCTGCGACAAGTTGTCACCAACCTGGTGGGCAACGCGATCAAGTTTACCGATGCGGGTGAAGTCGCGCTCCATGTCGAACGGGATCCGTCATCGGATAACCCGGGGCACCTGAGGTTCAGCGTCTCTGACACCGGCATCGGCATCGGCGCGGACAAGCTTGCGAATATCTTCTCGGCCTTCACCCAGGCCGATTCTTCCACCACGCGGAAATACGGTGGCAGCGGACTGGGGCTGACGATCGTGGAGCGGCTGGTTGGACTAATGGGCGGACAGGTATGGGCCGAGAGCGTGCCCGGCAAGGGCAGCACGTTTTTCTTCAGCGCATGCTTCGAGATCGACCACACCCGCGCTGCTGCCGCATCGCTGCCCGCGATGCCGGATCTTACCGGCATGAGAATTCTGATCACCGATGACAATCAGACCAGCCGCGCAATTCTGGCCGAGATGCTGACTCTCGGTGGCGCGCGAGTCGCGCAGTCCGCGTCCGCCGAGCAAAGTCTCGAACTGATACGCAAAGGCAACGACGTCGCAAGTCCATTTGATTTAATCTTGGTCGACCAGCGCATGCCACAGATGGATGGCCTCGAGATGTTGCGGCGGTTGAGTCGGAACGGCTGGCGGCTCCCCCCTGCGATCCTGATGGTCAATTCTACGGCATTGAGCGCCGACCGGCCCAGGATGCAGGAGGTCGGCTTGCGGCATTACATTTTCAAGCCGATCCGGCGCAATTATCTTTTCACCACGATTTCCGAGATCGTCGGCACTCGCGAATACCAGCCGCTGGTCGGTGGGCGCCTCGTTCCCGTCGTCAACAATCCTCCCGCGGAGAATTCCAGGGCGCTTCACATCCTGCTCGCCGACGATTCCCCCGACAATCGGCTGGTGGTCAAGGCATTCCTGCAAAAAACCTCATTCAAAATTGATGAGGCCGAGAACGGCCAGAGCGTGGTCGATATCGTCAAAAGCCATCGCTACGACCTCATTCTGATGGACATCCAGATGCCGCTGCTCGACGGCTTCGCAGCCACCCGCGCGATTCGCGAATGGGAACGCGCGCAAGGACTGCCTCAGGTGCCGATAATCGCCCTGACCGCGTCCGCGCTGGACGAAGATGTTCAGCGTGCGCGTGAGGCGGGTTGCAATCTCCACGTGAGCAAGCCCATCAAGAAGAAAACTCTGCTAAGCGCCATCGCCAGATTGGCCAGCGACGCCGCCGAACCCTCCCGCCCATTCTCGATGATCGCCTTATAATCTGACTGGTGGTCTGACTCGTCGAATCGGCATCGGGGGTAGCGCCGCAGCGCCTGCCACACCACCGGACATGCGGGTCCGCATCCGGCGGTTCGGAAGGTTGAGGTTAATCGGCAAGTCTGGGCACTCCGAGGCGGTAGTAGTAGCGGGCGGTGAGTCCAAGCTGAACCAGTTGCGCACCGCGATACCACCAGCGGTGGTTGACGGCCGCGGCTTGCGCCGCTGCCGACTCCGACAGTCCGAGTCTGCGCATCTCCGCGTAGATTTTGGCGCCGCGTTTCCACTGCTTGAGCTGCAGCGCGCGCAACCGGTGCCGAATCCATCTGTCATAGTCAGCGAAGGCCTTCGGCGTGTCCGCCAGTTGGAAGTATTGCTTCCTGGAGTTGACCCGGTTTCGAGGAGTGTGTTTGGCAAGCAAGGCAAGGAGGAGAGTCGATGCCGAAAACCCATCCACCATACCCGGCCGAGTATCGCCGGCGGATGGTCGAACAGGTGCGCGCAGGGCGGTCGCTGAAGGAGTTAGCGCGTGAGTTCGAACCGTCGGTCGAGAGCATTCGGCAGTGGGTCAGACAGGCGCAACTCGACATCGGCGAGCGCAGCGACGGACTGATCAGTAGTGAGCGGGAAGAACTGACGCGGCTTAGACGCGAGAACCGGGTCCTGCGCGAAGAGCGCGAGATCTTGTCAAAAGCCGCGGCCTGGTTCGCCATGGGGGCCGGCTCAGTGCCGTCGCGGCGTTCGAATTCGTGACTGGGAATCAGGCCATGCACGGGGTTGCCACGATGTGCCGGGTGTTGGGGGTCTCCACC
>VFSW01002642.1_pt1 | contig 27089 bp, 43 predicted proteins | sample 5358111 | NCBI WGS metagenome assembly VFSW01 (sample SAMN11554181, study PRJNA540505) | mine drainage metagenome | isolation source: sediment from site ElyBrook_90M | place: USA: Ely Copper Mine, Vershire, VT | collected 2017 | reverse complement strand
TCCGGACAAGTCCCCGCGCCACCCCCCACCCGTCCCGCACCGGCGCTCGTTCCCTCAACGGCACCGGCGGCCGCAGCTCCGGCCGCAGAGTCTCCGGCATCGCGAGTCGTCGCGGCGCCGGAGACGGAGCCCGCAACTCCCGCAGCAGAGAAACCACCACTGTACGTCGCGCCGAATCTCGACTGGGTGAAGGCGCGAGCCGTGCAACTCTTCGCCTCCGGAAAAAGCGGCGACGCGATCGCCGAATGGCTGGACTCGATCGACGAGCAGCTCGGAAACTTTCTCGGATCGATGGATGCGGACAAATTCTCGGCGTTCGTCAAGGACGATCCGATCCTCGGACAGATCGCGACGGCTCCGCGCTTCCCGGAGTTCGTCGAGCAGTTTGTCGATTACTTCGCGGCCGAGGGAGACGAGTCGCACACACCCGCGTAGAAACTTTCTTGACAGTTCCGGTCGCAGGCGGGGATATTTTTCGCCGTTTCCGGATCCACCCTTTGCGGAGCGAGAGGCGGCGGTGATTCTTAGCAGGGCCACCGGCCCCTCGTCGCATCGCAGGAGCCCTGCTAAATGCCGACAGCGTTTCGCTCGCGGAATTTTCCCGCCGATAAACCTCTCCCACAAAACCCCGACGCAGAACGATTCGTACTCGGCGCGATCCTGCTCGACAACGCCGCGCTGAAAGACGCCGCGGAGATACTCAACGCCTCAGACTTTTTTCATCCATCGAACAGCGACCTGTCAGCAAACGGACGGATCTTCCTCGCGATGCTGCGGCTCGAGAAAGAAAAAAAACCGATCGAGCTCGTGACGCTGTTCGATCACTTGCAAGCAGATCCGGAGCTCGCGGCGTATGTCACCACGCTCGGGACCGGGATCCCGCGCTCCTCGAGCGTCAAACACTACGCGAAGATGGTCCGCGAGAAGTCGCTTCGCCGTGCGATGGTCTACAAGACCGAAGATTTGCAACGCCGCGCCTGGGACGGGGCCGATGCTCTCGAGGATCTCTACAGCGAGTTTGAGTTGTTCTCCAAGTCCGCGATGGTCGCCCGCGCCGGCCACAAACCCGCCGATCTCCCCGAGATCACCATGATGGACATGCCGCCGCGGACGTTTGTCCTCGATCCGATTCTACCCGTGAAGTCGATCGCGATGATCTACTCCTGGCGCGGGAGCGGAAAAACTTTTTTCACCCTCGAGCTCACTTACTCGATCGCCTCCGGCGCCGGGAATGCTTTCGTGTGGGGCATCCCCGAGGCGCGGCCGGTGCTCTACGTGGACGGCGAGATGGACGCAACGGAGCTACAGGAGCGGATGCGTCAGATCGTCATCGGGCACGACGGAAAGATGACCGCTCCTGGGATGATGCGCTTTATCACACCGGATCTCGAGGAGCACACGCCCGAGATCATCACCGCCGAGGGACGACGCCGCATCGAAGATCAGCTCCGCGGCGGCGAGCTCCTGGTGCTCGACAATTTGAGTTCACTGATCCCGTCCGGCGAAGAACGAGAGACGGAAGATTGGGCGATGGTGCAGGAGTGGTTCTTGAAACTCCGCCGCTGTGGATACACGACGTTGTTTTGCCATCACGCAGGGAAGGGAGGTGGACAGCGTGGCACGTCGAACCGCGAGGACGTGCTGAACCTGGTGATCAACCTGCGACGCCCGTCGGACTATTCGCCCGAGGACGGACTCCGCGCCGAGGTCCACTTCGAGAAGATTCGCGGCCGTGCCCGCGGCGAAGCCGTCCAACCGTTTGAGATCCGTCTCTCGACGGACGAACGCGGTCGCGCGTGCTGGACACGCAAGCCGCTCAAGGGGTTGATCGAGAAACAAGCGTTCGAGATGTTCGCGATCGGAATGAAGGATCGCGAGGTCAGCGACGATCTAAAACTCTCGAGGTTCCAAGTCTATCGGCTCCGGAAAAGATTCGAGTCCGGCGCCACACCCTCCGACGACTGACCTGTATTCCAATCTATATTTTTCTCAAGATTCGGTGCTTTGTAGCTTACTCGGAAACCTGTGCGGCATTTGTGCGGCATGTGTGCGGCCCCCCCCTACTAACCCCTTTAGAATCAGGAGGCATGTGCGGGGGTGTGCGCTTTTTGTGCGGGTAATTTAGTATCATGTCGTTGAAACTACAGTGGTTATAGTGTGTTTGTGCGGGCGCACCATTTGCACCCCCCCCCCCTGTCCGCCCTTTCCGACAGCGAAAGGGGCGAAAGGTATGTAGTTCGAACACCCTCAGTACCGCACAAAAAAGAACTAACTTCTTTCTTTATAACAGATACCATTAAAACCCCGCACAATGCCTACTGATTCTACAGGGGTTAAGTGTGCGGTGTTTTTGAAACCCCGCACACCCCCGCACACGCTAGATACTGCTAGGGTTACGGCGCTTTTCTCCTTAGTCTCACTGTGCGGTGAGACAGAGTGGGGGCATACCCTGGCGGTCAATTTCGAGTTTGTCCGCACACAAAGATCTCGCACAATTCGAGTTTCGCCGAAAAACCCTTGCAACTCTTTAGGAAATCGGGGAGCGTCAGCAGCCTAAAGAGGCGACCAAAATGGGCGAACACAAACGGAACGTGACCGCGATCGCGAAGGCGAAGCCGCAAGCGGTCGTGACCGACGTTGACGAGGTAGGGAAGATCCTCGCGGCCGAGCAGACGTTCTGCGATCAATGCGGCGCACCGTTCCCGCTGTGGCCGCCGGATCTCCTCAACGAACACCTGCACGACACGCACTCGGCGATGTTCTGGCCGACGGTCACGGAAGCGTGGGACGCCTACAAAAACGACAAGGATCTCGCGCGTCGGCAAAACTACGTCACCGGGATCCGCGTGAAGTTTGTTTTCCTCGTCCTGCAAAACCGTTTCGATCTCTACCAGAAACTCGTCGCCGCCGGAGTGATCGTCCCTCCGGCCCAGGGCTGACGATGAAAAAGCCGCCACAACTCCCGCTGATCGCCGAGGAACCGAAGGAAGGATTGAAGTCCTGGGCGCTCGTTGAGCTGTTCGGACATCAGCGCGTCGTCGGATGGGTGACAGTCGATCCGCCGGACTTCCCAGGCATGGTCCGCGTCGATGTTCCTGATCTCCTGAGAGACGGGCAAGTCGAACGCGCTGGCTTCACAAGGTATTTCGGGCGCGCCGCACTCTACGGCGTGACACCGATCAGCGAGCAAAGCGTGCGGGAGCTCCTGCCACACGTAAATGGTCGTCCATTATCACCGCTCTCGATCGGCAGAGGTGAATGGTAAATGCACGGCCGCTGCGTGCTCGTCGTGCTCGTTGTCGCGTTGCTGTGCTACTACGTAGGCCGGTTCTATCGGAGGCACCTATGATGTGTGTACTCGCAGCTCTGGCCGGTGTCTGCGTTGGTGGTGGCTTAATTTTGTGGGCGTGGTGGAGAGACACCCGATGAGGGTGCACACCGTCACCGGCGGCGACCGCGACTTTCTCGAGCTCGTGCCCGAGACGATCGACGAGGCGGCCGCGCTCGTGTTTGCCGGGACTTCGAAGTTTGTCGCGCCGACGGCGACGCACCTTGTCGTCACGCCGGAGTTGTCGCCATTTCTTTCGCTCCGCGTGTACCTGAGCGAACCGCGACCGCGGCATCTCGATCGCGCGACGCGCGAGGCGATCGATCAAACAACATGAGAGAGAGGCCCCCATGCCTATCGTTGCAACGTTTCGGAAAATCGGAAACCGATTCGCCGCGGTCCCAAAAGCCAACGGGTTTCTCTCTGTCGATCTCGTCAAACTATCAAATGGAGACGTGATCCCCGAGGACGAGCCCCTCATGCTGATCCGCGCACGCGACTGGCTCGCGATCCCCGGCTTGCTCAAGTACCGCGAGCTGTGTGTCGCCGACGGCTGCAACGATTACATCCTCGGATTGCTCGACGAAACGATCGCCGAGTTCCAAAAGTTTCAGACCGAGCACCCGGAGCGGATGAAGCAACCGGGAGTGACGAGAGGGAAGTGACGCATGAGCCTCGCGATCGCGATCGTCGCTTTCACGCTCGGCGCGGTGCTGAGTCTGTGGCTCGGCTATAAGTTCATCTCGGCGGGCTGGTCGCACGCCTGCCACTGTGCGACCTGTAAGCACGTTTTCATCGACATGCTCGAACGGCACCAAGCCGAGCAGCACGAGTGTTACTGGCGGCGGCTGTTCCGGCGGAGCCCGCCCGGATGAAACAAAACCTCAACGTGGAAGATCTTGGCCTGTGCGCCTGCGGCCGTCGGATCTATGCCGATGCGGAGCAGTGTGCTGTCGTGCACGAGCTGCCATACTGCGAAAAGTTCCTGAGACTCGAGCCGCTTGAGTTTCTCCGCTACGTTCGCCGCTCCCGCGGATTGCCGGATCCCCCGCTAAAACCCTAAACGCTGCAACGCTGGCGGCCGCTGCGAGGTGATCTCCGACTGTGCTATGCTCCGCCCGCACCTCGCGAAGTACACCGGCGGAGCTCGGCGCTTTGAGGTAAGGCTCCCGCGAGGGATAACGCCCCAATTGAGCGGCCGGATCCGCCGGTTGTCAAAAAGAACAGATTGTTAACTCCGAACCTGCATCCGGCCGGTGCAAGTTCTGGACTAGACCCCCGGTACTGTTGACAAAGTTAACCGTTTGGACGTAGTGTCAACCTGGGCGGTGTCACCGATGGATCCCTCGGCTTTGCTTTTCACGACTGCGATCCTTGCGCTTCTCGGCATCCTGATCTACTACGCCGCCCGAATTAGCAAAGACATTCGGCTGATCCGCTCGCTCGTCGCGGCCTTCATGGAACAGAAAGTCGCGAGCACCGTCGCCGACAACAAACTCGCCGCCGCAGTTCACGAAGCCAACAAAGTGCCGACCAGGGGAGTGCTCACCAGATAAGAAATGAACGCCACTCACCAACCCGTCCCGAATACTTTCATTTTTTCAGGTTTACATAATTTAGGTACTCGGCCGCTGTTCGTTCGCCTGCCCTTCGCTGTAACTCCGGTACTCCCTAAGCATCTTACTTTTGCCATACCCCCTAGCGAAGCTATCCGCCGTCGCCTGGGTTCGCACACCCACATCTGGAGGCTCCCTTGAACCCTTGCGCCCGTCCTCTGTCCATCGAAGAGATCGAACACCTCGGCGTGCTTTTCAAAGACGACCTGACGCGCGAATGCGAACGCATGGTACGCCGCGGTGACAACCCCGGCGCTCTCGCGGCCATTCACGGCAAAGAGTACATCGACAAATTCATCTACACCGCTCAAGCTGCGCGCCGGTTCGCAGTTGGGTTTACCGGCGCGTGCGCGACCGATCCGTATCTCCAGAAAGGTCGAGTGATGCGTAGCTCGTGTTTTGGAAAACCGCGCGAAAGCGTCGCGCCGTCCGCCGCGGTGATGAAGCGCATTCGAACAGCGAGAGATCGCGAGTGGACCCGCGTAGTGCTCGGCATCGAGGACAACGTGTTGACGCCCGAACAGGCGGCCAAGTGGCTGCAAAACGATCGCGTCGAACGCGCACGAAACGTGTACGACGCGAGGCCGCGGCGCACTCCGCCGAACTGGTAGAGGCGGAAAAAGGGAAAGGTGCGGTGATGCCAAAGAAAAAACAACGCGAGCTCCCACAGCTCCGCATGACGTGGTGGGGACGCCGCGCGTACGACTTCGCGGGGAGCCTCTATCGCGAGACTTGCCCGCAGTGCGGCGCCGAGCCGTTTGCGTGGTGCCGATCGGAGAGCGGCCGCCGGGTAATGGAGCATCCGGAGCGGCGCGGCGCCGGAGCCCCGGCCCTCGAAAGAAAGTTTCAGAAACGGGCTCACGGCCTCAGTTCGATCTAGGAGGTTTTCAGCGATGCGAGTGTGTCACGCGATCGGTTGCCAGGAGAAATTCGACGAGCGGCTGACTCCCGCCTTTTGCCTGGAGCACTGGGCGAAGCTCCCTAGGGACTTGCAGCGGCTCCTCGAGATCCATCACGAGTTCGATCGCGGTGCCGGAGGCGGTGCGTCTCTCGATTTCCTCGCGATCGGACACACTGCGGTCCTGCTGATCGCCATGCTCGAGGGCAAAGAGCCGCGGCTGCTCGAGGACGTTTTTTGGAAGTGAAGTTGTTCTGATCGAAAGGATGCGACCAAAATGGAAACTTACCGAGCTCGACTTCTCACTCGTCACGGCGCGTTTGTCGGCTATTGCGACGTGCCGGTGCAAACGTCGAAGGATCTCCCGGCGCTCCCCGAAGTAATCACTCTGAGGGGTGGAGACGGTCGCACGTTCATCCGTTACCCCGCCGCTGACCATCAAACGCGAAATGGGGTCCTTCCCTCGTACCGTGAACAAACTTTCGATTGGGCGGAAAACTTCCGCCTCGAGGTGCAGTCGTGAGCCGCGACATCCGGGAGCTCGATCGCTGGCTCCTCGATCATCCCTGGCAGGCAAGGTTTCTCGCGCTCGGCGGTGCGATTTTAGTTTTCGAGTTGAGTCAATTTCTGCGACTCGCGCTCGACGCACTCGCCCGCTGGATCGGAGGCGCGTGATGCGGCTCACCAATGCTCAGCGCGGCACTCTGATCGACGCGCTCGGCGACGCGATACTGCTCTGATCGATCAGGACGTGTGGAAAGAAAAAGAGAAAGAAGTCGAGAGCGCGCGGCGGATCTTGGGACTCGTCGCCAAAAAATGGGACGACGTAGCAGCTCGTCTCGAGGAGGAATAAATGCATCGGAAGTTTTTGACTGAGGAGGAGCTCGTCGCGAGAGCGGAGATCCAGCGACTCACGGAGCTCGGTGACGGCCGCGCCGACGGGACTTGTGTGTGTGTTGGGTGCGGCTGCACGACGGAGAACGCTTGTCTCGGCGGCTGCTCGTGGATCGTCCAGGATCTCGAGGAGGGAATTGGGATCTGTTCGAAGTGCGTCACGCTGCCGATCGATGAGCTCGTCGCGCGGAGCAGAAAGATTCTCGCGATATGAGCAGCATCCTTGTCCCGCAAGACCCGCAGGCGGCCGCGCTGCTCCGCCTAGACCGCGCCACGCTCCCGCAGTACCTCACGCGCGAGCAAGTACAGCAACTCGTCGCCGCGTGCCGCAAAGAGCGCGACCGGCTTTTTTGTCGCGTTGGTTTCGAAACCGGCGGCCGGGTTTCCGAGCTGATCGCAATCGTGCGTTCCGACATCGATCTCTCGAATCGGCAGATCCGGATCCGCACGCTGAAACGCCGCATCGACAAACGGCGCCGCCGCGCGGAGACGTTTCGGTGGATCCCGGTGAGTCATTCGCTCTGCGCGGATCTCGCAGCGCATTTCCTAGAGAAAAAAACTTTGACCGAAGCGCAGATGCTCGATCTCGAATACGTCCGGCGCGACGAGCTGCTTTTCCCGTTCACCCGGCAAGGTGCTTTCAAGCTGATCCGCGCCGCCGGTCGCCGCGCGAATCTCGTCGCTCGAGGCGGCCGCGACGTGTCGCCGCACATCCTCCGGCACTCGTTCGCGATGAATTGTCTCACCCAGGGAGTGCCGATCAACGTCGTGAAAGAGATGCTCGGACACGCCTCGATCACAAACACGATGGTCTACCTCAAGACGGATCCCGCCCAGGCGCGGGAGTTTCTTTCGAAAGTCCAGTTCTAAAAGGGGAGCTCACGCTATGTCTCTCGCGTTGTCGCAAGTCGAGTCGTTCCTGTTCGATCTCGCCGAGCTGTTCACCGTCAGGTCGCCGCGAGTCTCACGGCGGCGGCGGATCCGCTGTCGCTGGAAAAGGAAAACGCTGCACGTCGGCCGGAAGATCACGCGCGACGAGCTCGCGCACGAGCTCGCACACTTTTTGCACGCGGAGCTCAAGCTGCGCGACGGGCGCTGTCTCCGCGGCACGCTGCACGGCCGCGAGTTTAGAGCCTGGGAGCGGCTCGTCGGGAATTACATCGCTCAGGAGTTCGGCGAGGGCGAAGGGGTGACGTTCTAGTGCGCTACCTCGTCCGGCTGTACTGGTTTTGCGTGTGGATCTATCACGAGATCCGGATCACCGGAGGATGGTGGTTTCTATGACGAAACGAAAAACTCCGCCGATTCAGGTCCGCGGCCGTCGTCCGAAGATCTCCGCATACCGCCGCCTCGAACGCGAGCTCGCGAATGTTCGAGACGCGCTCGGAACCGCCGCGACACACTACACCGAAGCATTGCAGGCGTTGAACGATCTTTTCGCGCACTACGATCGCGGCATCCCGAGCGGCTGGACCCACGCCGACTCGCTCGCGATCGAGCGGATCCGCAAGATTGCCGAGGGGAAGTGATTCGGATGAAACTTTTCTGCGATGCTCCCGATCTGCGCCTTCCGCGACTTAAATGCAACCGGGTGCTGCCGTGCCCGTATCACGGAGGAAAGCGCGGCCGCTCCGTGCATGACGTTTCGGAGCCGAACAACCCAAAAACGATCGATTGGACTGACCCTCTAGGCGTGCGGGTCCTCGGGATCCGCCTAGGCCGTGAGTGGCGGACTATTTGTGAAAAATTCCTACGGTGAAGCAACGCGTGATCACTCCGGACTGCCCACGATGTCACGGCCCGCTTTGGTGGAAACCTTGCCCGCACGAGATCGATGGAGACGGCTGTGGCGGCGAGCACTATGACTGCGACGCCTGCAAAGTCGAATGGGTGTATCGGCCGCACGATCAGGAGTGGGTGATTTTCGACGCACACGGCCGCGTCGTCGAGTCGATTCCTCCCCGCCAAGGTTATTTCGCCAAACGTCACGGCAAGTAGCGGCCGTAGTGAATCGCGCGAGATGCGGCCCGCTCGATCATGCCGAGCTGCTCTTGCTCCGTGAAACTTCCGCGGCTCGATCGCTGCCATCCAGGGCGGAGAGGGTACTCGTAGCCGGGAAGGTTGTCGGCGCACAGTCGGCAGACCGTCCTGCCGCCCTTCTCGACAACCGCATCCCGGCCACAACTACAGGGGAAGGCTACTTTGCTTTCGCCGGATCCGGCGGGAGCGGTTCGAACCCGTTCTCCGTTAGCCATGCGTTCACCTTGTCGATCGTTTCCTGATTCGCGTGATTCGCGGCATCGGTGAGCGCCTGGATGTTGGCCTTGTACTCCGGTCCGAGAGACTCGAATGCGGCCTTGATCTTGAGCGCCGTTTCGATGTCCGGCAGAATGACGGCGCCGAGAAGCGCCGCAAATTTGTAGAGCGTGAGAACGATACTCACTTGATCACCCCCTGCGACTCGAGCGAGCTGTAGATTTTCCCGACAAGCACCTGCACCGTCGCGAGGAGCTCCGAAAGCGCCTGCCGTTTCGCGTCGTTCTTGACCCCGAGGAGCATTCCGCTGTTTAGATCGGTGAGGCTCCCGAGGATCAAGTTGATGTCGGACGCGAGTCCTGGCCCGGAGATCTGAGCGCAAGCGGCCGCGGCCGAGTCGAGCTGTGCGGCCGTCGCGTTCGGCCCCGCTTGTTCACCGGCGCACTTCGCCGCTGCGGAGATCCGGTCCGTGATGCGTTGATCAGCCTGGGCGATTGCTCCCTGTTTGAGCAAGATATTTTTCGCCTCCGGGATCCCGATGACCCCGGTCCGCTGCAAGCCGATCACGTTGTCCGCGAAACCGTCGTTCGCTTGCGCCGCCGCTGCGTTCCACGCGAGGATCTGTTCGAAGTTTGTTGCCTTTTGTGTGGCGCCGTTCGGCAAGTGCCGCACCGCGCAACCTCCGAACACAAACAAAGTCAGTCCAGCGAGCAAGAGAGTAACGGCCGGAGGAGCAGCCGACGATGCTGCGTCGGGTTTCTTCGCAATGGCGACCGCCCCGGTACCGTTGTTTTTCCGCGTCGCCTGGTACGCGAGCTCCTGCACCGCGAAACTCTTCACCCAAGCGACCGCAGCTCCAAAAATCGCGGCTAGCGAGAGCCCCGTAAACGTGAGTGAGTGCGCCGCCGGATCCCAGGTGTAGTGGATTCCGAGAGCTCCGATCCCCGAGGTGATCACCGCCAGGACGCGGAGCAGGTTCGCTTTTTCCTGAGTGATCCACGGGAAGTACGAAGATGCTTTTAGCCAATTGATGAACGCGACGCTCACCGCGGCCGCGGTGACTTGACTGATTACAACGTTTTCTGCTGCCATGCCTTTCCTCCTAGTCGTGCGTTGCCGGTGAACCGCCGATCCGCGCGCTGCACTCCCTTCTCAAAGCCTCGAGCTCGTCCACGAGCTCGCGTTCTCGCGGGGCGATCACTTTCGCGGGGCGATGCAGCTCGTTAAGCCGCGCTTCGTTGATCTCGCGCTCGATGAACGGTTTCAAAAAGTCCGCGAGAAACCCTTGCCCCGGAGCGACGCCCTGCGGGTGCTGTTTGAAATAGGAGTGAATCGCGGCGACCACGGCGATCGCCATACGTTCCTCCGGGCTTTGAGCAAGTGCGTATCGGCCGTTCACGGTTTCCCCCTGGTCGCATCTCCCGTCAAACCTCCTCTTTCAGCAGCGCGGCGATCTCGTGACGGTGTTCGGGCGGCGCCAGTGCCATCACCGCGAGAGAGGTGTTGTGGTGCCTGCGTGCCGCAAGGATGCGCTCCTCATTTGCTTTCCGGCCGATCCCGTTGATGTCTTTCCTCATTCCGCGGACCATGTAGAAAAAACCTCCCGATGCGAACAGTAGCGAGCCGAGCGAGCCTCCGAGCGCGAGCAGGCTGTCCGAACTGATCATCCGGACGCTCGCAATAAATTCTTTGCGATTCGGCGGATCCATCCACGGCCGAACGACGGCCAGGAGGGAAGGGAACGGAGGAACAGAAGCCGGTAGGCATCGAAGCGCATGATCAGTTTGTCAACGTCGTCCGTCGGCGGCTCTGCCGCTTGTGCGACCCAACCTTTTGCGCGCTCGACGCCCGAGTTGTACGCGGCGTCGAACACCTGGAAGTCCAGCGGCGACGGCAGATCGTCGCCGTGCGCGGCATCCCAGTACTCGGCTTTCGCGATCGACTTCGCGAGCTCGAGCGGAAGATCCTTCATCTCGCCCATGTAGCCGTGCGCGACCGCGACGCGTTTCGTGATCCCGTACATCGTCTCGCCGCCCGGATCTGCGGGATTGTTGCTGTAGGCGCCCTCGTTCTCGAGGAGAGCGGCGAACGCGATGTCGAAATTCTCTTTCACTCCGCAAACTCCTCTGCGACGAGATAGACGCCGAGGCCGAGCGCAACAAGGATCGCGATCCCCGTGAGCCGGTTGTCAGCCGAAGGCAGGACCGGCGCGGCCGTGTCGTCCGGTGAGGTCGTAAACAGTTGCGTCACGCCGTTCGCGATGCTCGCGGGTGTGACCGTCGCGGTGTACTCGGCGAGGTTCCGCAAAATCTTCGCGACGTAGTTTTTCGTTTCGTCGGGAGCGTGCGCGAGAAAGTTCGCTCCCCACTGCGCGATCGCTCTCGAGATGCACCCCGGTCCGCAGTTGTATGCGGCCAGCGCCGCGGGGACGTTTCGAAACTGCGCGAGCATTTGCCGGATGTACATCACGCCGCCGCGGATATTGCCGTTGAGATCCCGCGGATCGACGCCGAGCTGCGCGGCCGTTGCGGGCTCGAGCTGAAACAAGCCGATCGCCCCGGCTGAACTGTCGCCGATGTTTGGATTGAGGTTGGACTCGGCTCGTGCGACTTCGATCGCGAGGCTCGGATCGACGCCTTGCCGTTGCGCTTCCGCGGTGATCAGATCGACGACGGTTGCCACTCGCTACTCCTCGTCGTCCTCTTCGTCCTCGAGATCATCCGGCTCCGCTTCCTCGGCTTCTGGGATCTCGCGCTCGTCGATCTCAAACTCCTCCTCGATCACGTTGCCGATTTCGACGGCGGCGAGAAAGTATTCGCAGCTCGCGAGGTGGTGGGTGTAGTTGGTCCGCGCCTCGCCGTCGGTGCGGCCCCAGAACGTGTGCGTGACTTTGATCTGACCGTCGATCGGATCGATGATGTCCACCACGATCTTGTGCGCCATTGTCTTTCTCTCTCCTCAGCGGTACGCGACGACGTAAAAAATATGGTCCCCGGCCGGTGCGTCGAAGCGAATGTACCGTCTCGTGACTTTCAGGTTGCGCGGATCGTAGAGCAACCAATCGGGATCTCCGTTCCGGGAGAGCGGAGCTCCCCATGCGGTGCTCGAGACGGTCGGACCGGGGTGAGAAAAATTGTCAATGAAAACGACGAAGCGTTTCGAATCGAGAGTGTTCGGAGGCAGTGCCCGCACAACTCGTTTCCACACGATTTTTCCGGCCTTGACCTGATCGCGCTCGGCTTTCGTCATTCTGACGACGACATCGCCGCGTGCGAGTGTGCCGGAGATCTGCACGGCATGAGGCCGCGGATCCGGCCCCGGTCTTGGCGTCGTCGGTGTCTGCCCGCTTGCGATAGTAGCGACGAGCAGAAAGAAAAAAAGTTTAAGAGTTTGCACAGTGCCTCTCGAAAATGTACGACTGGCCGTTGACGGGTGTGCCGGTGAACGTCCACGTTACGCCGGTGCGAGACAACGCCGACGCCAGCGGGTTTGTGAGCACCGCGAAGGTGCCGCCGACTTGTGTCAGAGTGCAACCTGCGCTCGGGGTTGCCCAAAACGGCGTCGCGAAAGTATCTGTCAACACTGGACCGGCCGCCGGTGCGCCGCCGGTTATGCTGATCGTGAATCGCACGTCCCGAACACTCCCGCCGACGGTGTTGACGTTCGCGGTGCCCCATCCCGACGTGAGAGCGTGATTCCCGGCAACGTCCGCGACGCCGGTCACAGAGCAATCGCCAAAAAGGTTAGTGATGATCGGCACGCCGCCCGCGGGGAGAACGCCGTTCCCGCAGTCGTCGTAAATTGTGCCGCCGGTTTGGTTGATCGGCGTCCCTGCTCCGGTAATCTTGAGCCCGTTGAGGTGGACGATCCCATTTGAGATGGTGAGCGCCGAGCTCCCTCCGCCAAACTGATCGAGGTTGCTGCCGTGCAGATAGGTAAGCGCGGTCGCGCCGCTGCTCGTGAACGAAGTCGTGATATGCGAGCCAAAATCCGACCACATGCCGCCGAGGTTCCGTGCGCCGGTCCCGGCGACGAGTGCTTGGTTGACGTACATTCCGACCGTCACCTGCACGTCGTTCGCGGGGGAGTTCGTCGTAAACGGAAAACTCCCCGAGCCTCCGCAGCTCCCGCCGATCCAAACCGCTACGGTTCCCGCCGCGCCGCCCCCGGAGCACGATAGTTGCCCGCCAGCGACGGATCCGGAATTGATCGCGGTCGCGCCGATCAGTTGCATCCCGATCACTCCGGCCTGATTCCACACCCATCCGATCACCCAAACGTTGTCGAGCGTGTCGGTGAATTGCGCGAGCACGCCGACGTTCGTCGTGTACGTCGCGGCGGCGTCCTTTACGTCCGTCCCGCCACCCCAAAACGTGAGGTCGCGAATATGCCATCCTGGAAGGTTGAGCCCGTTGCTGATCAAGTTAAAACGAGGGTCCGCAAAGAGGCACGCGTTTGCGGCGTTGCAGTTCATTCTCGGGAGCGGCATGATGATCGTTCCGCTCGCGCCGCCGCATCCGGAGATCCCGCCACCGTTGTCGTCAACGTTGGTGTTGCCCGTGAACGGCTGGACGCTCGTGAACATCGTTCCACACGGCAAGTACAAATTTTTGTTTGGCTGGATCTGCTGTGCCGTCGTCGCGAAGGCATTCGGGAAAAGCGCCTGATACGCCGCGAGCAGAGTCGCCCCGTCGTCGTTCCCCCAAAAGAAATTGTTTGCGTTCACTACGCCGCTGCTCGAGGCGGTCGCGTTGGTGGTCATGTTGATGCTGTGTGCGCTCGTGAACGTGAGGATCGTGCTCTGCGGGAGCGAATAGACGCAATTGCTGACTGTGCCCGGACACGTCCCCGCGCCGAAACCGATTTTCCCAGGATCCGTCGAGAGAAACGCCGGATCGCTCGCGAGCGTCGTCACCGTCGGCGAGCCGTTGGTCCACGTCGCATTGAACGACGCGAGCACGTTGTCGTTCACCTGGAAACAATTTGCCGCCCCGCCGCAAGCCGTCGCGACGTAAATTCCGTTGGTGTCGAATTTTGAGGCGCCGGACCGCAAGAGCGCGGGGCAATTGGCGAAGCTCGACGAGACGGACTGCGATGCGCCAGTGATCGTGAGCGTCGCCGAGCAGCTCTGCGGTCCAGTGCCCGCGGGAGCGGGAACACCGGGAGAGATGTTTACCGCAAACGTCCACTGCGTCCCCCCGGGGAGCACGATCGCATTGTCGGGGAGTTGCATTAAAAACGAGCCGGTAGAGTCGAGCGTGACTCGCTGCGTCGCCCCGCCGATCTGCACGCCGTTGAGCGTCGCTCCGCTCGCGCCGACGGGCAGACTCAGAGTGACGACGAGCGTGCCGCCGACGTACGGGATCCCGGCGGAGTCCTGGACGGTGCCGGTGACGACAGTGCGCTGCGCGGCCGCGGGAGCGGCGAGGGAAAAAATTGCCGCGAGTGCGATCAGTAAGTGAGATAGAGCTGTGCGGTGCATGTCCCCGCGCCTCCGGCGTTGGTGAAGCTAAAGGCGAGTGCGCGTTGCGGGAAGCGCACGACTCCGGCGGGCGGGACTGCGAGCGTGCCCGCGTCCACGGCCGGAATGCTTTCCGATCCGATGTAGAGCTCGCCCTGGGTGCCGCCTGCGATCGCCGTGACCGGCGTCACGAGTTTCGTCGTCGCGAGAATCGGATCCGCGCTGTACTCCTGCACGTTGACGGAATAGGCTCCGGCCGTGCAGTTGAAAGCGAGCGTCGCCTGCCGGACTCCGCGTGTGTCTACGATCGTCGAGAGCGCCGTCGTTCCGGCCGCGGGTTCGGTGAGCGCATTCACGCCGAGCTGGACCGCGCCGTATTGGTATGTCCCTCCCGCGAGCGTGCCCGTCGGCGTAAAATAAAACTGCACGGTGATCAGTTGTGCCGACGCACCGCCCGAGGTGTAGAAAATCCGCATGAACGGGCAAGGGAAACCGGGGATCGGGAAAACATTGAGTGCGCTCACCGTCGGCGGAGGCGTGAACGTGAAGCCGTTGAACGCGGTCACGTCCGCACCCTGGCAGGTGAGATTGATCGTGGATCCCGCCGGGATCGTCGTGTTGACGTTGAACAAGAGCATCCCCGCGGAGCTCCCAAACGGAGTCTGGATCGTGTCGCTCTGACTCGTCCCGGCCGACGTATTGTTGAAAATAATTTTGTTGATCTGCGCCGTCTGGTAGGAGCCAGTGTACGGGACCGGCCCGGACGCCGAGCCCGCATAGGTCATGGTGAACGTGCCCGTTCCCGGCGTGCAGGTGATGAGCACCTGGATCCGCGGGAAGTAGCCATAACCGACAAGCGACCCGCTCGTGAAAAATGCCGGGAGCCGGAGCTGTTCCGAGATCCGGTACACGTTGCCGGAGTTGTCGATCCCGTCGATCTCAGCTTGTAAAGTTTGAATCGTGCCGCCGGTGCCGACGATCGAGACGACGTGTTGTGTTTGCCCGAGATTGTTAAAGTTCGGAGTTACCCCGGTGATAAACGTTTGATTCCCTCCGGTGCAGGCGAGGTTCGTTGCGAGTGTCGCCTGCACCGTCGAGAGCGAGACATCGCCGAGATGCTGCGCTCGAGCCGGACAAATGAGCGACGCGAGAAGCGTCGCGATCCCGAGTGCCTTTTCTAAGTGACGCATGGCGCGAAAGCCTCCTAGAACCAAATGCCCGTCGGATCCTCGTCCTTCGGATAGAACCAACCGGAGAGACGGCCCGCCACAATTTGACCTGCCGGAACGATCGCCGTGTTGAGCACGGTCATCGCGATGATGTCGTTCTCGAGGATCCGCATAAATCCGCCGCCGCCGATCCTGCTCGGCTGTGCCACGCTCCCGAGCGAGTTGATCACGTTTTCCTTGCCGCGCATCGCTTGGTTGTTCTGCAAGATCCGCCACACGATCGCGCCACTCCCGTCGGTGAACCCTCCGCCGATGAAAGCGTTCGCGATCTCTTTCATCACGCCGTTGAACCCTTTGGGAACTTGGAACGTGAAAATCACGGACTCGACGCCGATCGCCGGGAGCACGATGTCGCCCGCGTTGTCGAACGCGACGGAGTTGATGCTCGGGAAAATCCAGTTCGGCAAAGCCAGGACGATCGTCTTTGCCGTGTTCGGCTGTCCGACATTCTGCGGCTGCGTCTCATTCGACGGCGGCGACAGCTCTTGTGTCTCGACGCTCATTCTCCGTACCCCACAACGACGACCTGGATGTTGTTCGTCGCTCCGCTCGTGTCCTGGTTCTGTACGCGGATCAGGATCGGCGAGCGTGTCTTGAAAAAATACGGCTTACGCAAAATGAACGGCCGCGCCGCGGACCCGAGTCCGTTCGCAAAATTCAAAGGGTCGCCGAGCCGCTGATTCTTTTCTGAGTCGTACAGTTGCAGGCGGAAACCCGCGGCGAGCGAGCTGCTCCCGACCAGGTGCGTGAGCCAATACCCCGGCGGCGTGGTGATGCGGTCCTCGGCATTGAGACGCGCGGCCAGCGCGAAGTTGACGACATCCCAGCCGGGAACCTTGAATTTCAGCGGAGCACGAGAGCGAGCTCCCGGAACGTAACCGGCCGACGCGACCTTGCGGTAAGTGAGCCACAAGCCGAGCGCGTGACGGCCAGCTTCACCGGGAACGCGGTCCCGATCCCAGATCGACATGCGTCCCCCTTTTTATCCGGCCTGCGAGATCAGCCCCGAAGATCCCTGCGCGGGATTTTGCTGCGGAAAGAGTTTGTATCCCCGTAGCACGAGCTGGATCGTGTTCTGCGCTCCCGACGTGTCGCGAAACGTAAAGTTGAGCGACGTGCTCCGCGCGACGATGTACGGCTCGACGAGCGGGAAGGGAAGCTGCGCGGTGCCGAAAAAATTGTCCACGTTGACCGGGTTGTTCGAGAACGATCGCCCGGTCGCGCCGTCGCTCATCGCGACATCCGCGAGCGGCGACGTGCGCGTTCCGACAAGGAATACGATCTCGAAGTCCGCGTCTTGCTGGATTTGCAGCGACACGGGGAACCCGGTGCTGTTCAGCGGGACGACCGCGTTCACGACGTAATCAAACGGGATCCGCAGCGGGGGCAGAACGGGCGGCGGTGCGACTTTATTAGCCATCGGCTTCTCCGATAATCCTCGCCGCCGCCCACGGCAAAGATCTGAATTTTTTGTTTCGAAACTTTGGGGAGGCCCGATCTCTCGAGCCTCCCTCCTGGTACTGCCTCGACGTGTTCAAAGAAAAACGTCGTTTACTGCACGGCTCGAGCGAGTGTCCCCTCGAGGTTGGCCCAAACCTTGAGCCCCGTCCCGGCGAATTGTCCACCGGCGGGAGCCGCGGCCTGAGTCGTGAACGCACCCGTTTGCGGGAGCGTCGGATCGAGCTCAACCTGGAACGCCTGTTGCTGCTCGATCTGCACGCCATCGTGTTCCATGACGTACAGGTTGCGAGCGTCGGGGTAGCCGTTTGACGAGCCGATGAAACTTTGCGTCGTCGCGGCAACCGTGGTCGCGGCCGCCGATGAAACGTGCGGACCGCCGCCGCCGGGAAACTTCCCGACAAGGCCGATCACGTACTCTTTGTCGTTCACGATGAACCGTGCGAGCGTGTTCCCCAGGAACAGGGAAAGATCGACGGGGTTCGTGTCGCCGCGGAGCATGATCGCGAGTGCGCGAGTCAGGTGCTTGTTGGGCGCCTGGAGCTGCGACTGCTGTTGCAGGTTGGTGTGAAGTTTCGTTTTGTTGAACGCGGCGCCGCCCGCCGGAGTGTACTGCCCTCCGATCGGGATCGTGAAAAGGATCTGCCGAGTTGTCACCGTCGCCACGGCTACCTCGTAGTAGTCGTAGAGATGCTGCGTGATGATCTCAAGCATTCCGCTCACGATCGGGTTCCGGAAACGAAACTTCGGTCGTCCGACTTCGCTCGCCGTGACTTCCGGCAAGTGAGCGAAGCGCGATGCGAGTCTGGATCTCATTTGTCTGTCACCTCCTCACCGATCTGATTTGCCCGTTTTCGCGCGAAAATCTTTTTTGTGTTAAGCCGCGAAGCGGCTTTGGAAGCGGCCCGTGGTCATCATGCCGAGCCCCGCGAGTTTGGCGGCGGCCGGAACTGCTGCGACGGTCGGACGTACCGACATGGATTGTGCCGGGAGTGCCGCCGACGGATCCATGAACGGGTAATCGTTCCGCTGCATCACGCCGTCGCTTGTCGTTGGAACGACAAACTCGTTCGGCGCGTAGATTCCGAGATCAAAACTCGGATCTCCCGATGCACCGAGTCCGCTTGTGCCGGTAGTGCCGAACACATCACCAAACGACACAAGAGACTTCCCAAAGAAGTCGGAGATCAACCGGCCGCCGAGCATCACTGCTCCGCCGATCAGTACTCCCTTGCCAGCATTCGGGCTGACAAACCTCTCCGCAGCCCACGAGAGCGCGACGGCCGTCAGCGCGTTCGCGCCGTAGCCGAAGATCCCCGTGTTGCTGTCCTTCAAGAGCAATTGCGGAATTGCGCGTGTTGCGACGCCGCCCGCGATCGCCCAAAGTGCAGTCGGAATGAGTTCTCGTCCACCGAGCGACAGCGGATTGCGCCGCCGACGACGATGCACGACCAGAGCCCGCGCGTTGTGACGGCGGCGGCGCCGAACCGGACGAGCGGCTGCATAGCTCACCGGATTCGAACGACGACGACGATACCGACGCTTTGGACTCGAGGCGCGAGAACGGTTCCGTACCCTTCTACGTTTCGGGTTCATAAGCAATAGTTCACCTCCTCCCGCGGCTGGATTTCGCCCACGCTTCCGCCGAACAAACCGCCCTTTGGCGTTTCGCCCAGGGATTCGCTTCCGACTCGCACGCCGCACGCGCGAGCGTCTTGGGTTAACAAGTCTGACAGTAGGCACGATTGCCTCCTAAATTTTCACGATGAACCGGCCGCCGTAAAAAAAGCCTTGTCCAGCGTCGAAGTCCCAAACAAAAGTGAACACCGTCGAGAGCGACGGATCCGGGAGCGCCTGGACACATCCGAACACGTTGACCCCGAGCGGCCGAAACAAAACTTGGTGAACCGGCTCGAACAAAAGGATGTTCGTGCCCTTCATCCTGCGAGCTCCGCGATCCTCGGGGAGCTGCTTGACGAGCGGCCCTTTTTGCGGCCGCCATCCGCCGGTTTCGGCGATCGCTTTCTCGATCTGCTCTTGCGTCGCCGTCGGCGCCCGGAAACCCGGATCCTGTTTGTCGGGCAACGGATTCATCGGCGAGGTAACGAGCAGATCCACGCCGCCCGGAGAGATCCCGAGAGTCGGTCCCTGATCAAACCAATCGAGCGTACGGCCCTCGCGCAAGATCTCCTCTTTTGACAGATTCAGAGTTACGTCCCGAGGGATCTCGCCGAGCACGATCTTGATCATCCTTCCGAGACGCCTCTCTATTTCGCCGCGCTGCACAAAGCCGCGGTGTAGCTTCATCAGATCCTCAACGCCGAACGTGGTCGCACTCGACATCGTTATCCCTCCTTGAGAATTAGGTACAGTCCGGCCGCCGCCGCCGCCCACGGCAGGAGGCCCGAAAGGTTTCCGCCCGAGATCGCCGTCGCGATCTGCCCAGGGATCGATTGCGCTTGCTGCGCGATGAGATCCTGGTACTGCGATTTTTTCCGCGCGACGACGGCTTTCAGCTCTGACAGCCACACGCACGCCGCGTTGCAGTCGCCGGTGCCATTCGGATCGTTGCCCTTGCGAATCGAAGCGGTCGCCTGCGAAAACCCACTGACCACCTGATCGAGCGCGTCCATCGCTTGCCGCGGCGTGGACTGGCCGGAGGCGAGCACTTGATCGATCACCGTGAGCGCGTCGTTGGTCGCCGGGATCGCCGCACAGAGAACGCTCTGCTCTTTCTTGATCGCCGCTGCGTGATGCCCGAAAATAATCCCGAACACTTTCGCGATCGCCGCGCCCGCGAGCACGATCCCCCCGACGATCGGACCGGCCGCGAACGCCGTCGGAACAAACTTCATGGCGATCCCGCTCGCCGTATTGAGCAGCGCCGGTGCAACCATGCCCGGAGGACGGCCGCCTGCACAAAGCGCCGGGAGCTGCTGATTCAGATAACCCGCTTGCGCGGAGCTCACCATCGCATCGAGCACCGCCTGATTGTGGCCGGGAGTTTTCGTCGGCGCGGCGGTGAAAACTTGCCTCGCCGCGTCCTGGGCGGTGATCTCCCCGAGGCCACGCAAAAAACGGCCCGAGGGGAACGCCACGATCACGGTGCGCGACGTGCGAGCTCGAACGAGTGCGTACATCAGTCAACAATTCCCGGCCTCTTGACTTGGTAGTTTCCGCCTGCAAAAAAAATCCGCTGTTTGAGCTGATCATAGAACCCGCGCGGCCGGACTCCGCTCTCTTCTCCGAAGTCGTGTTTCCACTCTTGCGGATCGAAGTTGGTTTGCCACTTCGCGGCCTCGTACACGATCTGCTTCGCTTCTCCGAGATCGATCAGATCCTTCGACTCGTCGGCTCCGAACATTCCGAGGTGCCCGGAGATGTCCTGGTTTCCGCCGAGGAGATAGAGCTGCGCTCCGTCCGGTGAGCTCGCAACGCGCACGCCGTCGTTTTTGAATTGCATCAGAACGTGATCCCCGTTCGGCGCGATCATCGTGAGCTCGACGAGATCTCCGAGCGCGGTGTACTCTCCGCGCATCTCCGAGCTCTCCTGCATCTCTAGAATCTCCCGCGGCTCCCGGCCGTGGAACGATTCGAACAACTCCTCCGCACGCTCGAGCTCGCTCTCGTCGGGGTTCGCGTTGCGAAAAATAAACTTGTACTCCGCGGGGTTGCGATCGAACACGTCGCGGATCGGTTTCGGCATTTTCGCGAGGATCTCGCGCACCCGGCGAGCGTGATACTCGGGAGCCGACTCTCCCTTTTTCGGCCGCGGCGCTTTCCCTGGGTTCGCGGCGCGCACGCGCGTCACCATGTCCGCGTTGACGACTTGCGGCGTGCCGTGCGCCCCTCCCATGTTCAGCACCCATCCGCCGCTGCTCGATCTCATGACGGCGCGGCCGGTGCGCTGTTTGCCGAACCGATCGACAAACGTCACCTTGTCGCCGTGCCGGATCGCATCGATCAAAGGCAAAGCGCCTTCGGGATTGCTGACCCGCTTGCGGAGCTCGGCGACGGCCGCGGGACCGGCGGTTGAGCTCGCGAGCGTTCTCCGGAGCGCCTCCTCGTGCGACATGCCCGCTTTCCGCCAGCCGCGATAGTCCTCCTCCAACCGGCGAACCATCTCGTCGAGCCACACGATGCGATGACTCTCCGGGTTGAACCTGCACGGATTCTCTCCGGGCGGGTGCAGGATCTCGACGAGCTGCCCGGATCCGCGCTTGCGCCGCCCCGGAGGGAACGCCATTCGCACGAGATGGTCGGACCGCGGGCCAGGTGCAAACGTGCGGACCTGGTACCCGCGAGGCGTCTCAGCGACGTGTTCCACTCGATACTCGGCTGCGGTCGTCATTCGCTTAAAACTACTCGTCCTTTTTTCCCTTAACTTTCTCGAGCGCCTCTTCCGAGAGGTGGATCACCGAACCGAGATCGGTGTGGATCTCGTACTGTCCGGCTTTCTCGATGAATTGCTGCACCGTGCCTCTTGCGGTCGTTCCGGCCGCCGCATCCCCGACAAACGAAACGCGGTCGCCCTTCTGAAACTTGCCTGCCATCACTGCCTCCTTTTATCTGCGGTCGTCGTACTCCAGGCCGTCGGCCGGGACTTTCGTCACCGTGCCGTCGTCGAGTTTCACGTCGAAAGCGTGACCGCCCTCATGGACGGCGACGACTTCGCCGACGCGAAATGCTTTGTGCTCCGGATCCGCCCACACTTTGACGGGATCCTCGACTTGCAGCGGGAGCAGCTCCGCGTTCGCCATCTCCCGCGCGAGGTCAACGGGATCCTTGTCGAGATTCGCGTCGAGCGTTGTTTTCGACTCCGCGGGCATTCCAACTTCTCGCCGATCGAATCCCGGCTGCAGCTCGATCACCGCGATCGCCCTGCCGTCCTCACCTAGCAAAACAAGATTTTCTTCCGCCCCGGTGATGGTGTCGGCGGTGACGCTGATTGAGGCGACGGCTTTCGCGCGGTCCTCGTTAGCGTAGATAAGAAACGTGCGTGCGGCGCGCCGTTCGGTTGAAACGTTCGTTTCTGAGCTGCTCTCTGGCGAGCTCGCGGAAGCCGCGGCCGTTACGTTTTCCGCAGTTTCAGCGGCTTTCGGAGAGGGGCTCTCCGCTGTAACGCCCGTTGCATTGTCGTTGTCGAGAAACACAGTCACCCTCTCCCGGTGCTTGCACGGGAATGTACAAAAACGGGAATTTGTACGATTCCGTGCAGCCGTAGTATCTGTTGACGAACGTAACTGCGTCGTGAGACTGTCTCCGCCTGGGCGGTGCCACGATGGATCCAAATTTTATTTCTACGACCGCAGTCTTGTGTGTCCTCACCATCATGATCTGGCAACTCGAAAAAATCCGCGAAGATTGTCGCCTTGTTCGCACACTCTTGGCTGCGTTCATGGAGCAGCGCGTCGCCGGAACGGTCGCCGAGAACAGACTCGCGGCCGCCGTGCACGAGGCCAGCAAGGATACGGCCGTAACAAAACGCTGAGAGAAGAGCGGTCATCTGTCGATCAACCTCGGGACAAGAAAGATCGCGCCGCCGATCGCTGCGACCGTGATCCAGTTCGCCTTGATCCAGTCGCTAAAAGTTTGCGTCCCCGGCTGCGCGCCGGTCCCAGGGATGCCCGCGTTCTGCAAGATCGCATTCGCGGCGTCCTGATCAGCGGCCGCTCCCGCGGTGTCACCGGCCGCGGCTTTCTTTGCCGCGTCGTCTTGTTTTTGCTGCGCCATGTCGATCAGCGAGGCGCGATTCTGTTCCGCGAGGATCTGCGCCTGCGCTTGCTGCTCGAGCACTTCCTGTTTTTTGAACCACGCCCGTATGTTCGCGGCGATGTAGACAACGATCCCCACAACTACGGCGGCGACGAGAAGCTGAGCGGCGCCGAGCCCGACCGGGTTCTGTCCGAAAATCGAATAGTACACGCCGACGTACTTCGCGGTGAGGTCGCCGAGCGCCGCTTGCTGTGCCGTCACGTCGCGGCCGATCGCCCTAGCGAGCTCCGGATCCTGACGCATTTGCCCGAGGAGGTTCGTCAGTCGCGCTTGCGCCTCGCGGAGCTGATCGCCAAGGCCCAACACGTCACTCGAGTCGATCTGGACCATCGTGCTCGAGGTGTCACCGAGGGCGATCAGATTGTCCGGCCGTCGCCGGAACATGGGGTTGACGTACACGGTTCACCGTTTCCGAAAGAAAAAGTACCAAGCCGCGGCCGCGGCCCCGAGCCACACGAGCGGCGAGCTCGTGAGCGAGCTGAGATCGAGTCCCATGCCGCCGGTGACGCGCTCTCCCGCGTAAGCGACGGTTGAGGTCGGCGTGTAGAACGTCGCTTTCTTGTAATCGCCGAGCCGTTGATTCCACGGCCGGAAAGATCCGCCGGACTGAGAAATTGCCGCCTTATACATCACCGCCTCCGTTTCGCGCCTGAGATGCTCATCATCAAAACAAGCCCCGCAGTTGCCAGCGCGAGATAACTGTTCGGGAGCCCCGCAATCATTTGCTGATCGAACCAGCTCGTCGCCGCGACCGGCGCATACTTTGGCGGCGGCGGGACGACTGCGCTCGACGGGAGAACGATCTGCACCGGAGGAGTCGGATTCGGCGGTGCCGCCGTCGGCCCTGGGTTCCAGAGTCCACCGCTGTCGGTGCATTCGTTGACGCTACTGTTTCTGTCCACCGACTCGATCGTGAAACCGTCCGGGCCGTAGTAGTAGCAACCGCGGCCCGTTTGCGGTTGCACGGTTTGTCCGAGCCCGCTCAGTCCGCGGCGGCGCGGGACGAAAGCAAACGTCGAGCCCATGCCGCGGAGTGTTCGTTCCCTCGTGATCGCGTAAGCTGCCATGAGTTCACCGCTTCTTTTTCGAAAACATATACAGCGCGAGAGCTCCGCCGATCGCGAGGTAGCCGTTCGGGACACTCGAGATCAAAGTTTTCGCGTTGAACCAATCGGAGAAGCTCGAAGAGTTGACGGCCGTCTCTGCCGCGGCCGCGGCGCTGGAGGTAGAAAGCGGCACAGCCGACGGCGGGAGCGAAACTTGTGACGGATCCGCCGGAGCGAACGCAGAGCCGGGAGTCGTCGCATCGCCGGGAAGCGCGTACACCGTTCCGCCCGGACCGCTCGAGATCACTTTCGGAGGCACCGGCACGATCGACGGCGGGAGAATTGCGATCGGCGGCGAGCAAGTCATTTTCACGCCGCAAGGATCCGCGGCCGTCGGAGCGGCGATCACGTTGCATCCCGGCATCGGCGCAGCGCGCTCGCAGATTGGCTGAAACACCGGCATCGGACCAGGAAATACCGGCGGCGGATACGTGAACGCCCCCGCACGGACAAGCTGCGAAACCGGAGGCGCGACACGCGGCGGGAGCCCGCGTTGAAAAATCGAATCGAAAACAGGGGACATCGCGCCAAGCGTCGTGCGCCGTGCTCGCCGCACAACTCTTCCGGATCCGGTGACGACCGTCACGTTGCCGAGTCCCGCGGGTTTTTTCAGCTCGGGCGGCCGATAGATCTCCGGCCGCATGTTCACGTCCTCGCGGATGATCGTGTTCTGCGGTTGCTTGAGGAAAGCGTAGTTTTCGAAACCCGTGTAGATCGCCGTCGCCCACGGCCGGTGCCCGTAAGGATTCGCCGTCGAGGTTTGCAGGTAGCGGCTCATGCGGACCGCCTCGACAACAGAAAAACGCCGACGAGCCCGACACCGATCAAAAGCAAAGTATTCGAGCTCACCGAACCGATCGCGCTCACGCCGCCGCCCGGAGGAACAACCGGCGGATAAGTGGACATGGACGGATACACGATCCCGCCCGGAGCTCGCGACGCCATGATGATCGAAGTCGTCGCCTTGCCCGCGCTGTCGAGCACGTCCGTAAAGTCGCCCCAGTCGAAACCGAGGCCGCTCGCGCGGTACGTTCTTCCGAGTCCGTTGAGACGCATGTGCGTCCCGAGTGTGCGCCGCCGTCTCATAGAGCACCCCGCACAATTGCCGCCACACGCACCGCAACCGAGCCCGCGGAGATCTTGGTACTCGTCGGCGACGAGCGACCACACCCGTTTTCGGAACCGGCGCTCCGGTGCGCTTCCGAACCGTGTGCCTTTGCGCGCGGCGTCGAGTGGGATCCAGCGGCCGCCGAGATGCACCTCGGCGTAAACGTGGCTGAATTGATCCGGAGCTCCGGGGTGCGAGGCAATCGTGACGATCCGCGAACGGTAGCCGACCGAACCGAGCATGGACGGCAAGAGGATCGCGTTGATGTCGTCGCAGTCACCAAAGCCCCACTGCAACGTTGTCGCGGCCGGACGGAGACACTCTTTACCCTCCGGATCTTTCGTGAAGCGGATATTTTTGAGAACCCACGCGAAGATCGCGCGGACTTCTCCGGCTTCGTCATAGGGAGCAACACGAGTACCGCGCAAGATCGCGCCGGTCGCACGATTAACCCGAGGATCCTTTTTGCCGAGTTCGACGAGTGAACGGATCTTGGCGACCGTCTGTGCGGTGCCATCGTCACCGGCCAGGAGCGGTTCGCTTTGGAGTGAGTAGACGCCATTTGTCGCGAGCTGCATCCGGAGATCTCGCGGCCGCGGTCTAGGTAGGACGGCAGTTTCGCGCGGCAACTTTTGGGCGGTGCCGAGTGATCGCCTGCCGTCCCTCTAAAGTGCGACCATTCATTCCAATCACCGGTTGCCCGGAAGAGTGTCAAGAAAAAATCGCGCTCGCGTGTCATTGCGAGGTGCATCCATGCAAGCACAGTGACGGGACACCGCACGTCACCACGCGAACACAATGCCGCGCGAACGCTTGACACTTAGGGACACACCCGCCTAGAACTGTGCTCCGGGGCGGTGTTTAACGGTCGCAAAGCGGCAAATTCACTTCGACAGTGACGAAAGGTGCGACCACACATGCCGACTGCAACTGCGAAACCTGCCCCGACCGCAAAAGTCCAGCAGACCATCACCACCAAAGAAATTCGCGAGCCCGTTGAAAAAGAAGTTGTCGAGCCGGGTGCTCCGGCGCCGGAACCGAATCAAGATTTTTGGGGATACATCGCGACGCTCGAGCCCGAGGACTGGAACAACCATCGCTGCGATCTCTACCGCTACCCGCTCGGCGAAATGAAACCTCAGAGACTCGGCCGCTACATCAAAACGTACAAACGCGGCACTCCGCTCGTGAGCGAGGAGCAGATCCTCGAAGAGTTCGGCGGCGGACAGTACGACGCGATGCTCAAGCGCGACAAGTCCCTCGTCGCTCGTCACGCGTGGGAGATCGAAGCTCCCGCAAAAAACGCCGCGGCCAATTCCGGGATCCCCGCACCGGCACAGTCCGACGCCGGGGCGATGCTCGAGACGTTGCTCAAACACCTGCAAACTATTTCGGCGGCGAAAAATCCCGCGCAGGATCCCGCGGTCAAAGAATCGATCTCCCTGATCCAGCAACTCACCCAGGCGATGCCGAAACCGCAAGGCATCGGCGAGCTCGTCGCCGCGCTCTCGGAGATGAAAAAACTCAGCGGCGGCGGAGAGGACAAAAACTCTCTCGTCGAAACGATCAAAGTGCTGAAAGAGCTCGGACTCATCGGCGGCGAGCGGAAGAGTCTCGCCTCTGAGATCAAAGAGATCTTGGAGATCGCGGGCATGATGGGCGGCGGCGGCGGAGGAGCAGGCGGCGGAGGAAAACGCGATTGGGTGACATCGCTGATCGACAACGCGCCGACGATCCTCGAGAAAGTCACGCCGATCGCCGACAAGTTTGCCGAAGCGTCTCGAAACAACGCGCGTGTCGCAGAGATCCGTTCCGGACAAGTCCCCGCGCCACCCCCCACCCGTCCCGCACCGGCGCTCGTTCCCGCCACGGCCCCGGCGGCCGCCGCTCCGGCCGCAGCGTCTCCGGCATCGCGCGTCGTCGCGGCGCCGGCGCCGGCGCCCGGCACGCCCGCCGCCGG